>JAEEGK010032967.1_pt1 | contig 10100 bp, 8 predicted proteins | sample 8958771 | NCBI WGS metagenome assembly JAEEGK01 (sample SAMN16246547, study PRJNA631951) | gut metagenome | biome: gut microbiome; feature: rumen; material: SC-attached | host: Bos | place: Iran: Karaj | collected 2018-10 | reverse complement strand
GCGCCTACGATCATTACTCTGATCGCATTGTCCTTATTCATGTATTTGTGTTTTTGATTACGTAAGAATCTGTATGAGAATCTGCTGGCAAAAACAAGAGCTATCAAAGTAAACACGTACATGAAGTAATAACTCTTTGGAACACCCTGAGTGCTCTCTCTCATCAGATGAAGACCTATACCATCAACACCGCCGGAAACTATACATGCGAATACTAAGTTTTGCAGTTCCGTCTCACCTGCAAATGCCCAGAGACTGCTGTATAGCTTGAATAAAAAGAATATTCCGATAGTCAACAAGATGTTTATGGGTAGATATCTTGTTATAGGGTTCATGAAATGCTTAGGAATAGAATCCCATTCAAACTCATATCTCATAAGTATAGCCAAATAACTGGCCGCAACTATACTGATGACATCATATATGATCAAAAATGTTCTTCTGTATAAGAGTTTTGCATTAATTACTTTTTTCATCTTTTAATGAATCCTTATATATTAGTGGCATCATTGCCAGAAATATCGCTATACCGAACGGATTGCACGGATGCATGATCCATTCCACAAGACTGGCCATAGAAAAGCATACGATGATTATCGGGCAGAACATCGCATATGGATCACGTTTTCCCTTTACTGCTCCAATCATAGACAATATTACCACATATCCTATGAACAGTACAAAATATATGCCAAATATGATGCCGTGATCATGTGCAACCTGCAAAAATGAATTATGAGCATGCACTGCCATCTCGCCGTTTGGAAGCGGTGCTTCCATATCCTCATGTCCCCACAGATTCCAGATAGCTATATAGCTCTTAAATATATCAAATCGTCCGTTTGACATATCAGTAACGTCTTCCTCGACATCCGTTTCTTCTGAAGAATCCTGGCTATCTTCGATTTCCTCTGCGTATGCTCTTATAGCAAACGGATCATGCAATTCAATATGCGCCTGCCTATCAAGGTCGATATTAAATACCTTCTTTGAAAACTCCGACACGAACTGCTCAATAGTCATATAGTTCATATGCGAATAAGGCATTCCCTTTTTAAATGTGTATTCGTCCACCTCATATTCAAACGCTATGGGATCGTTTGATACTCTGGGCACTACATCAGTTAAGAAGAATGTCACAGGAAACATATAAAGGACTGATATCGCCATTATCATAATATTCCTGCCCGCATTCTTTACTCTCACTTTTTTATCACAAGCTGCAAAAGCAAGAATAAGTGCAAAAAAGATCATTGCTATGACTGATAAGAATCCGGTCCTTGACATAGTAAAGATAAGATATGTAATTGACATCCCGAAGGAAAACATTTTGGCGTAAATATCTTTAAGATCATATGACTTTCTTACAGCAGCATACAGTCTCATCCATGTCGCACATACTATCATCGCAAGATAGTAGGCCGTCATGGTAACGGTATGGTATCCCATATTGTATCTGTAATATTTATAGAAATAATAAGGTCTGTGCCTTAATGAGAAATATACCATCATATAGAAATTGAGCACAATTCCTGTGCACAACTCTTCACTGAACCTTTTTCTATCCTCCATAAATGCTAGCCTGTATGCCAAAAGAAGACATATCCCAACTAAAAGATAAGGCCAGTTCCTTGTATTTGAAAGTATACATATCCCTATAGCAAATACTGCAAACGGTATTGCAAAGAAAAGGTTTAACTTAGGGAGCTTAACGTCTTTTTTGATGATCCTTACTACAGAATAGATCAGATTGATCACCACAAATCCGCCTATTGCGATCACCCATCCGTTGAGCCTGTACAGCTCTTCCATTTCATTAACACCGATCTGTGGTCTGTAGTACAGATAACCGAGTATCGGACCAGCAATAAGCCATACAGCATTTGGTATTATTAATATCTCTTTTTTGCTGAACGTGAAGATAAGCAAAAAAGCAAATACGATAACCATCTTGCTTATACTGTAGTAATGATCGATATTATAAAGACCGTTCATATACTCATAGCAATACCATAAAAGCGTTGCAATTGAGATGATCCTCAGTATGTGAAAGACATTATTGAAATTTAATACCTTTTTAATATCGTTCGGAAGATCAATCTTTCCCCAGTTGACTATGAATATGCCGATAAAGATCAACATCCAGATACCCATAGTAAGAAAAGCATTGTTCTTTGTATCAAACCCAAACAGTCTCTTTATCATGATTATATAAAACGCAAGGAAAGCTGAAATCACAAATACTGGATTCAGTGTCCACTGAAATACTCTTCTTAATATGATCTGTTTATCTTTGCACTTTCTCAAAGCAAAGATTATTCCCACACATAAGAGAATGAGCACGATTGCTGAGATGATCACCTGTAAAAGAGAAAACGGCTTCGAATAATTGTATCGTACGATCAGATCGTATTCCGGAACTTCTGCTCCACCATAAGCCATGAAGTAATTGACAGGAGATGTGGTTGTGTTCCTGTCTTCATATGCAGCATAAAGATCTGTTGTTAGGCCTTCTATGATAAAAGAGTATTCCTTGCCCTGTTCCATATCAAAACGGACAGGGATATTGATAAATCCTGGAGCTATGAATGTCTCATCTACACTAACAAATCTCTCAAATATCTGTTCATGATCTGCGTTATACATACGAAATGTCATGATCTGTCCGGCCATATCATTGCATACGTACAGATCAACGCTTTTTAATTCGCCGCCTATACCGTCAAACATCTGAGCCATGTTGTATTCAACACTTATCGGATCTGATTCACGTACCATTATCTCATCAGATTTGGCAGTATAATCTGTCCTGATAAGTTTTAACGGCCAGATAAGAGCAAATACTATGATAGCTAATGCTATACTCAAATATGAAATTGCCTTTTTTATGCTGATCATACGATCCATATGGGCAAATACTCCACTTAAACTAATATCTTTATACGCACATTGAGCCAAGCTTTTAGGCTTGGCTCTAAAAATCTTTTATGAATTACTCAGACTTGGTCTCGTCATCCTCAAAGTGTATCTCTTTCTTCTCTTCCGTACCCTTGCCCTTTTTGAAAAATGCTGCGATCTTATGTCTGAATACAGTAAGCATCGCTCCCAGTGCTATAACTACCGCTCCGACAGCCTGTATAACATAAGTGGTTGCCGACGGATCGATATATGCCTGTGAATAAAATGACATCATCATAAACATCGCACAAAAGAAATACATGAACTTGCCAAGATTTAAAACTTTCTTTTTCATCTTAAAACTCCTCTTTATTATATGATTATCAATTCTTTATCATTCTTCAGTATTCTACCACAAATCCTGCTTTTATCAAACAGTATTAACTAACAAAGATTGACGTTATATACTCAATAAGATTGCATATTTTTTTTACATCATCCTGTGTTTTTATCTCCAGTGAGACAAAGCCTTCGTATCTATTATCCTTAAGTATTTTTGCCAGATTTTTATGCACTTCTCTTTCTTTTATCATTTCAAGACCAGGTTCACTGATATGAACGTGATTTATCAGTCTGACACATCCGTTAAGAATATCCGTATCCTCGCCGTTTTCCACAATTGTCCCCACATCTAGGTTTAAGAGAAAGCCTGGTGAATTAACCTTCTTGATCAACCTTATAGCTTCATCCGTCGTATTGCAGAAGTTGGTGTTATATATCGGAGGATTTGCTTCCATTGCAAAAACTGTACCGCAACTATATGCATATTCTCCGAGAATGGAAAAGAACTCCTCTGCTATATGATGATCTGCATTTGCAGGCATATTTCTGTTTCTAGGACATCCAAACACCAGATTATGACAGTTAACAGCTTTAGCAAAATCAATAGCTCTTTTTGTGTAATCGATCAGTGTTTCTCTTTCATCCTTTGAAGCAAATATGTTTTCTTTTCGCCCGTACCATATGGATTGCATAGATGAAATCTTAAGATTCCATTCTCCTTTAAGGTGATCTGCCCAGTCTTTTGCCTCTTTGATCCTGTCATAAGGGTTTTCTGGAAATATCCTGGTAGGTGCGATCTCAAGTCCCTCTATCCTGTTAGAGTTCATCCATTTGTACATGAACTCATCATCTTCTTTTTTCCATCCTATGTTTGATGCCGATATTTTCATATATTGCTCACAAACTCTTTTATCTCGCTTAATACTTTGTTCTTGTCATAGAAGTATCCGCCATATCCGCCAAAAATCTCGGCATGTATCGATCTGTAATCATAAACGGGCGGATTATTTGATATCTCGTTTATAAATACCTCTCCATTTGTCAGTTCAGAATAGACTTCAGAGACTGATACCGGTTGTGTTGCTATGTTCAAAAGTCTGATGTCCTTATCAATAGCCGAAAATATGTCATTCATCAACCTTTCAAGGTTATAAAACTGGAATATTCCTCTTGAATCAGTAAAGTTAAGAGCACTGAATCCAGCCTTTTTAAACTCATCTTTAAGACTGGCATCATCTGATACTTTGCATTTATAGAAACCGTTATCCATTTTCTCATATGATGCTTTTATCTTTTCGCTCATTTGGCTAAGTTCAAGATACTTAGCTTCCTTAAGCATTGAAGGAATGACATTTATATAGTCGTATATGAAATTCTTTTTAAGTCCTTTTCCAAACAGCCCGGGCAGTCTCACTATCAGGGCATCCGGATACTCACTTCTTACAAGCTGCTCAAGTTTATATCTGTTAAGTCCGTAGGCAGCCAATCCGTCTGTATCTATCTTGGTATCCTCATCCACACCAACAGGCTCTTTATAGACATCAACAGTCGAGATCAGAACAAGTTTCCCCGGCTCTATCTTCTTTATCTGCTCAAATGCTTCTTCTATGTTCTTAAGATCAGCCTCAGGGTCATTATTGGCTAAAAACTTTTCTGCCCTGAGTCCCGCATAAACAAGCAGATCAGGATTTTTTCCAAAGGCATCTTCTCTGTTTTTTGTATTTATCCTGTATGTAAAATCATATTTATCACTTAGATTTGATCCTACAAAACCGGTATATCCTACTAGCATTGAAGTGTTATATTTCATAACTTCTCCACACTTTCAAACATGTATCTCTGCTTTTTGAAATTAAGTTCCAATAGCAGAGAAAGATACTTTATTATTATAGTCAGTATAATGAAGAGACCAAAGAACGCAAAGCTTAAGAATAACATAGTGGTCGTCCAACCTTCGATAGCTATATCCTTGATATACATGATCAGTGCATAGATCGCACTGAATACCATGACAAATGCCATAACACTCGAAAGGATGAATGCCGCCTTATATCCGACCTGTGTAAACAGTATCAGAGAATCAACAGCCAGTTCCCTTCTCTCTTTCTTTTCTATATCATTATGCTTATAATCACTGTTTCTTACAGGTGTATATGAAACATTCTTTAACTTAAGACCGCAGCTTGAATACAGAGCTTTCCTGTATGGGATGGCCCTGTTTAATGACTGTATCCTGTTTATAGCTCTTCTTGAGAGTATCCTGAAATTATCACTTTCCAGTTTGTATTCCGTATTTGAATACTTGTTAAAGAGTCTGTAGAACGTATTTGAGCCGGCGCTGTTTTTCTTCTCGTCAGAACAGTTTACTATATCACACTCCTTAAGACAGGTGTTATATACGATATCAAGCTGTTCCTTTGGGAAGTTGAAATCACATTCGTCAAACTCAAACACGAAATCGCCTATGGCCATATCCCTTCCGGCATTCATGCTCTTTTCCATGCCCTGTCTGCCGCTCATATGAAGTATGGTCATCATGATGTCGCTGTTACTTTTTTTGTATTCGCGGATCGCTTCCTGATATTCATTACTGGAATCATCATCAACAAATATCAGTTCAGACTTAACGAATCTTTCTGTCATATAGGAAGAAAGATTCTCAATAAATGCCTTCAGTCCATCGAGAGAATCTGCAGTATTCATGTATATAACTGCAGATATAAAGTTTTTATCAAGATTTTCCTTATTGTTCATTCATCTTATCCTCAGCGTTTAATAAGAATATCATCCAGATCGTATACTGTATTGATCTTGCCCGACAGAACGCTTACAAACGTCGGCGTGTCACTATATGTCTTTATAACAGTCGGTCTTGAATCATCGACTTCGGTTGTCTTAAGGATCGGTTTCATCGAAAACAGAGACTGCTTGTACCTAAATCCATATTCTTCCTTTAGATACTTTCTTGCCAGAGAAGACATATACGGCCAAGCGCTCTCAGGTTTTGCAGGGCATTCATTGCAGTTTCCCAGCCTGTCGCTTTCACAGTATCCCTCTGATCTTTCCTGGCATTTAAATATCGGCTTCTCATCATAGCTCGTATCATGCGGAGTGAATGTAACACTTGTAAGAGAATGAAGTCCTGTTTTTCCAAACGGCATGATTGAAAAAAACGGTCCGTCCATAACAGTGATCCCGACATTCTTTAATTCATTCGACGTTTCGCACAGGATTATCTCGCAGAGCTCATATTTTATGGGAAACAGCTGCGGGCGATAGGTATTACCTGTCATTTCATCACTTATCAGAGACAGTATCTGATTTGTTGATGCATATGTAGCGTTTAAAACAAAATCGGATATGTATATATCTCCGTTAGCAAGTCTTATCTCATAACAATCTTCTTTTTTTGTGATCGTCTCTATCCTTGCATTGCAGTTCATCCATACATTGTTGCAATGACCGATCTCTCTTAAAAAATGTTCCTTAAGAAGCATCGCATCATATGTATCTTCTCTTGTCCTAAATGCTCCGTCACAGTATCCTGCATTGAAGTATATGCCTGCATCAGTCTGCTCACACAATATCCCAGCAGCATCACAGAATTTCTTAAACTCATTGGCATTGGTCCAAGAAAACTGCTTTGATGTCGCATATATCTGATCAAAAGTATCATGAATGCAGAAACCATAATCGTCATGAAATCTCTCATAATACCCCGCACTCTTTATTGCGGTGGAAAGAGATCTTGGATAATGATAGCCCATATGCACCCTTGCCTGATTAATATATGTCGCTCTCATAAAAGGCTTAGGATCGCATTCTATTATTGCTACACTCTCGCCCTGTTTCGCACAAAAAAGCGCTGCATATAATCCGTACAGGCCGGCTCCGATTATTATCCTGTCAACAGTAACCTTGCTCATATCTATCACTCGTTATTCTTTATATTTTCAATAGCAAAAAACATAGGTGTTGCGCACCACAAAATAAGTACATATCTTACAAGTACAGTCGGTCCTAGCAATACAGTTGCCCACAACAATATCAATGGCATGAATGCTGCAACCATCATCCATCTTTTATCCCTCATAAGTCCAAATAATGACCAGGCAAACAGATAAAATACAAATCCGGGTGCAAACAGCATGCTCAAAACCGGGATCCTTTGCTGGAACAGTTCAAGAGAGACATTCCTGTAAAATCTCTCTAAGAGTGGAAATAAGCTGTGTCTTTCTCCCGGCGGTTCCGTTTCAAACCCAAAATACGAACTGTCCTTATACTTGAATGTATACATCTGATTCCCACCGTATACATTTATTATCATGTCCGGATACCAGTATCCGTAGCAGTTTGCAAGCCACGCATTCAGATAGATGTTAGGCTTTTTTAATCCGATATCAAGCCACAGTTTCTGATATTTGTGCGGATTTCTTGAATATGCTCTGTTATCAAATCCGGACTTCAATATATCCGATATCCGAGAATTGTATGTTTTAAGATAATCCTCGGGTAATACCTCGTAAAGAGTACTCTTTTCATCTTCAGAAAATGTTTCCGGAGAATATTTATATGCTCTCGCCAGCTGTTGAATCGGTACAGTAAGCTTTTCCTGATACTCATCATCAGTTGCATGAGTCATTATCTTCAAACACTTATTTATACCTGCAAACAGAACAAATGATAGTAACATCAAGATAATCAGCTTGCTCAGTTGCCTTTTATCATTCCTTCCAAATATCCCTATAAGTGCGATAACCGGTATGGCAACCGCATAGGCATAGATCCCGTTGTTTCTAAAGAGCATCATTATAACTGATGAAGCAACAAACAGTAGCATCTTTCTATCAAAGAAGGTCTTTGTGCTAAGCGAATACTCAACCAGTAAAATAATGACCATCAAAAATGTTGCGGAAAACAGTGTATCTTTTGCAGAACAAACTGCATACATGGGAAATATCGGAAACAGGCCGAAAAACAGTATGGAGATCAGCTGATATTTCTTATTCATTCCTCTCATCCCAAGCCAGTGGATAAGATATGCTAGCATTGCAGAAAAAGCGATCATCTGAAACAGAGTATATGCAGCAATACCTGCATTGGCTCCAAGTCCCAAGTACTCGGCCAGATGAACTATCCCGCCAAGCATGAGAACATGAAACAAAGGATGGTGCATACTGAAACTGCGTGAGATCACCTCTGTATACTCTTCTGTAGCATCATATACGAACGCTCCCGGAAAAAACGCAAAGAAAGTCGGCAACCATAAAAGAAAGATGATCAGCCAGACCCAGGTGTACTTGATTGTTTCTTCATCGTTTTTTTTTACAAAGGAACCATCGATCATTGCCGGCACTTTCATCCACATATGATGGATGATCGGTGCAAGATAAACAGCGAGCAAAACAGTAAACACATACAGCGTAATCTGCTTGAAATTCACATTTTCATAGCATTCAAGCTGCGCACCCATATGCAGTGCGGCCGAAATAAGCATAGAAAATATATACGCAAATATCTTTGCTCTGATATTTGCGTTTCTGAAATCCTTGCAGATATCCTTAATCGCTAAGATACTTACAACAAAAAAGATAAATGCAAGAAAGCTGTTGGTATATGATAATTCATACGAAACGGCTATCGTACCCGTTACACCCACAGCTCCAAATAACGATACCATAACAGCATATGCTGTATCAGGCATATTTATCTTCTTGTCATTTGTCTTTTTATCTTCCATATACATTTAATGCTTTTTGACAACTTCTCTTATTACGTACTGAGGAGCATTGTTCATGCTTATATACATCCTTCCGATGTATTCGCCCAAAATCCCCAGCATAAACAGTATCATGCCTCCTATGAACATTACCGAAGACATGAGTGCAGAAAATCCTACCGCAACAGCATCTCCCAGTACAAACTTCTTAATGACGGTATATAGTCCGTATATAAATCCCAGGATAGCGCATGATATTCCAGTCCATGTGGCTATACGAAGCGGCTTTACACTGAATGCTGTAAATCCGTTCATCCAAAGGCCCAGAAGCTTTCCTATGGTATATCCGGATCTTCCTATCTCACGCTCTCTGTGATCGACAGTTACATTGGCTATCTTCTTAGTTGATCTCAAAACCAGCCCGATAACATAGGGATATGATTTATCATATCGCAGCATCTCATCAACTATGAACCTTTTAGCCGCAAAATAGCTGGAAACATAGAGTTCTTTGGGCTTGCCTAAGAGAAACTCCGTCATTTTCTCATTTATATAACTTCCGAAATTCCTGAATAATGAATGTTTTTTATGCTCATATTTAGCATAGACCACATCTTCTCCAGACTCCAGTTTATCCAATAGCTTTCCCACTTCATTTGCAGGAGTCTGTCCATCATCATCAAGGCATACCAGTATATCTCCCGATACATATCGAAATCCGGCCATAAGCGCAGCATGCTGGCCGAAATTTCTAGCAAGATCTATGCCTGTGATGTTCGAATTGTTATCTGCCAGATCTCTGATAACTCCGAACGTATTGTCATCCGATGCATCATTTACCAGTATGATCTCATATTCGTATCTGTCTTTCATGCCAAGCATTGTGGTCTGTATTTCTTCCACAACCTTGGGTAAGGTCTGTTCACTTTTGTAACACGGTATGCAAAAGCTGATCTTTTTCATAGTTTCATCTTACGTCTTTTACCATGTATACGTAGAAGACAGGATTGTCTTCTTCATCTTTGATCGTATCCATGATCTTGACACCTTCTCTTTTTTCTTTCGTGATGAATTCCCATTCGTCGGTATCCGCATAAAAGCTTTGTTTGTAAGTATCCAGCGGACTTAATGCCGCCCAACC
>JAEEGK010032966.1_pt1 | contig 10100 bp, 6 predicted proteins | sample 8958771 | NCBI WGS metagenome assembly JAEEGK01 (sample SAMN16246547, study PRJNA631951) | gut metagenome | biome: gut microbiome; feature: rumen; material: SC-attached | host: Bos | place: Iran: Karaj | collected 2018-10 | reverse complement strand
CCAATCCCCAATCCCCAATCCCCAATCCCCAAAAAAAATTAAAATTATTTTGAAAAAAAAAATAATAAAAATTTAAAAATTAAAATAAATTTAATAAATTTATAATTAAAAATAATTAATTAAAAAATAATTAAACAATGTCAATTATTTGATTATTAGATTCATTATTTAATTTATCACTTTGATTTTGAAAATTTTCAATTTCAATATTTGTTAAATTATTATTATTTTTTTTTTGACTTTCTTTTATTTTAGAAATTAAATTAAGTAAATCATTTTTTTTAATAGACAATTTTATTCGATCTTGAACAATTTGACTTTCCATAGTTTTTATTTGATTTTTTTTAAATTCAATCATTTTTTCAAATTCATTAAAATAATTTAATTTCAATTCAATTTTTTTCATTTGCAAATAAATTAAAAGATCCATGTATTTTTTCATTTCATTCTTTTCATTTTTAATTAATTTTTTACTATTATCAATAGTTTTCGCATAAGTTTTATAAATTAATTTTCTTAAATTTTTTGTATCAGAATAATCAACATTTTCAATATTTTTTTTATTAATTTCAATATTATTATTATTATTTTTTTCTTTATTATTTTGAGCATCTTGATTAATAAATTTTTCAAAAACTTTCGCAAAAAAAACAACTTGACTTATCATTGGATTATTTTGATCATTAATTGCATTAATTTCATTTGATTTAATATTAAAACTATTATCAATTTCATTTTTTGGTAAATTATTATCCATAATTTTAAATTGAATATTTTCTTTTATTGGAAGTTGCATTAAATGAATAATACAATCTGTTTTTGTTTTTTTTCCTTCAAAATTTTTTTCAATTTCTTCCCAATTTTCACCAAATTTTTCTATTAAATCAATTAATTTTTTTGTTTCTTCTTTTGTCCATTTTTCTTTTTCTATTCTTTCTGATAATTTTTCTGTTATTTTATTATTTGGTTCAAAAATGTTATAAATGTTGCTCAATTCAAAATCTTCTTTTTTTAAATCGTTTGGAAAAAGATTTTTTTCATAACAATTTTCACATATTAAAAAACTTGAATTATTATTATTATTATTATTTAAATTTTTAATTACACTTTCTTTTGTAATGTACCAATCTAAATCACATAAATTCATACATAAATCACATTTTGGGCGATAATTTTTAGTTAAAAAATTTATTTGATGATTTACAATGTTGCTATTTTTATTAAAGAAACTTCTAAACATACTTTCAGGATGATTATTAATTGGATACAAAGTGCGTGTTTCAGTCATTAAATTATTATTATTATTATTATCATTTGAATTTATATTTGAATTATTTTGAATATTATTATTTTGATTATTATTATTATTTAAATTATTATTATTTATATTATTCACAATAATTATATTATTATTACCGATTTTATTGCTGTTATTATTATTATTGTCTTTTAAAAGTAAAGAAGTTGCGTCAATGTAAACAGGATTTTTGAAATTAAAACTTTTAGGTAAAAACATATTAGTTGGTTTTAAAAGAGGATCAACTTTAAAATTAATAATTCCCCAATGTTCTAAAAACGCATGAATTCTTAAAATCGCACAAGCATCACCAGCTAAATGTCTTCTACATGTTGTAGCAGATAAATATGTATTTTGATTTTCTCTATACAAATTAATAATAAAGTTTCTATAAGCTTTATAAACTTCGGGTGTTTTTGATGGATATTTTCCGCAGAAAAATTCGGGCAAACTTTTAATTTCAATTTCATTTATGTTATCGAAATTAAACCATGCTGAACATGAAGGTAAAAAAATAGGTGAATTTTCATTGTTTTTCATTGCTTTTAGAATTTCTGGAATTTCTTCTGGAACGATTATTGAAGAAATTGAATTTTGTAATTCACCTTCGTTTTGGTTATTGTTTTGATTATTGTCTGAATTATTGTTATTAGCGGGATTATTTTCTGATGAAATTGGGATTTTGATTTTGTTGGATGATAATGTGTCTGAAATATAATAAAATGAATTTTTTGGATTTTTTTGTTTTCCTAAACTTATTATTATTGGTGTGTTTGTTCTTTCACGTTTTTTGTTTAGAATGTTGTTGTTTGACATTTTGTTATTTTATTTTTTTATATTTTTTATTTTAATTTATTTTGAATGGAATATTTTAAAAAAATAATAATAATTTAAAGATAATTTTAATTAAATTTAATTATTTTTTTTAAAAATTAAATTAATATTTTTTCTTTATTTAAAGCTTTTTTTAAACATAAAAAAATAGTATAAATTTCATAATAAAAAAAATAATATTTTTTAAATAAAATGGGAGCTTGTGGAAGCACAAAAAGCAAATCTTCAGTTGCTAAAAATAATACATTAAATAAAAAAACAGAACAAAATCCATCAAAACCAATAGAAAAAAATGCAACTTTTACAAACACAAATGAAAATGCAATTTCAGTTCCAATAAAAGAAACAAAAACAGAAATAAAACAAGAAATAAATAAACCCGCTGATCCAAATCCAAACAGAAAAAGATATAAAAAAAAAAAAGTTTTTGATGATGGTGGTTATTATGACGGAGAATTTTTCGAAGGAAAACCAGATGGACAAGGAATTCGTGAGTTTAAAAATGGTGATAAATACGAAGGAACATTTAAAGATGGAAACATTGATGGAAAAGGAAAATATATTTCGAAAGATGGAGAAGTTTATGAAGGAGATTTTAAAGATAATAAACATTTTGGTTTTGGAATTCTCACTTTTTCTGATGGTTCAAAATACGAAGGTAATTTTGTGAATGATGAATTTGATGGAAAAGGAAAATATACATACAGCGAAGGAGGATATTATGATGGAAATTGGATTAAAGGAAAAAAGAATGGAAAAGGAAAATATGTAATGTCAGATGGAAAAGTTTATGAAGGAGAATTTGTTGATGATGAATTTCATGGAAAAGGAAAATTAACAATGAAAGATGGAAGTTATTATGATGGAGATTGGGTAAAAAATAAACAAAATGGAAAGGGAATTAAAAAGAATTCAAATGGTGAAATTTATGATGGTGAATATGTTAATAATAAAATGCAAGGAAAAGGAAAATACATTTTTAGTAATGGTAATAAATACGAAGGTGATTTTTATAATGATAAACTTCATGGAAAAGGAAAAATGACATTTAAAGATGGTCCAATTTATGAAGGTGATTATAAAGAAAATTATCAAGATGGAAAAGGAAAAATAATTTATAAAAATGGAGATGTTTATGAAGGTGATTTTGTTCAAAATATAAAAAAAGGGAAAGGAAAAATGATTTATAAAAAAGGAGGTTATTATGAAGGAGAATGGGATAATTTTAAATATAATGGAAAAGGAATTAAAGTATTTGATAATAATGATAAATATGAAGGTGATTTTGTGAATGGTAAAATGGAAGGTAAAGGAAAATTAACTTATGTTGAAGGAGATGTTTATGAAGGAGATTGGAAAAATGATGAAAAAAATGGAAAAGGAATTTTTACTTATTCTGATGGAGAAAGATATGAAGGAGATTTTGTTAATGATTTAAAACAAGGAAAAGGAAAAACTAAATATGAAAATGGAGATGAATATGAAGGAGATTATTATGAAGATAAAAGACAAGGAAAAGGAATTATGAGATTTGTTAATGGTGAAAGATATGAAGGTGATTTTTATAATGATATGCTTCATGGAAAAGGATTGTTGTTTAAAGAGGGAAAAGCTTATGAAGGTGTTTGGAATCAAAATAATATTGTTGGAAAATTAAAAAAATATAAATAAATTTTGAATTTTTATTTTCTTGTTAAATATTTTATATTTAATTATATTAAAAATTTTTATAAATTTTTAAATGAATTAAATAAAATAATTTTTTTATTTGTATTTTTAAATAATATTTTAATTAAAAATATTCTTTAATTTTAATTGTATATTAAAAATAAATAATAATAATAATAATGAACAATGAATTAGAAAATTTTGATAATAATAATAATAACAATAATAATAATAATCAAATAGAAGAAGATTCTGGTCGAACTGCATTAAAAATAATATTTATTTTAGCATTTTTTTTATCATCAATAGATTTAATGGAAATTTACTATTCATATCTTTCATTATCAGAGTACAGCAATACATTATTACCAGAAGTTTTTGATAATTGTGTAAAATATCACATAATTTCTCAAATATTTTATACATTATTTGCAGCTTTAGCTGGAATTTCAGCATGTTTAATGTCAATTGGATTATTAATAAATTATCAAATTTTTGCTTTAAAATTATTAGATAGTTTTTTATATTATAATTTTTATTGTTTTGGTCCTTTGCTTTTAGGTTCAAGTATTTTAGCTTTTATTTATTTTCCGAATATTATTTATACTTGCGATACTGATGATTATACTAAACAATATTTAAATATTAGTACGGTTATTAGTGTTTTCATTGGATTTTTAATTAGTTTGTTAATTACTTTTGGGTATACAGGAATTAATAGTTTTGAATATTTTAATAATAGTATTAGATTTAATAATGAAGGGAATTATTTTTTGGGGAAATTATTTTGGAAATATGTGTTTAATAGAGCTACGACTGAAATTAATAGAAATTTTAATAATGAAAATGAAGTTAGACAGGAAGAATTAAATGAAGCTTTGAATAATAGTTTAGAAAATTAATATTTAATTTAATAATAAATTAAATTATAATTATATTTTTTTCTTTTTATAATTATTAATTGAAGTTTTTGGAAATTATTTTTAAATTATAATAAAAAAAATTTTTTTAAGTTAACTTAATATTTTTTATTAAGTTTATTAAAAAAAATATTTATAATTTGAAAATTTTAATTTTTTTTAATATTAATATTATAAATAATATAAATAATAATATAATAAATAAACATATATAAAAAAACATTTATAAAAAAATTATTTTTTTAATTCAATTCTCATTGATTCTTTTCCACCAATTAATTTTATTTCTTTATTATTTTCATTATTATTATTATTAGAATTTGAATTTAAATAATTTTGTCTTTCTTTGATTCTTTTTATAACATGAATTAAAAACATTTTTTCTTCTTTTTTTTCTTCATCATTTAATTCTTTACTTTCCATAATTTCTTTATTCATTTCTTTAATTCTATCAAAAATTTGACTATTATTATTTTCATATAATTCTAAAATATTAATAATATCATCAAAAATAACATGAATAATATCAATATTTTTTTTATTATCATATTTAAATTCAGACATTAAATTTAAAAATTTATTTTCCATTTTAATTTCTTTCATTTTTTTTAATGCCATTTGTCTATTTTCTTCCATTTCTTTTTTTGCATTATTATCATTTATTTTAGTTAAATCATTAAAAATATTCAATAATCTTTTTTCATTTTTATAATTTTTTTCTTGTTTTATTAATAAATTAAATAATAAAATTATTCCATCCAAATTTTCAATGAAATGTTTTCTAACATCACATTCATCGCCATATAAAATTCCAGTTAATAAATAAATATACATATTAATTAAATCTTGATCGTTAGTTTCATTTAATTCTTCCAAAAATTTAAAAATTCCTTCATTCATTGCTGCTTTTTGAATAAATCCATCATTTTGTGTCATTTGTGTTATAATTCTTCCAAATTCAATTTTTATTTTTTTATTTTTAGCTTCAAAAAAATGTGAAATTATTTCATTAAAACGTTTTCCTCTTACAATATTTCTTGCATTTTCTGGTCCATCAATGTAATTGCTCATTAATTCTAATAATTCAATTCTTTCTGAAATTTCTTTTTCTGAATTTCCTTCTGGTGTTTTTATTGTATCTAAAATTTTCCAAATTTCTTTCATTTCATTTAATGTTACTGATTCAAATGCTTTTTCTATAAATTCTCTGTCTTCTTTTGACATTTCTTTAAATTGCGATGGATGTGTTCCATCTTGATATTTTAATGACCAGTTTAATAAACCTTTCCAATCACACATTTTTTAATTAAATAATATTATTTTTTTTTGTGTTTAAATTTATTTTTTTATTTTCGAGAAAAAAATTTTTTAATTCTATTTTTATTATTAAATTTTAAATTAAATTTATAATATTTTTTTGAATGTTTTTTATCTAAAAAAAAATTTTTTTTTTTTGATTGAAATTATAGAAATAATTTAAAAATAATTTAAATTAAATTTAATATTAAAACTCTTTTTATAAATTTTTTTTATTATTATTAAATCTAAATTTGAGATAAAAAAATAAAAAATAATTAAAATAATATTAAAATAAAAAAATGTTGAAATTTTTTGTTATTACAATTTTTATTTTTATAAATAAAATTTTAAATGAAGATGTTTATAATTTTGAAAATCTTTGGAAATTTACAACAGAAAATATTAAAAAAAGTGAAAGTAATTATTTTTTAGTTGATCCTAAAAATTTTTTTAATGAAAATGATAAAAATTCAATTTCTCAAATGCAAAAAGAATTTTTAGATAAAAATAATGTTTATTCTTATGTTTTTGTAGTAGAAAAATTACAAGATAATTCAAATGATTTTATTAATAAATTAAAAGATGATTTATTTTCTAATATTAAAACATCGTATAATGATAAAGAAAAAAATTCTATTATTTTTATATTTTCTATAAAAGATGAAAAATGTTTTATAAAATCAGGCGAAGAAATTACAAAAATTATTAATTTAGAAGATTTTTCATTTGATAATAATGATCAATATTTAAAAGAAAAAAATTATAATTTATATTTTAAAAAATATTTACATGATTTTAAATTTTATTTAGAAAATCCAGTTCAAAAAGAAAAAAAAGAAGAAAATAATAATAATAGTAATAATAATAATAATAGTAATAATAATAATAATAATAATAATAATGAAAATGATGATTCAAAACAAAATGAAAATAATGAAGAAAACAAAAATAATGAAAATTCAAATCCAAAAGAAAATGAAAATACAAATCCAGAAATAAATAATGAAGAAAATATTAACAACGACAAAAATAGAGAAAATTCTAAAAATGATTTTGATTATGATGATGAAGAAAAAGAAAAAAAGGGAATTGGATTTTTCGGAAAATTTTTAATTTTTTGTGTTATTGTTGGTTTATTTTATTTTGGTTATTATTATTATTATAAAAGAAAAAAGAAAGTAGGAATTTTGAATTTTAATTATGATAATTTTAATAGAATGAATAATAATTCTGGACAAGAACTTTCTAATAATGAATATGCTTATTATAAGTAATTAAATAAATAAAAATTATTATTAATATTATATTTAATAAATAATTATTTCAAAAATAAAAAAATATTTTAATGTTTTTAAAAAATTTTATTAAAAAATTGAAATTTATTGATAAAAATTCAAATTTTTTTTTATTAATTAAAAAAAAATAACTTTTAAATAAAATAAAAAATAAAAATAAAAAATGTATTACGAAAATGAAGAAAACAACAATAACAATGAAAACAACGAAATTGAAATATCAACAGTTCAAATAAGTGAAAAAATCGACGAAATTTTATCAGTTCAAAATTTTAAAGAATTAAGTTTATTAAAAGAACGTCTTTTAGCATATAAAAAAGAAGTAGACGATAAAGTAAAATACAACAAACCAATTGAACATGAATTATTCAAACAAAATTTAAACGATCATTTAGAAAAACTTTTATTATTCGCAATTTACATTCCAAATTTAAAAATTCGAGATGATAAAATTCGACAAGTTTATCGATGGTATTTTGAAAAATTAGTTCATTGGGAATCTTTAGATAAAATTCGTAATAGAACAGATAAAAATCCAGATGAAATTTACGAAGAAGAAGTTCCACCAAGCGACAGAATTTTAATTCAAGATGAAAATTATGAATTAGAGCAATTTAAATTACATAGAACTGAAATAAAAGGATTAGAACCTCCGAAAGATAGATTAAAAGAATATAAAAAAAAAAATGTGAATCCTCCAAAAAAATTTAAAAAATCAGAAAAAAAAATGGCTGATTTAAGATTTAATATTGATAGATTTAAAGGAAGAGTTGGAACTGAAAATAATGTAAATAAATTTAAAAATGAAAAATTTTCTACAAAAACTGGAAAAGTTTTTAGTAATAATTTTGGAATAGATAATATTAATATTAAAAAAGAAATTAAAAGTGGTTATTCATTTAATAGACCTGAATATGAACATGTTAAATTAGTTGTTGAAAAAGAAATTATTCAAGCGAAAAATAAAGAATTGGCTGAAAAAAAAAATCAAGAAGAAATTAAAATTTATTTAGAAGATTTTGGAAAAGCAAAAGCAAAATTTAATGAAAAAAAAGAAATTAAAAATAATTTAGTTAATATTGTTAAATATTATGAAACTACTTTTAAACCAAATAAAAATGCAGAAGAAATTATAAATGAAGAAGAAAAAAAAGAAAAAGAAAATCTATTTAAAACACAACAAAGAAATAATCTAAAATATAAAGGAAAATACATTGATAATACTACTAATTTAAATAATAAAATTATTTATACAAGAATTGAAAATCTTCCAAAAAAAGATGAATCAGACCCAAAAATAAAAATTTCTCAAAATACATTAATTAATTTAAACAACAATAAATTAAACGAAGAAAATTCCAAAAAAAAAAACATTAAAATTGAATTAAATCCAACAAAACAACTTAATTTAGATTATATAAAACAACAACAACAAAAAACAAATTTAATAAAAATAGACACTCTTGCATTTGCAAAAGTAAATGATCGAGTTTTAAACCAAAGATTAATGTCAGCAAAAATTTGTAATGTAAAAGAAATTGATATTAAAAAAGATGGTTATACTTATCATTGCAATCCTTTGTCTGCTTTTGATGAATTAAATTATAATACTTATAAATATCCAGGACCTCAAAAAAATATTAAAGCAAATCGACCAAGAACTGCGAGTGAATTTGCTTCAAAACATTATAAAAATTATGAAAATAATCTACTTGAATTAAGATTTAAAATGAATGAATTTAATCATACTGAAGTTGATAATTTAAAAAATATTTGTTTTCAAAAAACTAATTATAATAAAAATGAAAATAATAAAGAAGATGAAAATATTTTTAAAGGAGAAATTAATCCTACTTTTAATAATGTTATGGATCGACCAAAAATAGGAAAAACCAGAAAATTAGTATTTTTCCCTAGACCAGAAAGTGCTTTATTACCAAAGCCACCTGAAATTGGAGGAAAAAAGAAAAAAAGACCAAAATCAAAAAAAAAATTTTAATTTTGATGTTTTTAATAATTTTATTTTTATTATAATTTAATATTAATAATTATTATTATATAATTAATATTATAATAATAATAATAATAAATGCGAGCGAGCACTTCAAGTGTTGATATGAATTTTAAAGAGAAAAATATTTTAAATAAAGAAATTCCTTCTGTTCAAGAATTATTAACAAATAAACAATTTGAAATTAAAATAAATGAAATTTATACTTATTTAAATATTTATTTAAATCAAGGTTTTTTTTTACCTGACATTGAAATTAAAGAATCTGAAGAAAATTTACAAAATTTATTTAATTATTTATTAAATAAAACAAATCGCAATAAAAAAGATTTATTAATAATTCAATATTATTTAATGTCATTTCCAAAATATTCAAAAAATTCACATGAAAATATTAATTTAATAAAAAATATTTCAATGTGCATAAAATATGAAGAAATTAAAAGAAATAAAATAGTTTGTTTTTACGGTGAAAATAATGATAAATTTTATATAATTTTAGAAGGTGAAGTTACAATTTTTTTTCCAAAAGAATATGAAATTTTTATTAATATGGAAAATTTTTATTCATATTTAAAAGATTTGTATAAAATTCAAGAATTTGGAATTATTAAACAAATTTTAAATATTAATGAATCTTTAATTTTAACAGATGAATTAAAATTATTATTTAAAAATATTAATAAAAAGAATTTAAATAAAAATAAATTTATTACAAATGAAGAATATTTAAATAGAATTGAACAAAAAATTAATGAGAAATTAAATAATAAAGT
>JAEEGK010032965.1_pt1 | contig 10100 bp, 10 predicted proteins | sample 8958771 | NCBI WGS metagenome assembly JAEEGK01 (sample SAMN16246547, study PRJNA631951) | gut metagenome | biome: gut microbiome; feature: rumen; material: SC-attached | host: Bos | place: Iran: Karaj | collected 2018-10 | reverse complement strand
CCGTGTACGTGGGCCTCGCCCGCGTGGCGCGGGACACTTCCCGGTATCCCGCCTGGTTCCGGCTGGTGGCGGCCCATGAGGACACCCTCATGATTCCGGTCGATTCCCTGGCCGCCCTGCGGGCGAGGGACACTCTTTTGGTGAAGGATGCGGAGGAAAAACCCGTCTTGTCCCCCGCACCCAAGAAAATCGGTAATACCCACCCGGAGCGGCGTCCGCGCCGGAACGGATTTGCCATCGCGACCGAGGAAGTCGCTGATGAAGAAGTGGTTGCAGAATGAGAAGAATCGCTGCGAAATATCTGTACACGCTGACCTCCCCGGAGCCCGTCGTGAACGGCTTCGTGGAACTGGAAGATGACGGAACCGTCATCCGGACCGGCGTTTGTGCGGATCCTGCCGCAGAGCCGGTCTTCTACGACGGCGCCGTGGCTCCCGGCTTTGTCAATGCCCATTGCCATGTCGAGCTCTCTTACATGAAGGGCCTGTTCCGCAAGGGCACGGGAATGGCCGGATTCATCGACCAGATCAACGAACTCCGCGATACGAAATCCCTCGAGGAGAAGGTCAGGGACCTTTCCGAGGCTATGGACAGCCTCTGGGAGCAGGGAGTCGTGGCCATGGCCGATATCTCGAACTGCGATGATTCCTTTGCCGTGAAGGCCTGCCATCCGATGTATACCCGCACCTTCCTGGAGGTCTTCGGCACCGAGCCGGAGGATTGTGCCGCCGTGATGGACGGGGTCCGGAAACTGAAGAAGGTGGCCGACGGCTTCGGCATCGACGCCGCCCCGACCCCGCATGCCTGCTATACGATGAGTCCCGAACTGGTAACCGCCGTGAGCGTCGAGGGTCTTAAATCCGGCTTCCTGTCGTTCCACAGCGAAGAAACGGAGGAAGAAGAGGAGATGCTCAAGTACGGCTCCGGCAAGATGTGGGAGAACCGCAAGAAGGCCGGGATGAGTGTCCCGCCGGTAACGGGGAAATCCTCCCTGCTCTATTTCATCGACCGGCTCCTGGCCGGCCATCCCGCCCCCTTCGACGAGCACATCCTGCTGGTCCACGAATGCTGCATGGACCAGGAAGGCATCGATGCCGCGAAGGCCGTGATGAACCATCCGTTCGTGGCGGTATGTCCGCTGTCGAACCTGTTTATACACAATACGTTGCCGCCGATCGACCTGATGCGCCGGAATGTGCTGAAGATCTGCGTGGGCACGGATTCCCTCTCGTCCAATGATGACTTGAACATCGTGGACGAACTCTTCTGCCTCCAGCGGAACTTCCCGGAAGTCCCGCTTGGGGAACTGCTCACCTGGGCCTCCCGCAACGGGGCTGAATTCCTGGCTAAGCCGGAATTCGGCGCCCTGGAACCGGGCCGGCGCCCGGGGCTGGTGCTCATCGACCACCTGGATGCGGACGGCCGCTTGACCGCCGCGTCGAAATCCCATCGCCTATGATGCGCGAAACCACCGTCTTCGGCCCCATCTTCTCGCGGAGGCTCGGCTCCTCCCTGGGCATCAACCTGCTGCCCCAGGGCGGGAAAGTGTGCAATTTCGACTGCATTTACTGCGAATGCGGCTGGAATGCCGACGGCCGTGGCGACCGTGTGCTCCCCACTGCGGAGGAAGTACGGAAGGCCTTGACGGAGAAACTGGTAGCTTGCCATGAGGCGGGAACTCCCATCGACTCCATTACCTTCAGCGGCGATGGGGAGCCTACGCTGAATCCGGATTTCCCGGAGATCGTGGATCTGACCCTGGAACTGCGGGACCGGTACTATCCGGCGGCGAAGGTTTCGGTCCTGTCCAACGCGACGAAGACCTGGCGCAAAGGTGTTTTCGAGGCGCTCCGGAAGGTGGACAACCCCATCCTCAAGCTGGATGCCGCGACGGATGAACAGGCGCGGCTCATCAACCAGCCCCTCGGCGACTACCACGTGGAGGACATTGTCCGCGACCTGGAGCGGTTCGAAGGGGATTTCGTCCTCCAGACCATGTTCCTGAAAGGGGACGGGTTCGCGACAGGGGATTGGGTCGATGCCTGGATGGACCTCGTCCGGCGACTGAAGCCCCGGGAGGTGATGGTCTATACCATCGACCGCGAAACCCCGATGAAGGGGCTCCGGAAATATACGGTGGAGGAGATGCGCGCCCTCGTGCAGCCCCTCATCGACGAAGGATACAAACTGCAAATCAAAGGATAACACTATGGAACTCTCTGCCAAGTATGGCTATGCCCCTGAAAAGGAGGCGATTGCCCGTCATCTGGAACTGATCGCTTCGGGTCTGGACCAGGTCGTTTCGAACGAGGTCCTGAAGGAGTGCTTCTCCATCATGGACCTGACCACCCTGAGCCCCAAGGACACCCCGTCTTCCGTCCGGAAGCTCGTCGAGAAGGTCAATTCCTTCGCGGCCGACTATCCCACTTATCCGCTGCCGGCTTCGGTGTGCGTCTATCCGAACTTCGCTTCCGTCGTCCGGAAGACCCGCAAGAACCCGAAGCTCCATGTGACTACCGTCGCAGGCTGCTTCCCGTCCTCCCAGAGTTTCCTCGAGGTGAAGCTCCGCGAGATCGAACTGGCCGTCCGGGATGGCGCGGACGAGATCGACATCGTCCTCGCCCTCAATTCCTTCCTGGAAGGGGACTATGAGACCGCCGGCAAGGAAATCCTCGCCAGCCGCGAGTGCATCGACAAGGTCGCCGCGGAACTGGGCCGTCCCGTCGTCCTGAAGGTGATCCTGGAAACCGGCCTGCTGGTGACGCCCGAGCGCATCGCCGACGCCTCCTTCCTTGCGATGGAGAACGGGGCCGACTTCATCAAGACGTCCACCGGCAAGGTGGAGGTGAACGCCACCCCGATGGCCGCCTACGTGATGTGCCAGTGCATCAAGAAGTTCTACGAGCAGACGGGCCGCAAGGTGGGCTTCAAGGCCGCCGGCGGCATCTCCTCCGCGATGGACGCCGTGTGCTACTATTCCATCGTGTCCACGATCCTCGGCAAGGAATGGCTGGACAAGAGCCTGTTCCGCTTCGGCGTGAGCCGTCTCGCGAACCAGCTGGTCTCCGCCGTCGAGCAGAAGACGGTTACGTACTTCTGATTGTCATTTCGAGCGAAGTCGAGAAATCTCTCCAAAGCCGTTTGACGGTTTTTCCGGAGAATCGCCGCTACAGGGGGCTGGAAGGCCGGTATTGCGGTAATAATCCCGGATTTTTGCGTGAAATGCCGCGTTCCGCGTGGTTGCCAGGGTATCAAAAACGCCCTTGCAGCCGCGCGGAATGCGTTTTGGGAACTTAAACGTTTAATATTTTTTTAAAACGGCTCCGTTTCCCAGTTTTGCATCGGACGAAAGAAAAGTGCTATGCGAAACTGTTGGAAAGTGTTGTTGCCGTTGATGCTCCTGACGGGGTGTCACGAAGAAGGGTTGCCCGTGCTCGACGAACGCCGGGTCGATATTTCCGCCTTGTCCCATGGGATGATCGAACTGGGCGAGAAACTGGCGGATCCCTATACCGTGGAAAACATGCAGGAGGCCGTGGCGCGCCTGTATCCGACCCGGGCGGGCGGGATCTCCATCCAGGCGACGGACCTGTATGTCCGTTTCCTGCCCAAGACCGAGGAGGAGTACGCGCTCCTGCTCTCAAAAGGGTTGAAACTGACGGACCATCCCGTCGATTACCGGATCGTCAAGGAAGGGGACTATTATCGTGATCCCGAACTGTCGGAGAACGCCATCACCTGGCAGTATGCCGTGGTGTCGAAGGATTTCGAGTTTCCGACCGGCGTCCGGTGCGAAATCTTGGACGAGGTATATCTCTCTGAAAATGACCCTGTAACGCGGGCAGAAAGCGGCATCGACTGGGATGCCGTGGAGGCCGAGGCGTACCGCTTGACCGGCAATGAGGATATGTATCCAGCGACACGCGCTGACGAGGAAGCAGCCTTCCCTTCCGGACGCATCACGGTCGAGGACCCGGACGCTTTTGGCGGGAAGCCCTACGGTCTCGCGGGTGTCCAGGTATGCTGCAACAGTTTCGTGAAGTTCGCCACGGCCTATACGGACCGCGACGGCTATTACCAGCTTCCCAAGAAATATTCATCCACACCGCGGTACCGGCTGGTCTTCAAGAACAGCGCGGGTTTCTCCATCGGTCTGAACCTCATCCTCATCCCCGCGTCCGTATCGACTTTGGGGACCGGACCGGCCGCGGGCGTGGATGTCCATATCGACGCGGAGTCCGACGGCGCCCTTTGGCGTCGGGCGGTCGTGAACAACGCCGCGTACGATTACATCGCCCGCTGCGCCTCGTCGGACCTGGACCTCAAGGCTCCGCCGCAGGATCTCCGCATCTGGATATTCAAGAACCTGTCCTGCAGCAGCGCGGCGATGCTCCATCACGGAGCATTCGTCGAGGGGAATGAATTGATTCAACGCTATCTGGGAGGCTATTCCTCCCTGCTGAAGACATTCCTCCCGGACATTACCATCGGGGCGAAGGCCGGAGAGGGAGAGTATGTGGACCTGTACTCTGCGGTGATGCATGAGATGGCGCATGCCAGCCATTACGCCCAGGTGGGCAATGCATGGTGGAACCCGTACATCACCTATGTCATCCGTTCCTATGTTACGGAAGGACGGCAGGCGTACGGGAGCGGTTCCGGAGAGGACGCAGGGTATTGTGAAGTTGGAGAAATGTGGGCTTATTTCCTCGAGAGCGTCCTCTTCCAGGACCGTTATGGCGGCGACCTGCCCGCCTTTGGCACTTCCTTCTGGTTCTATCCGCAGATTTTCCGTTATCTGTATGAGCGGGGGATGACCTGCACGGACATCTATAAAGCTTTGAAGTCCGATGTGACTTCTCGGGATGACTTGCAAGATGCACTCGTGACCCTCTTCCCCGAGCAGGAAAGAACGATTTCCCAGGTATTTAATCGTTATAGCCGATGAAGAAGATACTCTTGATGGCGGCCGCCCTGCTGATTGGGGCCGTCGCCTCCGCCCAGCGCCTGTCCGTGGCGACCAATGTGCTGGACTATGCCGATTTCGGGACCCTGAATGTCGAAGGGGACGTGGCGGTAGCCCGCCAATGGACCTTGACCGCAGGTGCCAAGTACAATCCTTTCCTGTACAAGGCCGATACGCCCGAGCCGCTCTCGGCGCGCCAGCAACTGTACGCCGCTGGGGTGCGGTTCTGGCCCTGGCACGTGTTCTCGGGCTGGTGGATCGGGGGAAAGGTCCAATACCAGGAATACAACCGGGGAGGGATCCGCTCGGCCGTGACGGACGAGGGAGATCGATATGGAGCGGGCCTCTCCGCCGGTTTTACCTACATGCTCCATCCCCATTTGAACGTCTCCCTGGGGGCGGGTGTCTGGGGTGGTTTTCAGCGGTATACGATTTATTCCTGTCCTGTTTGCGGAGTGACGGAAGAGTCGGGCGAAAAGACTTTCATCTTGCCGAACGACCTCGCTTTGACACTGTCCTATGTCTTCTGACCGCCTACTCCGGATCCTGCTGCCGTTGCTTCTCTTACCGTCCTGTTCCGTCAAGGAGAACAGGACGGTCTGCCCCTGCAACCTGACTTTGGAACTGATCTGCTTGCCGGTACGCCCTGTGGTCCTGAACGTGGTGGGGGAAGGGTTTTCCTTGACTGAAGTCGTCCATGCGGACACGGTCCTGGTGCTGCCGGTTCCGAAAGGGGAGGTGGCCGTGTCCGCCGTGGGCGGCGCCTTGGCGGAAGGAGACGGGAGTGTCCGGATTCCGGAAGGGGAGGAGGCTCCGCCGCTGTATTTGTTCCATTCCGATGTATCGACGGATGCCGAGCAGGTTTTCCTGCCCGTAATGCTCCATAAACGGTTCTGTACGCTCGAATTATTCTTCAAGGGACCTCCGGGCTATGGGCCGCCCTTCGAAGTCGCTGTGGCGGGTTTTTACGGCGGCTGGCGGCCGGACGGGAGCCCCGCTCCCGGTCCCTTCTCCCGCCGCCTCCTGCCCGGTTCCGACGGCCGCGCCATCCTCCGCCTCCCACGCCAGGGAGACGATTCCCTCCTCATGCACATCGTTTTCTCCGACCAGGTGGTCCGGACCTTCGCCCTGGGCACTTACATTGCTGCTGCGGGCTACGACTGGTCCGCCCCGGATCTCGAAGACCTTACGCTGACGGTGGACATTTCCCTGACCTCCGTCACCATCTCCTCGGACTTGTGGACCCGGACGGAGGATATAGAACTTTGGATATAAAAAATTTGCAGTTTCGAAAAAACTTTGTACCTTTGCAATCCACAAACGCGCGGATGGCGGAATTGGTAGACGCGCTACTCTCAGGAGGTAGTGTCCGAAAGGACGTGTCAGTTCGACTCTGATTTCGCGCACAGGCCCGGGAACGTCAGTTTCCGGGCTTTTTTGAAGGTTTTAAGGTTAGTAGTCATATATGCAAGACATCAGGAACATCGCCATCATCGCCCACGTCGACCACGGCAAGACGACGCTCGTGGACCGGATGATCTACCAGGCCAATCTCGTGCGCCGTCCCGAGGACCTGGGGAACCTCATCCTGGACAACAACGACCTGGAGCGCGAACGCGGCATCACCATTCTTGCGAAGAATGTGTCCGTGACGTACAAGGGCGTGAAAATCAATATCATCGACACCCCCGGCCACAGTGATTTCGGGGGCGAGGTGGAGCGCGTGCTCAACATGGCGGACGGCGTCCTCCTGCTGGTGGATGCGTTCGAGGGCTGCATGCCGCAGACGCGGTTCGTGCTGAACAAGGCCCTTGACATGGGCAAGAAGCCCATCGTCGTCATCAATAAGGTGGACAAGCCCAACTGCCGCCCGGACGAGGTACAGGAAGAGGTGTTCGAACTCATGTTCAACCTGGGCGCCACCGAGGACCAGCTGGATTTCAAGACCGTCTACGGTTCCGCGAAGCAGGGTTGGATGTCCAACGATTGGCGTAAGCCCACCGGTGACATCACCGCGCTCCTGGACACCATCCTCGAGGAAATCCCTGCTCCGGCCATCGTGGAGGGCACTCCGCAGATGCTCGTCTCCTCCCTGGAATACTCCCCGTACGTGGGCCGTATCGCGGTGGGACGCGTCACCCGCGGCACCCTGAGGACCGGCATGCCGGTGTCCCTGTGCAAGCGCTACGACATCATCGAGAAGTCCAAGATCAAGCAGGTCATGGTGTTCGAGGGCCTGGGCAAGGCCAATGTGGACGAGGTCCAGTGCGGCGACATCTGCGCCCTGGTAGGCATCGAAGGGTTCGAGATCGGCGACACCATCGCCGACATCGAGAACCCGGAACCGCTCCCGCCGATCGCCGTGGACGAGCCCACGATGTCCATGCTCTTCATGATCAACAACTCCCCGTTCTTCGGCAAGGACGGCAAGTTCGTGACCTCCCGCCACATCAAGGAACGTCTGGAGAAGGAGCTCGAGAAGAACCTTGCCCTCCGTGTCAAACCGGGCCTGAATGCCGATTCCTTCGTGGTTTACGGCCGTGGCGTCCTGCATCTGTCCGTGCTGATCGAGACGATGCGCCGCGAGGGCTTTGAACTGCAGGTGGGCCAGCCCAAGGTGCTGGACAAGACCATCGGCGGCCAGCGCTGCGAACCGATCGAGGAACTCTCCATCGAGGTTCCGGAGCAGTTCGTTGGTGCGGCCATCGAACTTTCCACCCGCCGCAAGGCCGCTCTCGTGCGGATGGAACCGCGCGGCGACCGGACGCTCCTGGAGTTCGAGATTCCGACGCGCGGCCTGATGGGCCTGCGGTCCAATCTGTTGACCGCCACCCAAGGTGAGGCTGTCGTCGCGCACCGCTTCAAGGACTACCAGCCTTACAAGGGCGACATCGAGATGCGCATCAACGGTTCCCTCGTCTCCCTGGAGACGGGCGAGGCCGTGGCCTATTCGATGAACAAGCTGCTGGACCGCGGCCGCTTCTTCATCGAGCCCGGTGAGGAGGTCTACTGCGGCATGGTCGTCGGCGAGCACACCCGTGAGCGCGACCTGAACATCAACATTTGCAAGACCAAGAAGCTGACGAACATGCGCGCTTCCGGTTCTGACGAGAAGGTCGTCCTGCCCCCGGCCATCAAGTTCTCGCTGGAGGAAGCCCTGGAGTACATCCAGGAGGACGAACTCGTGGAAATCACCCCGAACCACATGCGCATGCGCAAGATTCTCCTCGATCCGCTGGACCGCAAGAGAAATTCCGGCTCGGATGATTGATTTTCGGAAAATTATTTGTACCTTTGCAACCCTTAATCTGTTTTCAGGCGATGGATTACGTCATTCCTCTGAATGGATGGGCTGCCGGTGAGCGGAATTTCCGCTGGCAGGCGGATAACAAGTTCTTTCAAAAGTTTGACAATACAGAAATCCTTGACGCCGCTGTCGAAGTGGAGGCAAGAGCCGTCAAGTCAGGGCATTACATCGGCGTGGACCTGGATATCCAGGGGCACGTGACGGTCGCTTGCGACCGATGCCTGGAGGACTTGCAGCTCCCGGTGGAGGCCCACCCCGCTTTCAGCGTGAAGTTCGGCGAGGAAGCGTCCTCGGAAGAGGAAATGCGGGAAGGTTCTCGTGAGATCCTGTTCCTGAGCGCTTCGGACACCGATCTGGACCTGAGCCAGGCCATCTACGATTACGTATGCCTGTCGCTGCCGATGCAGCGGGTCCACGCGGAAGGGGAGTGCAACCCCGACACGGTACGGTTTCTGGGTCAGGAGCCGGTGAACGAGGAGGCTGGAGATACGAACAGCCCGTTTGCCGCGCTGAAAGGACTTTTTGACGGAAAATAAAACAAAATAAAGATAAGTAATTATGGCACATCCGAAACACAAACTCTCCAAGCAGCGGAGAGACAAGAGAAGAACGCACGACCACGCTGCGGTCCCGACCCTCAGCGTCTGCCCGAACTGCGGCGCCACCGTGATGTATCACCGTGTCTGCCCTGAGTGCGGCTACTACCGCGGTCGTCAGATCATCGTCAAGAGCGCAGAGTAATCTCGCGCCGGAACCTTCCGGCTGCCCGCGCGGCCTCATAGTTCAACGGATAGAACGGAAGTTTCCTAAACTTTAAATAGAGGTTCGATTCCTCTTGGGGCTACCGAAGCGGACCCTCCCGATACCGGGAGGGTCCGCTTCGGTTTTTTTGTGCGTAGATGTGTCGAAGATAGGCAAAATGCTTGTAGAAACGGTTGGATTGATTATTGAAATATTTTTGTTTCATTTTTCACAATTTTTGGCATAAAACCGAAAATTTTTTTTGTATATTGCACGCCAGAATTTAGAGATAACCATCTATTTGACTGATAATTAGCTGAAGATGATAATGCGGAAGTTTTCTCATTTTGTCCGAATGGATAGTTTTCTTAACCCTTCTATGTTCGCGGAGGAGTTTTAATAAGCATTTAATAATCAAAGAGTTACTTTTTTAAGGACGCCTTTACGCCCCCATTGCTTATTTGTGAGAATTGACATTTAATTGAGTGTTATTGATTTGCTTCCAATAGTATATTTTATTAGAAATTGACTTATCCTATTTATGAGAACACAAATACTTAACAGTTCGCAAAAGAAGCCTTATTATGCTCCGGAACTTGATACTATATCCGTGAGTACGGAGAAGACAGTTCTGTCGGGGTTCGATCCCGAAGATTGGCGCAAAGACCCCGATGAAATCAGTTGAATTCATTTAATTGCAATTCTACCTATCTCTTTCCATATACCTAAAACCTTTCTGCTTAATGAACACCACACGTTTATTTCGTATGGCGCCGTCCGCTTTAGTCATGCTGCTTTTGGCGGGGCCTCTTTTCTTCTCATGCTCGAGTGAATCCGACCCATGGGGTCCGGAGGATGACTCCGAACTGATGACCATTTCGGTCAACCAGGCCGGAACGAGAACCAGCAACGATGGCAACAGCACACTCTGGTCAGAGGGTGACGCCATTTCCGTGATCCACTCCACGACCGGCGGCAATACTTTCTGGTCTTCCTGGTTCGGTTTCTACGGTGGCAACATGTTCCAAGGATCGGTGAACAGACTGTCTTCTTCCAACGACTGGTACGCCGTCTATCCCTATGTAG
>JAEEGK010032962.1_pt1 | contig 10101 bp, 9 predicted proteins | sample 8958771 | NCBI WGS metagenome assembly JAEEGK01 (sample SAMN16246547, study PRJNA631951) | gut metagenome | biome: gut microbiome; feature: rumen; material: SC-attached | host: Bos | place: Iran: Karaj | collected 2018-10 | reverse complement strand
GGGCATCATAGATGACAACACGGTTCTTCTTGCGCTCCAGACGATAGTACGTCACGTCGTCGTTCCAGGCAATATATTTCTCGTCAACGAACTTGCTCTTCTTGCCCTTAGTCCAGATGGTACCCTCGGTCTTGTAGATGCCGATGATGTTCACCTTATAATGTAACTGTGAGCCCTGTTCGCCATAAATCATCTTGAAGGTCTCGTTGAACAAACGACGAGCCTGCTGGGCGTTGGGGGTCTCCTTGCTCTGTGCTTGCAAGCCTATCGTGGCGCAGAGAAGGGTTAATATCATAACTATCTTTTTCATTTCGGGCTGCAAAGGTACATAAAAAAAATGAGAATTACGATTGCAACGCCACACTTTTTAAATAAAAGAATTATGAATTACGAATTATTTTGTACCTTTGCACCCAAATTTGAGAAAGATGAGATATTTCGTGTGGTTTTCTTACGATGGTACCAACTATCACGGCTGGCAGGTGCAACCCAACGGCATTACCGTGCAGAGCGAACTGGAACGCTGTCTGTCGCTATTGCTGCGAGAGCAGATTCAGGTGACGGGAGCAGGACGTACGGATGCTGGTGTGCATGCTCGCATGATGGCTGCCCACTTTGATACGGAGGCAGACTTTGATGCGGCCCTGCTGACGAAGAAACTCAACGGACTGTTGCATCACGACATTGCCGTGGACCGCATAGAACCTGTTTCCAGCGATATGCATGCCCGTTTCTCGGCTACCTCGCGTACCTATCATTATTATATACATACGCAGAAGAACCCCTTCATCCAGCAATATTCGCAGGAGATGCACTACCAGTTGGACTTCGACCAGATGAACAAGGCCGGACAAGTGCTGATGGAGTATGACGACTTTGGCGCATTCTGCAAGGCGGGCAGCGACGTGAAGACCACCATTTGTCACGTTACCCATGCACAATGGCATCAGGTGTCTCCCTCGGAGTGGTACTTCGAGATTACTGCCAATCGCTTTCTGCGCAACATGGTGCGAGCCGTTGTGGGAACACTCATTGAGGTGGGACGCGGACGCATGTCGATGGAGGACTTCCGTCAGGTTATCGAGGGCGGTCTGCGCACACAGGCTGGCGAGTCGATGCCAGCGAAGGCACTATTCCTGGAAAATGTCACCTATCACCAATTGTAAATTGTAAATAGTCAAATTGTAAAATACAATGGCTTGGTTACTATTAGCATTCATGTCTGCAGCACTCCTTGGCTGCTACGATTCATTTAAGAAAGAGGCGCTGAAGGGGAATGCCGTCATTCCCGTCTTGTTCCTGAATACGCTGTTCTCCTCATTGATATTCCTGCCGTTTATCGTGCTCAGTGGTACTACGGAGGTCCTTGACGGTAGTATATTCCATGTAGCCAGTGGTGGTTGGGAAGTTCATAAATATGTGGTCCTGAAGGCTGTCATTGTGCTCTCCAGTTGGGTGCTGGGCTATTTCGGTATGAAGCACCTGCCGCTGACCATCGTCGGTCCTATCAATGCCACACGACCTGTCATGGTGCTTGTAGGAGCCTTGCTGGTCTTTGGTGAACGACTGAACCATTGGCAATGGATTGGTGTGATGCTGGCTGTCCTGTCGTTTCTCCTGCTTAGCAGAAGTGGCAAGAAGGAAGGCATCGACTTCAAGCATGACCACTGGATATGGATGATTGTGGGAGCTGCCGTGCTGGGGGCTGTCAGCGGACTCTACGACAAGTTCCTCATGGCACCAGTAGCATCGGGTGGAGTAGGACTGGACCGTATGCTGGTGCAGTCGTGGTATAATATCTACCAATGCTTTATGATGCTGGCTATGCTGATGCTGTTGTGGTGGCCCAAGCACAACGAGACAACCCCCTTCCATTGGCATTGGTCTATCATTGGCGTCAGCCTGTTCCTCTCTACAGCTGACTTTATGTATTTCTACTCATTGTCGTTGCCAGACGCCATGATCAGTATTGTATCGATGGTCCGTCGAGGTTCTGTCATCGTGAGTTTCCTTTTTGGTGCTATTTTCTTTCATGAAAAGAACCTTAAGGCCAAGGCTTTCGACCTTGCCTTAGTCCTTCTTGGTATGATTTTCCTGTATATCGGAACAAACTAAACGGGTGGAGTATTATTCTTCCTCGGATGTGTGAAGAATGATGCTGGTAGCACCCAGGGTGAAGAGGGTGCCGTCCTCGATGATGCGACGCTCCTTGGGGTTCAACTCTACGTCGCCAACAAAAGTGCCTGTATTGCTGTTGTTGTCTTTCAAGGTGTAGCGCAGATTGCCACGCTTGTCGCGAGAAACGGTGATGGTGCAATGGTTGAGGTCAACACTGGGGTCAACGGTCTCGAAAGGAGTATTGATGGGGTTGCCCTTCTGATAACGTCCGATGACGTTGTCGCCCATCTGCAGGGGAATGACCTGCTTGTAGTGGAAGACATTCTCAATGACAACGATGCTGCCACATTCGGAATTCGGAACTGGTGATTCGGAATTCAGTTCTGCATTCTCCTCCTTCTGAGTCTGACGTAGCTTAGAGACACCGATGCGGATGCCAAACTCCTTACCACACTGATCGCACTTGAATACCAACGACTGACCAGCCTCGTAACGAGTCTCATCGAAGATGATGTAATTATCGCATTTAGGACATCGAACGCGCTTCATGGATTTTTTTTAACCGTTAATCTATAACCAATAACCGTTAACCATTAACCATTAACCTTCTTGTATACCCAGGCCTCGTAGAATTCCTCGTGTATGTTCATCTTGTTGAGTTGACGATAAGCCTCGGCTTCAGTTTCGAATTCGCCACTGACTACGCGTACCACATTATTATTAATATACACGTAGGCATCAGCATAACCTTCTTTCTTCAGCTTCTCGACATACAACTCGGCATTGGCCTGCTTAACCTGACTGGCAACGATGATGCAGTAGGTGACGGTGGGGGAAGCGGATGTCTCTTGACGAGCAGACTCCTGAACGGAAGGCTCCTTGGTGTCAGCAGTTTCTGAAAGAGTGGTCTCTGGAACAACAGGCTCAGCAATAGCGGGCAGGGTAGTGTCCTGTGGGATGAGCTTGTAGAGGATGCTGTTCTGCAACTGCGACATAGCCTCTGTGCCTAAATCGCTATTAGTGACTGGTGTGGCAATGAAGAAGAAAGCAGCAACAGCAGCAGCAATGGCTACGGCATTGCGTATCCAAGACATCTTGATGCTGATGGCGCTATCATCATCGTCATCGTCAGCAAAGTCGAGCAGTTGGGGTTCCTCAGTAGTGGCCTGTGGGAGTGCAATCTCCTTGGCAACAGACAACATTGGCTGACGGACCTCTTCCAGTATGGGCTCGTCCTTCAGACGTCTGAACTGATAAGAACTCAGACCATAGAACTCTGGTGAGAGGATGCCTGACTCGCAAGGAGCAAACTCATAGTTGCCATCCTGATTGACTGACAATTCGCCAAGATCTTCCAGCACATAATAACCTTCTTCCTCCAGATGACGCTTCAATTCATCGACTTCATTCTCGATGCGACGCAGGGCTTCAGGGTAGGAAAGATCGTAGGCTTCGACATAAGATTGTGCCAACACGGAATCGTTCATTCGCAGCTGAGGATTGAAACCAAGTGTCCTCAGTGGTGGAAGGAATGATTTATCGTTGGTGTCATAACGCGCTGGTTCTGCGTGAGTTATGAATCCGCCAAACTCTGGAACGACAACGCAATCGTTCGACAGAAGTAGTATTTCTATATGTCGTTGTAGCTCAATCACGTTGCAAAATTACGACTTTTTTTCGGAATTGGCAAATAAAAATCGACGAAATCTCTTAAAAATTTTCATTATCTCATTTTTTATTATTACTTTTGCAGAGTGAAATAGTGAAAATGACAGCTATGGAGTTCAAGAAAACCGCTATCGAAGGAGTGTATGTTATTGAACCACGTGTATTTAACGATGCGCGCGGGTACTTTTTCGAGGCTTGGAAGAAGGAGGAATTTGAAAAGAATATTGGCAAGATAGAGTTTGTACAAGACAACGAGTCTAAGTCTTCGTATGGCGTTTTGCGTGGTCTCCACTACCAGAAAGGCGACTGCTCGCAGGCTAAACTGGTGCGAGTCATCAAGGGCAAGGTGCTGGATGTGGCCGTCGATATTCGCAAGTCGAGTCCCACCTTTGGCAAACATGTGATGGTGGAACTGAGTGACGAGAACAAACGCCAGTTCTTTATTCCTCGTGGCTTTGCCCACGGATTCCTGGTACTTAGCGACGAAGCCATCTTTACCTATAAAGTAGATAATGCCTATGCTCCTCAGGCTGATGCGGGTATCCGATGGAACGATCCCGATGTGGGTATTGATTGGCCTATAGACCCCAAGGATGTGCTGACCAGCGACAAGGACTTACGCCAACCGTTGCTAAAAGATGCTGAGGTGTTTGAGTAAAACGTGAAAAGAATATAGACTACTAATGATGAATAGGTGCGGATTAATTACAATGTGTGTGCTGATGCTTGCAGTCCTGATAGGGTGCGGGCAGAGTGGTGGCTCAGCAGGTTTGGCGCCAGAGAGCAAGGAGGCCAAGCAATTGCTGCAAGGTGTGTGGAGTGACGTGGAGACCGAGGTGCCCATTTTTCAGATGCGTGGCGACTCTGTGTATTATCCTGATTCCACCAGTATGCCAGCCTTTTTCCGTGTCTATGACGACACGCTTTATATCGGTTCTACAGCGCGCTACCATATTGAGAAACACACAGAGCATCTGTTGTGGTTCAAGAGCAATGATGGTGAATTGGTAAAGTTGGTCAAGAACGATGGCAATGAAGAAAAGGAGGCCTTTGAGAACAATCAGGCACAGATACTCTCGCTGACTGATGTGCTGAAGAAAGATACGGTGGTGAACTATAATGGCAATCGTTATCACCTCTATGTGGCCATCAACCCCACGAAATATAAAGTGGTGCGCCATACCCTTAACGAAGATGGTCTGGACGTAGAGAACGTCTATTACGACAACATCATCCACCTGAGTATCTTCCAGGGAGACCGCCAGCTCTTCTCACGTGATTTCCGTAAGCAACAGTACCAGCAGCGTGTTCCTGCACAGTTCTTCGACCAGGCTGTATTGAATAATATGGAGTATTCCGGTGCTGACGAGAAAGGTCTGCACTTCAACGTGTCGCTATGTACACCAGGCGATGCCAGTTGCTATCTGTTAGAGCACGTCGTCTCGTTGGACGGACAGTTAACAACAGAATTGGTGGAATATTAAGACGATGAGAGTTACGCTACTACAAACCGATATCCAGTGGGCCCAGCCTGAGGAGAACATCCTTGAGGCAGAGCGCATGATAGGCGAAAACCCAGGTAGCGACCTCTATGTATTGCCTGAGATGTGGAGCACAGGATTTGCCACCGAGCCCCACCATATTGCTCACGAAGAATCAGGAAACACCGCATTGACGTGGATGCAGGATGCTGCCAAGCGCTACCAGTGTGCCATCAGTGGTAGTGTGGCCGTCCATCTGTCTGATGGCACCTATCGCAATCGTCACTATTTTGTGGACGGAAGGGCAGGGAAGACCTATTACTATGATAAACACCATCTATTCTCGTATGGTCACGAAGACGAGTACTTCACGCCAGGACAAGACCACCTGATTGTTGAATATCAGGGTTGGCGCCTGCTGATACTGACCTGTTACGACTTGCGTTTTCCCTGCTGGAGCCGTTATGCAACAGGGCGCGAGTACGACGCCATCATCATCGTTGCCAACTGGCCAGACTCTCGTCAGGAGGCCTGGCAGGTGTTGACACAGGCTCGAGCCATCGAGAACCAGAGCTATCTTGTTGGTGTCAACAGGGTAGGTGACGACAGCAAGTGTCACTACATTGGAGGCAGTGTGGTCGTCGATGTTACAGGTCATGTTGTTGCCCGTTGCGGTTCCTCTATAGAGACGCTGACATTTACACTTGACAAGGCAGAATTAGAGCGTCGTCGCAGCAAATTCCGCGTGTTGGACGACAGAGACTAAAAGTTTTTTCAATTATTCTCTTAAAACTTGTTTAAATCTTTCGTCGTTTGACAGAAAGTTCGTACCTTTGTGCGGTTTAAGAAAATACCAAAAACGCGTCAGCGGGCTTAAAAATGCCCTTAAACGCAAAATCGTGAGAAAAAACAAGAATTAAATATTAAACATTAAATTTTAATGGATCAGACATTTGACAACGACAGAATTGTAAAAATCAACATTGAGGAAGAGATGAAGTCCTCCTACATCGACTATTCGATGTCGGTGATTGTGGCTCGTGCCCTTCCTGATGTTCGCGACGGTTTCAAACCCGTTCATCGCCGTATCCTCTACGGTATGATGGGTATCAACAACGTATCTACACAACCTTATAAGAAGTGTGCGCGCGTCGTGGGTGAGGTACTTGGTAAGTACCATCCCCATGGCGATAGCTCTGTATATGGAGCCCTGGTGCGTATGGCCCAGGAGTGGAACATGCGCTACACACTGGTTGACGGACAGGGTAACTTCGGTTCCGTCGATGGTGACTCACCTGCAGCCATGCGTTACACCGAGTGCCGCCTCTCGAAGATGGGTGAGCACATCATGGACGACCTGGAGAAGGAAACCGTTGATATGGTCAACAACTTCGACGACTCTTTGGTAGAACCCTCTGTGATGCCCACCAAGATTCCTAACCTGCTGGTAAACGGTGGTAACGGTATTGCTGTAGGTATGGCTACCAACATGCCTACCCACAACCTGGGTGAGGTCATCGATGGCTGCTGTGCCTATATCGACAACCCCGATATCGATACTGATGGACTGATGCAGTACATTCCAGGTCCTGACTTCCCCACAGGTGCCTATATCTATGGTCTGCAGGGCGTGCGCGATGCTTACGAGACAGGTCGTGGACGTATCGTGATGCGTGCCAAGGCTGAGATTGAGAGCACCGAGACCCACGACAAGATTGTCGTTACGGAGATTCCTTATGGTGTCAACAAGGCTGACCTCGTGAAATATATCGCTGACCTCGCCAACGAACACAAGATTGAGGGCGTTGCCAATGTCAACGATGAGTCTGGTCGTCAGGGTATGCGTATCGTCGTTGACTGCAAGCGCGATGCCAATGCCAACGTGCTGCTCAACAAGCTGTTCAAGATGACTGCCCTGCAGAGCTCGTTCTCTGTCAACAATATCGCACTGGTCAAGGGTCGTCCCCGTCTGCTCAACCTCAAGGAGTGCGTCAAGTACTTCGTAGAGCATCGTCACGATGTGACCATCCGTCGCACCAAGTACGACCTGAAGAAAGCCCAGGAGCGTGCCCACATCCTCGAAGGTTTGATCATTGCTGTGAACAACATCGACGAGGTGGTACACATTATTAGAAATAGTAAGACACCAACCGATGCCCAGCGTAACCTCGAAGTACGCTTCGAACTCGATGAGCTCCAGTCAAAGGCCATCGTCGATATGCGTCTGGCTCAGCTCACTGGTCTGCGTGTTGATCAGCTCCATCAGGAGTACGATGACTTGATGAAGCTCATCGCCGACCTGCAGGAGATTCTCGACAATCCTGAGCGTTGTAAGGAAGTGATGAAGCAGGATCTCCTCGAAGTGAAGGAGAAATATGGTGACGAGCGTCGTACGGAGATCATTCCATTCGACCACGAGTTCAATGCTGAGGACTTCTATCCCGATGATCCTGTGGTCATCACTATCTCTCACATGGGTTACATCAAGCGTACCCACCTCGATGAGTTCCACGAGCAGGGCAGGGGAGGCGTCGGTGCCAAGGCCGCCCGTCATCGCGACAACGACTTCACGGAATATATCTATCCTGCCACGATGCACAACACGCTGCTCTTCTTCACCCAGAAGGGTCGCTGCTACTGGCAGAAGTGTTACGAGATCCCTGAGGGCGACAAGAACTCGAAGGGCCGTGCCATCCAGAACATGCTCAACATCGAGCCCGACGATTCGATCAACGCCGTACTGCGTATCAAGAACTTCAATGACGAGGAATTCCTCAACTCCCACTATGTGGTGTTCGCCACGAAGCAGGGTATCATCAAGAAGACCTGTCTCGCAGCTTATAAAAATGTACGCGCAGCAGGTGTGATCGCCATCAACATCAATGAGGGCGACGAGGTGGTAGGCGTTCGCCTGACCAACGGCCACAACGAGCTGCTGCTCGCCAACCGTAACGGTCGTGCCGTCCGCTTCGATGAGAACGCCGTCCGCACGATGGGCCGTGTCTCTACTGGTGTGATCGGTATGCGCCTCGATGGCGACGACGACGAGGTGGTAGGACTGGTATGCGTCAACGATCCTCAGACCGAGACCATCATGGTGGTATCTGAAAACGGCTACGGCAAGCGCTCAGAGGTGGAAGACTATCGTAAGACCGCCCGTGGTGCGAAGGGTGTGAAGACCCTCGCCATCACTGAGAAGACGGGTCGCCTGGTAGCTATCAAGGTGGTGACCGACGAAAACGACCTGATGATCATCAACAAGTCGGGTGTGCTCATCCGTCTGAAGGTGGCCGATGTGCGCGTCATGGGTCGTGCCACACAGGGTGTCCGTCTGATCAATCTCGCCAAGAAGAATGATGTCATCGCCAGCGTCTGCAAGGTACAGCACTCTGAGGAGAACGACGACATTGAAGAGGCAGAGGTCGTGAACGATGCAGAAGCTCCTGAGACACAGGCTCCGGAGACTAACAACGAATAAATATTTTTATGTTCAACTAATAATTTTTACGTGTATGAAGAAATTAATGATGATGGCAGTGATGTTCGTAGCCAGCGCTACAGCATTTGCCGGTGACAGTGACGTCTTGAAAGCAATCCTCAAGGCAAAGACCTATGCAGAAGCAGAGCAGCTCGTTAAGAGCACCCTCGATCAGCTGGCCTCTCCCGCAGAGAAGGCAAAGGCTTACAACAAGCTCGTTGACCTCGCTATGGAAGACTTCGATGCCCAGAATGCAATCGTAACCGAGAACCAGGTGAACAAGCAGATGGGTAAGGAAGAGAAGCCCGTTGATTTGAATGTCATGAACAACGCAGCTTACAATGCCCTCTGTGCAGCTATGGAGTGCGACAAGTACGACCAGATGCCCAACGAGAAGGGTAAGGTAAAGCCTGCTTTTGCCGACAAGAACGCTCTGCGCATGTGGACCTCACCTCGTTTCGCCCTCGTGAACGCAGGTCAGGAGGCTCTCACAGCCAAGGACAACGCCAATGCCCGTAAGTTCTGGCAGATCTTCGTGCTGAGTGATGAATCACCCCTCTTCGCAAAGAGCGACCGCACCCAGCAGAAGGACTTCTTCGGTCAGGTAGCACGTTTCGCAGCCATCTTCGCATATCAGGACAAGGATATCGATATGGCCAACAAACTGGCTGACATCGCCATGAAGGATCCTCAGGAGTATGAGAACGCCCTCAACCTGAAGCTCGAGATCCTCGGTGACGGTCTGAAGACCAAGGAGGACTCACTCAACTACTGCAACAAGCTGAAGGATATCTACGCAGAGCACAAGACCGACGGTGTGATGGAGAAGCTCTACAACACGCTGTTCGGCCTCGGTGAGAAGGACGCTGCTTTCAAGGTGCTCGACGATGCCCTCGCAGAGAACCCCAACAACTTCGTAGCTCTCGCTGACAAGGGTCTGGGTATCCTGAACGAGAAGCCCGAGGAGGCTGCCACCTATCTGAAGAAGGCTTGTGAGATCAAGGGCGACATCGCCATGATCCAGACCTATGCAGGTACCGCGCTCTCACTCTGTGCCCAGAACACAGAGGATCCCAACGCCAAGAAAGCCCTCTATCAGGAGGCCATCAAGTACTACGACAAGGCTAAGGAACTCGATCCCGACCGTCTGAACAGCAACTGGGGTTACAACCGTTACAACGCCTACTACAACTACTACGGCGAGGATGCACCTGAGACCAAGCAGGCAGAGGCTGATAGCAAGTAAATCGCTATTCACGTTCTCAAGTATTGTAAGCATAGGGACATTGTTACTTTACAATGTCCCTTTCTTCGGTTTTGTCGTTTCTCATACCGATGAAGATGGCTTTGGGAAGA
>JAEEGK010032958.1_pt1 | contig 10102 bp, 6 predicted proteins | sample 8958771 | NCBI WGS metagenome assembly JAEEGK01 (sample SAMN16246547, study PRJNA631951) | gut metagenome | biome: gut microbiome; feature: rumen; material: SC-attached | host: Bos | place: Iran: Karaj | collected 2018-10 | reverse complement strand
GACTATGTGCCGCAAATTGGCGATGTGGTCAAAATCAGCGTGACGGCACCTGGGTTTGACGAAATAGAAGGCAGTTCAGAACCTCTGCCAAATGAACCCATAGGTAGTTATGAAGATGCTCGTATTACGAAGTGGGACACCACAAGTTCGAGAGGCTATCGTGTTCCTGTGCCCGACAGCGACTCCACCATAACGGTTTGGCTGAAAGAATACCGCAAGCACCTCACCGTCACGATAGAAATCACCGACCCTAATCCGGGCGTGTTGGATCTTTATTGCCTTGAAGCCTCTATGCGCACCGAAGGCGACTGGACCTATCCCGATGGGCGGGAAAACTACGAGCAGCCCGCTGAATTATACCAAGTCTATTTCAACGACCCCATCATCGGCACCTCAACGGTGGAGTTGGAAGACCAGTTCGGCATTGACGTCGGCTTGACTAACCGCTCCAAAAGCACCTTCAACGATGCCACTTTCGACGGGGGCAGCTATCGGATGGAAATCCCCATGGTGACCAATACGCTTTTCAAGGCCAACGACAGCATCAATGCCTTCGTTGAAATCAAGTTGCGGCATTTGACCGAAGGGGCGTACAATTACTACACCACCATCACTTCGGGCAATAGCCTGTCACAATACTACAGCGAACCTGTTGGTGTTTATTCCAATGTGAAGAACGGCTTCGGCCTTGTGGCGGGAAGCAACGATAAGGTGATTAGTTTCCCGGTGTGGTGAGTTTATTTTTTCAGTGCTTCCTCAGCCTGCTTGAGAGTGCCTCGCTCGCCATTGATGAAGGCGATGACGAAGGCATCCTTGAAGCCCAAATCGCGCACCTCGGTTTGTCGTGCAACTGCTTCGGCTTTGGTGGAGAAACGACCTGAAATATAACGATATGCACCATTATACTCATACACATCCACTTCCTTCACGCCCTTGAAAGCCTTATCGGTGACAGGCAACTTCTTGTCCAAGGTGGAAAACTGCACCGTGAAGAAAGTGTCCTTACTGTCGACGGTGGCTGGATTATCATTAGAAGCGGGCTTTTCAGTGGCCGTCGGCTTGCTGGCCGTATGGTTTTCCGACTCAAACTCGCGCTTATACTCTTCAAAAGCGCGATAAAGCGCCAAAGCCATCTGGGTCTGACCTTTCTCGCTATTAAGAAACTGCTCCTCCTTCGCGTTGTTGATGAAGCCCAACTCGACCAAAATGCTCGGCATGGAGGTCTTCCATAGTACCAGAAAACCAGCCTGTTGCACTCCCCTATCATGGCGGCCCACCTTATTGGTGAACTGCTTTTGCACTTTATCCGCGAGGGTGAGGCTTTGGCTTTGGTAGAGGCTTTGCGAGAGCGAAAACAAAATATAGGCTTCCGTGCTGTTGGGGTCGAAGTTGTCGTAGGCGTCGGTGTTGTCTTCGAGCAAGATTGCGGCGTTTTCCTTCTTTGCCACAGCCAAATTTTTCTCGTTTTTCGACTCACCCATGACGTAGGTCTCTGCGCCATTGGCGGTAGTGGTACCTTCAGTGGAATTGCAGTGGATGGAAATGAACACGTCTGCATTATTGCGGTTGGCGATGGCGGCACGTTCGCTCAGTTCGACGAACTTATCCGTGCTGCGGGTATAGATAACCTTCACATCCGGCAGGTTTTCAGTAATGTAGGCACCAAATTTCTTGGCCACGGCTAAATTGAGGGCCTTCTCGGTGGTCACCTTGCCCAAAGCGCCCGTATCCTTACCCCCGTGACCCGCGTCGATGACGATGGTCTGTATCTTTTCGCCCCGTTGGGCAAAACCAAACAAAGGCACCAGAAAAAGCAGCACCAAAACACCAAATCTTAAAATCTTGCGTTTATTCATATCAAGTTCATTTATCCATGCGCGAAGAAAGACTATCTTTGCAGCGAATTTCGACGCACAAAAGTAATCGTTTTCAACTTGACCAAACGCACAAACCATAGAAATTATTTTTCGACAGCGGCCTTTTCTTTGATTGCCGCGATGGTAATATTGTTCTACGGTTGCAAACAAATGGCTCATATTGAGAAAGATACACACGATTTTGAGACCATTGACACGACTGCGACAGAAAAACCCCGAATCACGGATACGATTGCCTTGACGATGGATTCCATTGCATACGACACCCTCCCTCCCTTCACCTATGACAGCATCGTCACTCCCGACACATCGGCCTTGCCCATCGACAGCCTTGTGCCTTCAGATACCCTGTTCCTTCCGACGGACAGTCTTCCTGTCTTTGATTCAACCCGCCATGACACACTAAGCCGCACAAAGCCCAAAGTCATGAAGCCGAAGCGTTCCGGCTCCGCTATTGAAAAGCAAGTGGTCTGCTCGGCAACCGACTCCGTTTGGCGTGACATGAACCGCAAAAAAATCTTCTACTTCGGCAATGCAGAGGCCAAATACGACGACATCACTATACAGGCTGCCTGTCTTGAATTCGACTTGGAGGCCAGCACCTGCCGCGCATACGGTGTCCTCGATTCGTTAGGCAAACTCCAAGGGCGACCCGTCTTCACACAAGGCGAATCGACCTTCGAAGCGGCAGAAATGCTCTACAACTTCAAGACGAAGAAAGGCGTCATCACGAAAGTGTGGACTGAGGAAAGTGGTGGCTATCTGCATGGCGAAAGGGTGAAGCGCATGGACGACAACAGCATCAACATCCGCTCGGGCGGCTACACCACCTGCGACCTGAAGGAACACCCACACTACCAATTCAAGTTCACCAAAGCCAAAGTCATCCCCGACGACAAAATCGTCACCGGCCCCATCTATCTGACCATCGCCGACGTACCACTCCCCCTTGCCTTACCTTTCGCCCTGATTCCCAACACAAAAGGCAAGAAATCGGGTCTCATCATCCCCACCTACGGCGAGTCGGCCAACCGAGGCTTCTACCTTGAGAACGGTGGTTACTATTGGGCCATCAATGACTGCTACGACTTGCAGATTTTGGGCGACATCTACACGCGTGGCTCTTGGGGCATCAAACCGACCTTCCGCTACAACAAACGATACCGCTTCAACGGCTCTATGGCTTTGGGCTTCGCCGTCAACAAGATAGGCTCCAAAGGTGCCGCCGACTACCAGGAGAGCAACGATTTCAAAATCCAATGGACACACAAGCAAGACCAGAAAGCCCATCCGCGCCACAGCTTCTCCGCCGACGTGAACATCGTCAGTTCCAACTTCAACAAATACAACGCCCAAACCACCACTGACCAGTTGAGTAACACCTTCAAGTCGAGTATCGCCTACCAAACCAACTTCGCTGGCAAGGTATACCTCACCCTCAACGCCAGCCACAGCCAAAACACACTGACACGACAAGTGACCGCCTCACTGCCCGAGGTAACTCTCACCGTCAACCGTTTCTATCCCCTGAAGAAAGTGGGCAAAACAGGCAAGAAACGCTGGTATAAGGAGTTGAATGCCAGCTACACCTTGAACGGCAAGATTTACTTCAACGACATCGACACCGTGCTGTTCCAAGGCTTCACGGACAATTTCGGCCAATGGGTCAAAGACGTGGCCCGCAACCACGCGCAAATGGGCATCAAGCACAATGTACCCATCAATTTGCCTATCAAGCTCTTCAAGCATTTCACTTGGACCAACTCTGCCTCCTTCAACGACTATATGTACTTCACTCGAATGGAAAAACAATGGGTGAACGACACCGACTCAACCGGGTACTTGCAAACTGACACCATCCACGGCTTCCGCAACCTCGTTGATTTCAACCTGTCGAGCAACCTCACCACCAAGGTTTATGGCATTAAACGCTTTGCCAAAGGTCCCATCAGAGCCATTCGGCACGTCGTCACGCCCACCATCGGCTTCACCTACAAGCCCAACTTCGGCGACCCGAAATGGGGCGTTTATGGTACTTACATCGATGGCGAAGGCAAGGAACAGGTTTACAACAAGTTCGCCTCTGCTCTTTTCGGCACACCTTCCCAGACCCAGTCGGGTCTCATCACTTACAACATCGGCAATACTTTGGACATGAAGGTGCCATCGCGCAACGACACCATCACTGGCATGAAAAACGTCACGTTGCTCGAAGCGTTCAACATCTCGGGCAATTATGACGTGACCAAAGACTCACTCCGTTTCTCCACCCTCGGCATCAGTGCGCGAACCACATTGTTCAAGAAACTGAAGCTCAGCTACAACAGCGTTTGGGACCCCTATGCCGCCGACTCGTTGGGGCGCCGCATCAACAAGTTCGAGATCATCGAAAGCGGTCGGTTGTTCCACAAAAACAGCTCATCCTGGAACTTCAGTCTGAGTTATTCGTTCAACCAAAACGACTTAGACAAACTGAGAGGCAAGAAAAACAACAATCCATCTAGCTTTGAGGACAACATCCAGAGCCGCGCCCAACAGTCGATGAACGTCACTGAAGGTGAATTAAGCGAAATCATGGGCAACCCCAATGCCTACGTTGACTGGACCACACCATGGTCGCTTTCCCTGAGCTACAACTTCACTTACACCACCAACATGACCTATGCCGCCATCATGGGCATTGCCACCAATCGTGTCGTGCAAACGCTCAGTCTCAACGGCGACATCAGCATCACGCCCAAGTGGAAGTTCACCTTCACCACAGGCTGGGACTTCACCAATCACGGCTTGTCGTACACCAGTATCAGCGTTTACCGCGACCTGCACTGCTGGGAGATGCGCTTCAACTGGATTCCCATCGGCAGCTACAAGAGCTGGAACTTCACCATCAACGTGAAAGCACAAGCTTTGAAGGACATGAAGCTGACCAAGAAGAAAGACTACCGCGACAATTAGTTGATAGCTATCAGGTATTTGGTCTACTAAGGTTTCTGAACTTGTCAAGAGACCGCTTTGATAATTAAGTATTCTAATTTCTTTATTATCTTTGCAGCAATTATCAACCTTATAAACTCACCGCTTATGAAGAGACTCGTTACCCTTTTACTCGCACTGACCATCGGTTTTGGTCTGAAAGCGAGTACTGGTGGTGGCGGCACCATCACTAGTCAATATGGCATCCCTGCTTGGCCTACTATCATCCTTATTATGCCCAACCACCAAATTATCATCCAAGACCTATGGCCCATCAGCGATGCACAGACCATCATTAGTGCCTTGGAACAACACGGTTTGCAACAGCATGAGTGCAACGCTGCAACCTATGACCCGCAAGTGACCATTTACGTTGACCAAATCTTGGAAACTGAGGTCACTGTCACTTTCACCCCCAACGAGGACTGTGTCTCCTACAACTACATGTTAGCCACCGAGAGCGAAATCCAGCAGTGGATGAGCCAGACGGGGCTTGCCCTTCCCGATTACCTTCACACTTACGGCTTCCCTGCCGAGGAGACCCTTTCGCACACCTTCACCGATCTGGAGCCCAACACGGAATACATGATTTATGCCGTGCCCATTGACCCTGATAGCAACTTCGGTGAAGTTGTCCAAGTGTCCGTTACCACCACGCCTGGCGGCGGCGATGACATCATCCCCGACTTCACCGGTACCGACATCGAAGGCAATGAAATCCATCTCTATGACATCCTTGACGCAGGTCAGGCCGTGTTCATCAATTTCTTCCTCTGTGGCGACGAATACAGCGAGGCTCCTATGGCCGACATCCTTGAAGCCTACCATCTCTATGGCTGCAACGCACACGATGTGTTCTTCATGGAAATCTCGCCCAACGGTCACGATGACGCTTGTCAAGCCTGGGTCGACCGATTCGGCGTGGAGTATCCCACCATCAGCCGCGACGGTGGCGGTAATGACATCGCTCAAGCCATCCCCGTGGGCTTCTATCCCACCCTCATGCTCATCCGCTCCGACCACACTATCGCCATGCGCGACATCTATCCGCCTACGCTGGAATACATCATTGATGCTTTTGAAGGCGAAGGCTATGAACAGTACGAGTGCCCTGTAGTTTACGACGAAACGTTGACTTTCAGCACGGATACCATTGAGGTGAGTTGGAGGGAATTGACATGGATTACCGTTTATAACAACACCGCCCAAGACGCGGTTGTCGATACTATTGTCAGCTACATCCTGTCATACACTTTAGATGGCACAACCTTTTTCAGCACGCTTCGCCCGAGGGAGTTCACCATTCCGCAGGGCGAATCCATTGAATTGGGTTTATATTGTGACGCGATTACTAAGGATGAGTTTTGGGATGTCGTCACCTTGACAGGAAACTTTCCTGACGCCAGTTTCGTTGCCAGGGTGGTGAATCTCCCTTGGTCGGTCGAAGAGAATACTGCTTCCTTCTCGGCCTTCCCCAACCCCGCCAACGATTTCGTGACCTTGAAGGGAGAAAACCTCGGCACGGTGCGCGTTTACAATGCCCTAGGTCAGAAGGTCGATGAATTTGAGGCCAATGGCAGCGAACTCAACATCAACACCACTGGCTATGAAAACGGCATTTATGTGGTTAAAGTTGGCAAAAAGATGATAAAATTCATGGTAAAACATTGATCTTATGAGAATCCTCATCCTTCGTTCCTCGTTTCAGACCGACGATTTCGTCCGAAACGAATATGCAGATCTGATTCAAAGACTGGAAAATGAATGCCATGCCGAAATCAGCATCCTCGGTGACGAATCTGTAGAGACACAAAATCTTGCGTCTCTACAAACGTTGCCCGATGCTGTAATGATTGCCACTGGCGGCGTGGAAAACCTGTTCAAACGCCTTTGGGAAGCCATTGACGTGGAGATGATGTGTTCGCCGTTGGGCCACAAAACCGTGACGATGATTGCCGATGGGCGCAACAATTCCTTGGCTGCTGCCTTGGAAGTCCTGACTTATCTCGGCAACGTTGGCGTAGAAGGCCGGATTGTGCATGGGACGAATAATGAAATCATTTCGACCCTTGTAAGGACGCACGACCGTGCGTCCCTACAGGGCCGAATCGGGCTGTTCGGTAAACCATCGGATTGGCTCATTGCCAGCGACGTTGACCGTGATTTTATCCGTCAACATTTTGGCATTGAAACGATTGACATCCATTTGCAACGCCTCGTTGACGGCATCAAAACCGTGCCGCAAACTGAGGCAGTGAAGGTGGCACAGACCATAGTAAAACGTGCCAAAGCCGTCAAAGAACCGACTTGCGCCGACATGGTGGAGGCCGCCAAAACCTATCTTGCCATCAAAAGAATCTGCCAAGAGGAACACTTAGACGCCTTAACCATCCGCTGCTTTGACATCGTGAAAGCCTGCGGCACAACGAGTTGTCTGGCTTTGGCCTTGCTCAATGATGAAGGCATTGTAGCGGGTTGCGAAGGCGACATGCAAACGCTAGTTTCCATACTTCTTGCCAAACGGCTTTGCGACAAGACAGCGTTTATGGCCAACCCTTCACAACTCACAGACGAGACTTCCATGCTGGCACATTGTACCATCCCACTGAGGATGTGCGACGAGACCGTCATCCGTTCCCATTTTGAGTCGTCCATCGGCGTGGCCATTCAAGGATTGCTACCGCTGACCGATTATACCTTGTTTAAATGGGGTGGTCCCCAACTTGACCGTTACTTTGTCACCGAGGCAAAAGCCATCGAAACACCTTACAGCGAGCACTTCTGCCGCACGCAAATCACGCTCAAGGTGAACTTGAAACCTTACCTGCTGCAACATTCCATCGGCAACCACCATGTCATCATCCGTGGACGGCATGCCGAGAAAATCAGAAGGTTCATGCAGGCCAATGGTGTCACGGAATGTTGAGTTGATGGCATCTATAATAACAGAAAACCGCCCCGATGACTCGAGGCGGTTTTCGTATCAACTAAACTGTGAATTACATCATCAAGAACGACATCATCACACCAGCTGCAACGGCGGAACCGATAACGCCAGAGACGTTCGGAGCCATGGCGTGCATGAGCAGGTGGTTCGACGGGTCGTACTTCTGACCTTCCACTTCGACGACGCGGGCACTATCCGGCACAGCCGAAACACCAGCGGCACCAATCATCGGGTTGATCTTCTCCTTCAGGAAGAGGTTCATCAACTTGGCACCCAACAGACCGCCAGCGGTGGCCACGCAGAATGAAGCAGCACCGAGGATGAAAATCTTAATGGAGCTTGAAGTCAAGAACACGGAGGCCTGCGTTGAGGCACCCACGGTAAGGCCGAGGACGATGGTCACAATGTCAATCAAAGGATTGGAGGCGGTGTTTTGCAAACGCTTCACCACACCCGACTCCTTGATGATGTTACCAAAGAACAGCATACCCAGCAGCGGCAAAGCCGTGGGGCTGATGAAAGTGGTCAGGATGAGGCCAACAATGGGGAACATAATCTTTTCGGTCTTGTTGACCATACGCGGGGCACCCATCTTGATGAGGCGTTCTTCCTTGGTCGTCAGCAGGCGGATGATGGGTGGCTGAATCACGGGCACCAAAGCCATGTAGGAATAAGCTGCAATGGCGATGGGACCGATGAGGTTGCGCGTGCCGTTCATGCCGTTGGCCAAACGTGAAGACAAGAAGATGGCAGTAGGACCATCAGCACCACCGATGATACCGATAGCGCCAGCCTCACGCAGGTTGAAGCCGAGATACAAGGCACCGATGAAGGTGATGAACACGCCAAGTTGGGCAGCAGCACCAAGAATCATCAGTTTCGGGTTGGCAATGAGCGACGAGAAGTCGGTCATGGCACCGATGCCTAAGAAAATCAAAGGCGGATACACACCCGAAGTCACACCGAAGTACAGGTAATTGAGCACGCTGCCTTTCTGGTAAAGACCCGTCTGGAGGTTCAGCTCGCCACTTTGGAACACGCTCGTCATCAGGCCTTTCACGCCTTCGATGTCGTTGTTAACCAAGCCGTAATCGGCCATATTGAGATGCTCGACCTGCTTGATGGCCTCGCTCAACACCATGTGTTTGTCGCCTGGGTTGTCGCCAAAGACAGCCACCAACAAGGCTTTAGCCGTGTCCAAATCGAAATTGAGCGTCCCTGGATCCATGGCTTGTAGATTGGCCATCGCGTCAGCGAAAGTAACACCAAAACCTTGGAAGAACGGGATGTTACCCACGATGATACCTGTGCCAATCGGGATGAGCAGCATAGGCTCAAACTCGAAGCGGATGGCCAAGAAAATGAAGAGGATACCCACCAAAATCATGATGATATTACCGATCTTGCAGTTTCTGAAGCCCGTAAGCAGCCAGAAATTGTACAGACCTTCACTCAAACGGTCTTTGGTAGACATTTCCTTAACTTCTTCTTTTGCAGCCACATGCGCCTTGGCGTTCTTGTTTTCCAGCGTGGTCACACGTTGGTTGAGGTTTTCAATCTGTTGACCCAATTCGGCTGACTTTTGCTGCTCTGCGACAATCGCGTCAGCCATTTCAGCCAGCTGGGCGTTGCTTTCCTCAGGGGTCATCGTACTGACTTGCTCAGTCTTTCCGCCCAAATCGGCAATCCTGGTAGCAAACATCGGGTTGTTGACCACCACGAGGTTCAGCAGCATCAGGAGCACCAACGAGCCGATGATGACCGCAGGCTTTCTGTAAATACTTTTCTTGCCTAACATGACCTTATCCGATTACGATTAAAGTATCACCTTGAAGCACATTGTCGCCCTGACGGCAGTTGATGGCGGTGATGGTACCGTCAGCCTCTGCCAGCAGGTTGTTTTCCATCTTCATGGCTTCGTACATGAGCAGCTTATCGCCCTTCTTTACGGCGTCGCCTTGCTTGACGAAGATCTGCATGATGGTTCCGGGAAGCGGAGCGGCCATCTTGTAGCCTGCGCCACCACCAGCAGCGGCAGGTTTCGGGGCAGCCGGAGCCGAACTCGAAGCGGCAGGCTTGGCAGCAGGACGTGCTACAGGAGCCACGACTGGAGCGGCTTGCTCTTCCATCTCCACTTGATATTCAGCGCCATTCACATTGACCGTGGCGATGTTGCCTTCAATGTTCTGGACTTCTACTTCGTATGGTTTCCCACTAATGGTGAATTTGAATTTTTTCATGATTGTTCGATTTAACGTTTCCAGTGTCTAACTCCGTAATTTTTGTCGTTCCAAGAAGTCACCCT
>JAEEGK010032955.1_pt1 | contig 10103 bp, 4 predicted proteins | sample 8958771 | NCBI WGS metagenome assembly JAEEGK01 (sample SAMN16246547, study PRJNA631951) | gut metagenome | biome: gut microbiome; feature: rumen; material: SC-attached | host: Bos | place: Iran: Karaj | collected 2018-10 | reverse complement strand
GAATAGATTATATAAAAAATATACATTTATTAATAAATATAAATAAATACGAAATAAAAAATTTTTTTAAAATAATAAATAATATTATATTTTATTGTATTATTAAATTATTTTAAATATTTATATAAATTTGATTTAATATTATTTATTAAAATTTTTTATATATAATTTTTTTAATCTTTTTTATTCTATATATATAACATATATCTATTTTATTATATTATTTAAATTTATAAATTTGTCAAATCTTTACTATGAATATCACCACTTAATTCATTTATACTTTCTCTAAAAGAATCTTCTATATTAATTTTATTCATTTTCCAATATTTATATAATCCACTATTCCAAATATAAGTAATTGATAATAAATATCCTGCAACTGTATAAGAATATACTGTCAATCTATATGGCCAATTTGTATTTTTATAATTATCATCATTTTTTTTATTAATTATTAAATATAATCTTAAACTTAATGAAATTAAAGAAGCTATAAAAGATATTAGAATATATAATGATATTTTAATAGCAAAATATAAATTTTTTTTCTTTTTTTTAAAGGTTATTTTAATAAATCTAATAATTTTATAAAAAAATATAATATCTAAAATTATAAAAATCAATTTTATTAAATATAAAAAAAGAATATCTAAGTTGAGATAAGATTTTATTGATTTTTCCACACCAAAGCAAAAAATTTCATTAAATGAATAATCATGATTATGATAACATAAAAAAATTATTACATAACAAATTGAAAAGAATAAATATGGAATTAATAAAACAAAAACAAATTCAATTCTTGATAATTTGTCTAATATTAAATTTTTTTCATATATTATTTTATAGCATAATATATTTATTAAAAATAATATAAAATCATTACTATTTCCAAAAATTCCTATTAAAATTGATTGTGCTTTGCAAAGACCCATTGGTATATCATATGTAGTATACATTATTGATAATCTAAAACTAAAACACAGAAATAAATTCGAAATTAATAAATTTAATAAAATATAAGTTAATCTATATTCTTTATTGATAAGTTTTGTGAAATAAATTATTAAAATAACAAAAACAATTAAAAAAAATAATGAAAAAATACTTATATAATCATTCAAAGTGTTTTTATAATCATGTGGCATTAAATTTTTTTATATATTTTATTAAAAATAAAAAATAATTTTTTAATTTTAAAAAATATTATTATTTATGATTATATTTTTTATAAATAAATGTATTTTTTTTTTAATTTTTAAATTTACTTAATCAAATTAATAATCTAAAATATAATAAATTGTTTAAAAAAATAAAATTTAAAATATGAAGAAAAAAATTTAAAATAAATTATTTTTTATATTTATAAATTTAACTTTTCATATTATTTATAAAATTAATTATATTGAGTGATTAATTTTTAAATTTTACTTTTTTAAGTTCATTTTTAATTTTTTTTGGCTAGAATAATAAAAACATTTTAAAACATTCTCATTGTTATTTTTCAATTTTATTTCATTTTTTAATAAATTATTAATTTATAAATATTTTTATTAAATTTATAAAATATTTTTTAGTTTATTTTAACTTAAATAATAAAATATTTATATATTAATTATTATATATTAAATGAGATGATTTATTTTTTTATATATTTATATTAATTCTAATACTCAAAAAAAATTATACATCATTAAAATCAAATATTTAAATTCAAATAATAACTTTTTTTAACTAATTAATTAAATTTATTTATATATTATATTAAATTAAATCAATTTTTTAAAATTATTTTTAACTCAAAATCTTAAACTTAAAAAAGTATATATAAAACTAATGCATTTCATCATCAATAGAAGAACATTCATCACCTTTTAAAGATTTTAAATGCATTTTACCTAATGGATTAGTATTAATTTTGTTATGAGCATTTAATCCAGCAGAAATTTCACATTTAACATCTCCTTTTTGACATTTTACTTTAATTCCATCAAATCTTCTAGTTGCTGTTCCAATTTCTAAATATTTTTTCATATATTCTTCAATTGTTATATCTTTTAAATTATAATTACTTCTATTTCTATTAGTATTAGAAAAATTATTATTATTTAAATATTTATTTATATTTTCTATTGAATTCGTGCATGACATTGTTTTGAAAAAGTCTAAAGATTGTTGATGACAAGTTTTTAAATAATTTTTACTATATCTTCTATTATTATAAGTATAATTATTTTCTTTTAAGTTATTATTATTAATATCTTCATTTGAATAAATATTTTTTAATATTTTATGATGTTTTGAATTATGAACATTTAATTTAATTGGTTTTGATGAAGATGGAACATTTTTTCCATTTTTTGATATTTCTGAAATTACACTATATTTTTCATATAAAGATAAATTATCATCTGAATTTAAAAGTTTCATATTAATTTGTGGGGTTTCTGTTGATATTTTTCTACTACTAAATTGAGGTGGAACTATTTTATTTAAATTTAATTCATTATTATTATTATTAATATTATTATTAATATTTTTTAATTTTAAATCATCAATTGCATTATTTAATTGTGTTGTATTATCTATTATTTCATTTTTAATTATTGTATTTTTTGTAAAATTATCATCATCTTCATCGTTTTTATTTATTGAAATTTTATTTTTTTTCATATTTTTTAATTTATTATTATTTTTATCTTCTTTTAGGGAATGTCTTTTACTATCTTTATTATTTATATTATTATTATCATTATTAATAATAATATTTTTAATATGAACTTCATTTTTTTTTGAATTTTCATTATTATTTTTATTATTTTTTTCTTTATTTTCATCAATATTATTATTTTTTTCTTTATTTTTAATATTTTTTTTATTATTTTTATTATCTTTATTTACATTTTTATTTTTATTATTATTATTTATTTTTTTATCATCATTTTTATTATTATTATTATCATTATTATCATCATTATTTTCTTTATTTAAATTGTTATTTTTATGATTATTTTTTAATTTTTTATTTTCTTCTAAATTAATATTTTTATTATTATTATCAACATTTTTAATTTTTTCAATTAAAAAATCATTTTGTTCAATTTTTAAATTATCAACAATTAATTTATTTCTAAAATAATTTATAATAAAATTTTTTAATTGATTTTTATTTAAATCAAGAACATTTTCAAAATCATTAGAAATTTTTTTAATATTTTTATTTGTATCTTCAGATTGTTTAATATTATAAACTAAATTATTTTGAATTTGTTTAATTAATTTTTCTTCATTTTGAATATCTTCAGTTAATTTATTAAAAATATTATTTTCATTATTATTTTTTGCAGCTAAATTTGAAATAATAATTTCTTTATTTTCTTCTTCATCATTATTATCACTTTTACTACTACTACTATTAGATATAATTTCAGCTTTAATTTCATTATTTTCATCTTCTTTTTTTTCATTTTCATCTTCTTTTTTTTCATTAATATTTTCATCTTTTTTTTCATTATTTTTTTCATCTTTTTTTTCTTCATTATTAATTTCATCTTTTTTTTCATTAATTTTCTCATCTTCTTTTTTTTCTTTTTTTTTATTATGCGAAAAAGAAGATACTCTTTTATTTTCTTCTTCAATAACTTTAACATTATCAAAACTATTAGGTCTATCATTTGTATTATTTTTATTATATAAACTTTTTCTATTAGGACTACTTTCATTTCCTATTTTAAATTGAGTCAATAATCTTACTGAAGAACGTCTTCTATCATTTATAGTTTTAATTAATGAACTGTTTCTTTTTGATACAACTTTTTTTAATTTCGAAGTTTCTCCTCCTGCAACAATTACAGAAACTCTTGCTCTAAATTTGCTTTTATTATTATCGTTTTTATTATTAAATATGTTATTATTTGATAATAATGATAATGCGTTTGTTGTTAATCTATTGTCATTTGATATATTATAATTTGTTAATAAGATTTTATTTATTATGTCAAATAATAAGTTGTTTATGTTTAATAATGTGTTATTATCTAAATTTAATTTTTCGTTGTTTTGATTTAATAATTGGAAATTAAAATAATTTTGAATGTATGAATAAAAAAAATTTGATGTCATTAAAGGTAATTGTTCGTTTTTATTTATTTTATTATCTGTTATTTCATCGAAAATTAATTTCATATTGTCGGAATATTTTAAATAAATTTCATCATATTTTGAATCATTGTAACATTTTTCAAAAAGTTCTTTTGTTAATAAATTAGTTTCATTAAAATAATTTAATTTATTTATTTCATTTAAAGAATCATTTATTAATTTATTAAAATTTTCTGATTTTTCTAAAAAATTTGTTTTTAAATAATTTATATCAGAATTTTCTTTTAATTTTAAATGTTCGTTTTTAATATTTTCTAATTGCGTTTTTATTTCGTTGTATAATTCATTTATTTTATTATTTTGAATATTTTCATTTTCATTATCTGAAGAATTATTTAAACTTTTATTTTTAAGTTCTTCGATTTTATTTTCTAATTCATGAATTTTATCATCTTTTTCATTTATTTCATTCATTAAATTACTTATTTTTTCTTCTAAAATTTTATTTTCATCTTTTAATACTTCACAATTCGTACAAAATATTTCTTTTTTAATTTCTTCATAATTATCACTTTCAATTTTTTCTCCTCTTTCTAATTTTTGAATTTTCAAATTGGCAATTTCTAATTTTTTTTTCAATCTATTAACCATTTGTTGTAATTCTTCATAAGAATATTTAATATTAACCTTAACCTTATTTTTAATAGTTTTAGCTCGAGTCGCAAATCCTAAAGTACTTAAAGTTTCATCTAAATGATATGAATGAGGACTACAAGTAACAATTAAACTAGTTTTATAATTTCCACCCAAACTTTCTTGTAAAATTCTCGTTAATTTACTATCTCTATATGGCACATGTTCTGTTCCACCTGAAGTCAAAGCATGTATAACATTTCCTAAGGCAGATAAACTTAAATTTATTTTTTTTGCTTCTTCTAATGTCTCTCCCACTGCACCCGTTTTTGATATCTTCTCACTACCTGCTAAATCTACTAAATTTAATATACCTTTTTTTATTAAATTCTCCTTTTTAAATGTTTGAGTCACTTCTAATACTAATATACTATGAGACCTTGAAGATGTTCTATTTAGTTTAGTTTCACCTACTTTTCTATTCGCTTCGGCTATTTCGAAATAATTATAAAAATCATCTACGGAAGATAAATAAACTTCATTTAAACCTTCTACATAAATTCCTCTTGTTGGATGTTCTTTAATAGGTAAATTTTTTTCACCTGTTAGTAAATCATAAATAACTTCTTTATAAATTTCCATTAAACTTAATTTAAATTCAAATTGAACATTATCATCTGAATTTTCAACGTAATTGAATATTTCTTCTATTATTCTAGGTATAATTCCTTTAGTTTCTTCATTTGATACATCTCTTCCATACATTGTAAATGTTTTTCCACTTCCACTTTGACCATATGCGAATATAGTTCCATTATAACCTTGCATAATATCTTTAACTATATTTTTTCCTACTACTTCATATACAGTTAATTGAGCTGTATCTGATTTAAATATATCATCTAATTTAAACATGGGTCCTTTTTCTTTTCCTGGTTTGTGGGTGTCTATAGTTACTATTTTTTGTTCTATGTTATAAATTGGCACCTCCCAACCTACATTATTTGATAATAAATCATTTTCAACGTCGTTGAATGGACGAAATCGAACAAAAACTTTTATACTTTTGTTTCCTGGATCTGGTATGTTATCTTTTATTAAATCTGGATTAAAATCTGATTTAAATTTATCGTTGTTGTTTTTTACTTGGATGGTTTTTGAACGGGAAAATTTTTTTCGGGTAAAATTTTTTGCTTCTGAAGGGTTGTTTTCTTCTTTATTATTGTTATTGTTATTATTATTATTTTCATTATTTATATTATCTATATTATTATTACTTTTATTATCGTCAAATTTTATAGTTTCGCTATCGTTTGATCTTTGTTGATTTATATTCTCATCTTTGAAACTTATTTTTGGGATTTTTTTTGAAAATTCTTTTAAATTTGATGATTGTTGATTATTATTATTATTATTATTATCATTTTGATTGTCTTGGATTTTTTTGTTAATTTTTAAATCTAATTTTCCTTTAAATCCAACAGTTTTATGTTTAGTTGCACTTCTTTTTTTCATTTATTTATTATAATTAATATTATTATAAATAAAATTATTATAATTATTTTTTATTAAAGTTTTTTTATTATTTTAATAATTAAATATCTACTTAAAATTTATATTTAAAAATGGAAGTTTTTGTTTCAGATGAACGTGATCCAGCAAATGTTTTTTTAGAATTATTATGTTCTTATATTTTATTAAATAAAAGAAATGAAGGAAAAGTTATAAAAATTAACAAAAATTCAAAAGATTTATTAAAAATTGAAAAATTACCTTTATTATATTCACCTAATTTAAACCAACAATTATGTGATTCTGAAATTGAAATCGCAAAAGAAATTTTAAATCAAACTTCATTAAATTTACTTTTAGGCGCAAGTAAAGAAGAACAAGAAAAAAACGAAAAATTTTTAAATGAAATTAAAAATGATTTAAAATATGACACAAAAAAAGTCACTGAAAAATTAAATGAAAATCTTCTTTTATCAACTTTTATTAACGATAGTCAATATTTAACAATTTGTGATTTATTAGCTTTTGCTGTTGTTGCACCAACATTAAATTTATTATCAAATGAAGAAAAAAATAAAATATCAAATGTTATTCGATGGGCAGATCATATTCAAAATTTAAAAGGATTAAAAAATATAACAAAAGAATTAAAAATTAACTTTTCTTTACCTTACACACATTTTCTAGTCAATTATGAATCAGAAAAAAAAGAGAAAAAAAAAGATGATAATAAAAAAGAAAATAACGAAAATAATAAAGAAATTCATCTTATGTCAAAACTTGATATTCGTGTTGGTAAAGTAATATCAATTACAGAAAACACTCAAGGAGATAAATTATATAATGAAGAAATCGATGTTGGAAATGGAGAAATTAGAAAAATTGCTTCTGGTTTAAGAGGAAAAGTTGATAAAAATGATCTATTAAATACTTTAGTTGTTGTTATATGCAATTTACAACCTAGAAATTTAAAAGGATGGGAAAGTCATGGAATGATTTTATGTGCCACCGGAGCTGATGAAAAAATTGAACCTTTGAGACCACCTAAAGATTCTAATCCAGGAGATTTGGTTTATATTGGAGATCTTCCTAGAGAACCTGCAAGTGATAAAAAATGCCCATGGAGTAAAGTTGCTAATGATTTGAAAGTAAATGATAAAAAACAAGCTACGTTTAAAAATGAATTAATATGGCATACTGATAAAGGAGATATTGTTACGACTAATATTGCACCTGCTATTATAAGTTAAATAATATTTATAAATGAAATTAATAGTTTAAATTATTTTATTTAAAATTTTGTTATAATTTGTTTATAAAAATATTTTATATAATAAAATTTTATTTTATTATCGATATTTTAAAATATTTAAAATATTATATTTTATTGTTTTGAAAATGATATATTTAAATTATGTATTTATGAAATAAAATAATTTAATATATATAATAATAAATATATCATATATCAATTATATAGAATAAAAATTATTGTTCTTTTATTAAAATTCTATAAGGTCTAACTTCATTTTTAGATCCATCTAAAATCCAATATTGAGGTTGATTGTTTCTATCTGGTTCTCTAATACTTTCTTTTCTCACTCTACACATAAAGACAATTTTATAATTTTTCCCATTAAAATTTCCAACTCCCGCATAACTTCCAGCTTCATTAATAATAGGTGTAAAATAAGCACCAAAACCACACTTACTTCCATCATTTTTTCTTTTATCAGGATAATCAGCAAAAAGTTGTCTTTTACCTATAATAAAGCCTTCATCAACAACTCTTCCAGCAATAGGAAAAGGGTCTCTTGAATTGCATCCAATTCCATGATATGCAACAGGAAATTCACCAGGAATATTTTTCATTCCAATCCAAGTATCATTTCCACCATCATATTTACCTAAAACTTTTAATCCAAATCCTCTCCATTCCAAAGGAGAATCATATGGCTCCCCTCCTCTCATTTCTCCTTTTGGAGCCCATCCATCTTTATTATTATATTTTGGTTCAAACATTTCTATAGAAAGTTTACATGATTGTAAAAGAAATTCCCCAAATTTTATTCCTTCATTTATAAATTCATTTGAATATTGATTTTTTAATCCATTTATTTCATTATCAGTTAATAATTTCCCTAAAAAAACATTAAATTTCAATGAACCTTTTCTAAAATCACATATAAATATTATTTTTGGGTCGATTTTTAAACTGTTTGCTAATTTTTTTTTCCAATTTTCAATAAAATTTCTTTGAACATTTTCATTTGTTAAAATATTATAATTTTCTCGATCTCCATAATCAGTATGAAATTCATAAACAGGCAATAATCCAATTCCACTAACAATCATTTGTAATAAATCAGAAGCTAATTCAGGTTGTTCGCATTTTCTTTCAACTACAGTTTTAATTCCTGATTTTTCTAATAAATCTTGTAAAATTGCCATTATAAAATATTTTGATTTTTCTTTGTTTTTTATAATATCAATTTCCATTTCTTGCTTAGTTACATATAAATTAGGATTGTTTTTTAAATTTATTTTAATTAGTTGATTTAATTCTTTGCTTATTATGTACATTCTATGATATTGATTTACATAAGGATCATCTAATAATTTTAAATTAAATAATGCACCTATTAAACCTTGAACGCTATCCTGAGTTGGAGTTCCTGAAGGAGTTTGTTCATTGTTTTTGTTATTTTGTCGTGATTTTTGCATTGATAATCTTATGTTATTTATGTTATTAAAATTATTATTGTTATTAAATAAATTAGTTTGACGGAATCTGCTATTGTTATTATTAAAATTATTATTATTATTATTAAAATTATTATTATTATTAAAATTATTATTATTATTAAAATTATTATTATTATTATTATTATTATTATTACTACTAAAAATATTATTATAGTTGTTATTTTCTAACATTAAATTATTATTAAAATTATTATTATTATTATTATTATTATTATTAAAATTATTATTATTATCAAAATTATTATTATTGTTATTATATTCTAATAAATTATTATTATTATTATTATCATCATTACTTATAATATTATTATTGTCATTTTCAAGCATTAAATTATTATCATAATTATTATTATTATTATTGTTATTTAAACTATTGTTATTAAAATTATTATTATCATTATTAAAATTATTATTATTATTAAAATTATTATTATTATTATATTCTGAAAATTTTTGATTATTTTCATTATTTTTATTTAAATATTTATTTTGATATAAATTACTAAAAATACTTTTTTCATCTTTTAAAATTTCTTGTCCTGGGGTAGGAGTAGTTTCAGTTAATATAAAATTTTCTTGAGTTGGAGATCCATCTTTATTAAACATCATTATAATTTCAAGATTATTTTCATTATTAATAATTTGATAAAAATTTTTTTCAAGAGAATCAAATAATTCTGTTGTTGTTACTCCTTCAGGTAAAGTAATTTTTGATAGATATCTTTTATTTGATTGTTCATCAACTACATCAAAATATAAATCATTTTTATCTTCTTTAATTTCTATTTCATATCCTTCTTCATTTGAAAACATTTTATCTAAAGGATAAGGTGTAATTCCTCCTTTTGTTATAAAATCTTTTGGTTCACGATTACTTTTTTTTTTATTTTTAGAGTCAGATTCACCTTTTGTATAATTATTGAATTCATTAATTGGTTCCATTTTTTTTTTTTTCTTTTTATTAATGATATAATAACTATTTTATTTGTTAATTATATTTTAATATTTATAATGTAAAAATATTAATTATTAAAATTATATTATAATTAAAAATTATTGGGGATTGGGGATTGGGGATTGGGGATTGG
>JAEEGK010032954.1_pt1 | contig 10103 bp, 8 predicted proteins | sample 8958771 | NCBI WGS metagenome assembly JAEEGK01 (sample SAMN16246547, study PRJNA631951) | gut metagenome | biome: gut microbiome; feature: rumen; material: SC-attached | host: Bos | place: Iran: Karaj | collected 2018-10 | reverse complement strand
GAAATCGTTTCAAAGACATCACTCGCTGGTTGCTTCCGTGTGTGGTGTACCAGAATGAGGCCAACGCCTCTGCTTTCCGTGATGTGCTTGAGTTGCCCGATGACATCATAATCTCTGGCATAGCTGTACGCTTCCCCTTGGGTTGCCCGCACCTTTTGGAGTGTGTCGATTATAACCAGACGGGTATTGGGGTGTTCCCAAAGATAATTGTCCAGCTGCGTTTCCAGCCCGGCCCCCACCTGCCCGGAACAGATAGCAAAGTTGAGATCGTCCGTCCCTTCCACGCCGAACATCCGGGACATCCGTTCCTGCAGCCGTCGCTGATCATCCTCCAATGCCAGGTACAATACCCCGCCCCGGCGGACAGGGTAGCCCCAGATCGGACGCCCGGTGCTGACATGATAGGCAAACTGTGCCACCAGGAAAGACTTGCCGACCTTCGGTGCTCCGGCGAGGAAGTAAGTACCGGAGGGCAGCAGGCCGTCGATGATCGGCGGCCTATCGGCAAAGGTCTGGTCATACAGGTCGTTCATGGTGAAGGTGCGGAAATGGGAACCGTCTGCGTATCGCAGTTCTTCCTTCATCCTCCGCAGGATTTCCTTGTAATCCTCTTCCCCATCTGCTATACTGCTTTCAGCTTGGTTGAGTGGCTGCCCTTCATCTGCGCCAACAGATGTGTCCGGGGCAGTCATTTCTTTTATCTCGTTCACACCTCTCCCCTTCCTTCGATTTGCAAGCCGTAGAACTTCTGCTTGAAATACTGGACGGGGCATTTCCCCGCGATGGTGATATACCCCGCGCCTTTCAGTTCCCGGTTCATGGCCTGAATGATCTGGTACGCCTTGCTCCGGCTGACGCCGAGGACCTGCTGTACCTCTTCCGCTGTAATAAACTGTGCTCTCATGTTTCCGTACCCCTTTCTTGATACTCTGCACTACTTGTGCGGCTATAATAGTCTCTTCTTGCAATTTACGCACTAATTATGCGTTTTTCATTATACACATAATTCATACGTTGTCAAGAGCAAATGAACCATAAATATGCACTTGCTATTCGTAATTCTTTGTGGTATCCTGTGGACGAGGTGAATGAAACATGAATAGCTCGGACAATGCAGCAATCGGTTTGCGTATCCGCACCCTCCGCAAACGCAAGGGCTACAACCAGCAGGAACTGGCGGACATCCTTGGTAAATCTCTCCGCACCGTGCAGAAGTACGAATCCGGGGAGATCGAGGTTTCCATCGCTATGGCGAACCAGCTTGCAAAGGTATTGGATACCACGCCCACCTTTCTGTTTGGCTATGAAACGGAGATCACGCCGATCCGCAGCCTGGCCGATGTGGTGAACTTCCTGTTCCATATCGAGCAGGTTAACGGCCTGGACTTCGGGATAGACGTAAAAAGGCCGCCTCGCAGCAAGGAATGGCAGTGTTCCATCACCTTCAACGGCAAGGCGGACGCGGATTTCAACGCCGATCTGTGTCTCTTCCTGGAGGATTGGGAGGGGCAGCGGGATAATCTGCGGACCTACGGCACCACCCAGGAGCAGTACCGGGAATGGAAAACCAAGACCCTGGCTTACTATGCCTCCACCGCGGTGGAGTGTAAGGAGCCGGAGGAGCTCGACCCGGAAGAACAAGTAAAAAGGCGAATTGCGTATTTGAACAGCCTGAAACCACAGAACGGCGAAACCTGACGAGAAACAAGGTCGTTCGAGTCTGAAAGAAAGGAGAGTATATGTCGGTAACCAAAGACGGGAACACGGGACGCTGGATGGCGCAGATCCGTGTGACCGACTGGACGGGCAACACCGTCCACAAGAAGAAGCGCGGCTTCAAAACGAAGCGCGAGGCCCAGCAATGGGAGCAGGAATTCATCCAGCAGGCCACCTCCAGCCTGGGCATGACCTTCCAGGACTTCATCGAACTGTATATCAAGGATATGGAGCAGCGCCTCAAGGCGTCCACCGTGGCCAACAAGCGCTTCCTGATCGACCTCAAGATCACCCCCTTTTTCGGCAAGATGCCCCTGAACGCCATCAAGCCCACGGATATTCGGCGATGGCAGAATGAGCTGACCAGCTACCGGGACGAGAAAGGCAATCCCTACTCCGCGACTTATCTCAAGACCATCAACAACCAGATCACCGCCATCTTCAACTACGCAGTCAAATACTACGGGCTAAAAGAAAATCCCTGCCACAAGGCAGGGGGCATGGGCAAGAAAAACGCGGAAGAGATGCTGTTCTGGACGAAGGACGAGTTTCTGAAGTTCATTGAGGCGGTCAAAGAAAGGCCTGTCACCTACGCTATCTTCATGACACTGTACTACACCGGGATGCGGGAAGGCGAGCTGCTGGCGCTGACACCGGCGGATGTCGACCTGGAGAAGCAGACCATCCGCATCAACAAGAGCTTCCAGCGGCTCAAAGGCCGGGACGTGGTTACGACACCCAAGACGCCCAAGAGCATCCGCACGGTCACGATCCCGAAGGTGCTGTGCGACTGCTTGAAGGCCTATATGGCCCAGTGCTTTGAGCTCCAGCCGGAGGATCGCCTGTTCCCCTACGGGAAAACCCATCTGTACCGGGATATGGTATGGGGCTGCGAAAAGTCCGGCGTCAAGAAGATTCGGGTGCACGACCTCAGACATAGCCATGCTGCAGCCCTGATCGAAATGAACGTCGCACCGAAGCTCCTGCAGGAGCGGCTGGGCCATGAACGCATCCAGACTACGCTGGACACCTACGGCCACCTTTACCCCAACGCCCAGGCAGAAGTAGCCAGACAGCTTGAGGAATTCATGTCCAAGAGCTGAATGGCTACAAAAAATCCCTTCCATGTAGCCAATTTGTAGCCAGCGAAAAAGAGAAATCCCGGAAAACCCTGTAATATCAAGGCTTTCCGGGACTCAGAAGCTAAGAAATTCTTATTCCCACTCGCTCCCGCTAAGCGTGACTTAACGCTTTTTGTATGAGCGAATTGGCTTTCGCTATTCCTGTTGTTTGGATTATCCATCGAATATGAGCTACCCGATGACCTGTTGCCAAAGTGTTGCCACGACGCTGGCGGAATTCCAGTCATTTTCCACAGCAGCCGTCTTTGGAATCAATTTATTATACACGAGATCGCAGGATTCTTCAACGTTTTCCTGATTATCCTGGAAGCTTTCGATTGACAGCAACATTTTCGGCAAAAGTAGCAATCTTTGGCATGAGCTGAAAGGAGTTCATTACCCCCGTCTGGAACTGTCGGATGAAGACATCCATCACATCGGCATTTGTGGCTTGCACCGAAAAAACTATCTACAGGAAAACGAAGCAAACAGACTTTTCCATACTGCTCCGAAGCGACAAACTGACAATCAACTGGCCTAGATCGGCGCAATTAACAACATCCGAATAAGGGCGGAAGAAGTTGTGTATGCGAAGCATATTAAAAGCTACGAGTTCAAAACAGGAGGGGCGCAAATGCCCCTCCTGTTCAATTGCAGAAAATGAAGCCGCTTGCTTTTCTGCTGGCAGATTACTTTCTACGTTTTACCGGGATGCAGAAAGCCTTCAAGCCATACTGACGTGCGTAAATACGCTTGCCATTTCTAAGCGTAATAAACGCTGTAAAGATGTACTCTACGGCATCGTCACGAGGAACACTCATGAATTCAGCACCTCCTTCAAGCAGATTATTTCCGGATGAATCTCAGAATCGCTTGAAAAAGGCAAATACAGACGCTATACTTCTAACAGGGCAGAAAGAGTATAGGCGGCTTAGTCCGTATTTACTTTTTCAAACTAGGACTCATCCGAGCTGGAACTCGGATGGGTTCTTTTTTATGTCAAACAGCGAATGCTGAAGACAACTACTTCAATTCAATCGCCTTCGACAGGTCAAAAACCATTGCCTCTTCTTCTCTCAAAAGAAAGCCATCAGCTTTATAACCCATCTTTGATAGATCCCATCCCATCATTTCCTCAATGGTGTTCAGAAGATCCCGTCCGTTCCACCTAACCGAGATCACTTTTGTTTTTTTGGGCTTATAGAATGCAACCGCATTTTGAGCGGTTTCGTCGCATTTTTTAATGGCAATTCGCTTCGAAACCTCGTCAATAAGCAACACGACATGCGTTGGATACGCCAACTTCATAACGACCGACTTGTTGAATGTCATTCCGTTGACCGTGACTGAGACGTACGGCACGCCTTCATTGAAGTTAAATGGTCTGAAGCCGTCAAGTAGAGGCATCATATTCACCTCCTTATATGGCTGAATTATACCACAGTTCTTCTCAAGTTGCAACTCTGTTTTTGGTTTTGTTTGTCTATCTTGCGCTCAGAAAATCTGCCTTCCGCTTAATTCGCGTCGGAACACTTGCACCGGCGCTTGCCACTCGGCTACTATTATGTTCGTGCAAACTTGCCAATTATTAGTGTTCTGTAATTCTCAGGCCTGCGATTGCTCCAGTCTATGATGCGCGATGGTTATCCGAGTTTGCGGCTGCCGCATCGCGTCAATTCGGGTTTGCTTTCAGTGCCACTGTTGTTTTAGCCATCGTAGCTGTGCATAATAACCATTTGCAATGGGCACTTTCTAGCCACTCCATTCTTGATAATTCTCAGAGCCAGCTACCTGGATTTCAGGTAACTGGCTCCGCGTCTATATGTCTGGATCTTCGCTCAACACCATATTCAGTTTTACGAAATTGATCCTTGTTACGGACTTACATTTCGGACAGAACAGCGGGAAGTTCACCAGCGTGGTATCATCCTGGACCCTTGTTCGCGTCTTTCCCTTACATACCGGACACGGGAGCCAGTATTCCTGTTTTGACAACTGCCCCATATCACATCTCTGCCAGTTTTTTCGCGCGCTCAACACACGCCCTGAAACGGTCCTCGTTCCGGACCGGATCGAACCATTCCCAGCCACGGGTGGCGGTCATGCCGTAAACCATCAGGCTGCAGGTCCCTTCGAACAAATGGCTGTAGGACACCGGTTCCTTTGTTCCGTCGGGAAGCCGGATCAGAGCTTTGCCTTTTATGATCTTGACGCCGCCGTAAATCAGCGGATCGCCCACCTCCATCTCTGTGCCGTCCGGTATTCCGTCCCATTTCGGATAGGCTTCAAAGGCTTTTTCAAGCCATTCGTAGCCCTTCTCCTTTTTCCCGCAGCCGAACAAGGCACAGGCAAGGCGGAAGGTCGTGCTGGCATACAGCCCCCGCCAGGCATCCGGCACACCGTCGCTGCCGAGGCCATCCATGATCCGCAGGTTGTTTTTCGCCCTGGCTGCGGCACGGTCCGGCGCGCCCCAGTACCTGGTCGGACGCCCGAAGTAGTGACAGAGGAGCTGGAAGTTGTTGAAATCGTGCCGCAGGCGGCTTTCCTCCCATTTGCCCTCGTCCCATAAGCGGTCCTCTATTACTTCGCTTTGGACTGCGCTGTACTGTGTGATGGGCGGCGGCAGTTCACGGATTCCGGTCATGTCCGCAAAGACCACAATATCCCCATCCTCGTCCGCGGCAAAGTGGTATTCCGCGCTCCCCACAAAGCCGTCGGTGAGGCCGATGGCATCATATCTCCGGAAAAGCCCGTCTTTGACCGGCATGTATCCCTCGCCCACGCCATCATAGGCCGTCAGCTCGTACACCGCCGTCCGTGCGCCGCCGCAGTATTCGTTTTCCGTTCGGACGATGCCGATCCCTTCGGCGAAGTAATAGGCCTTTTTGCCGCCGCGATAGGATAAGCCCGCTCCCATGCCGTCAATTTCCAGGCAGAGCTTCAAGCAGTGATCAAAGCTGCCCGCCTTGGTGGTGATGCTGCCGCCGTCTTCGCAGCTGATCTGCGTTCGGATTTCATTGGAATACTTGGTGTATTCCACGATGGGGGAAGCGCCGATCCGCCATTCGTCGGACCAGATGGCATTTGCCGCATCCTGAAGGATATTCAGAATGTCATTGAAATAGATAGGGTATTCCGCCTCCCCGAAGCTGCCGGAATTCTTCCACTCAAAATGGGAGCGAGTAGTGATATCTGTCATGCGCAGAACGCCGTTGTGCCAGAAGATAACGCTCCTCGTAAAGAAATTCCAGTGGCCGGTGGCGGTGCAGTTCGGGCTGAAAACGGGATCCGTGGCAAGGATCCGCCGGGCGGCGGAGGCTGCCGCCTTTGTATGCGTCTTTTCCAAAGGCGTTACTGCCAGCCGTTCCGCCCGCTCGATGGCTGAGGTCACATCATTGAGAACTTCCTTGCCGTCTTCCCTCGTTTTGTAATAATCGCGACAAACCTGCTGAATCGCCTCCGCCCAAGAATCCTCGTCAAATCGAAATCGTTCCAAGCTCGTCCAGGAGGAAATGACTGTCCGCTTACCGTCGTCAAAGGAAACGGTGAGTGCGATCTCCGAGGAAATAGTTTTAGGGGAACAGTTGAGAGCATACTTCCAGGTATTGCCCGTATGGACAGGCAGCAGGCCGCTGCCGCCTTGAAGCGAATATTCCTGAAGCAGAACGGTGGAGCAGATCCCGTCTTCCACGCGGTCCTGACGAACAATCCCGACGCCGTCCTTGTACCAGCTGCGGCACACCGCCTTGGCGTAACCCGTCCGGCGCTTTGTTTCCCAGAGCTGACAGCCCGCAAAGATCCCCGCAGGGGTATTTACCATCTCGGCGTCGGAGAGAAAGGTGAGCGTCGTTCCGTCGGAGCCGGTAAAGCTTTCTCCCGGCGAGAGCTCGGCAAAAAAGAATCCATCGCAGCTTGAGGCATTGCGGAAAATCTGTCCGCTGTTACAGTCAGCGGAAAACAGATACCCATGATCGATCGTTTCCTCTGACCAGAAACGGAGATCCCCGCCGATCATTCGGTATTCCTGTGCGGTACAACGGATATAGTATCGGTCCTCCTTTTGTCTTTCCTGATAACGCGATACAAGCTGCCTCTCCATGTCTTTCGCGTATGGAATCAGCGTGCGGTAGAGGTCGCTCTTTTCTGAGATTTGTTCCACGCGGTCATAGGCGGCATTTCCTTCTTCCGCCTTTCCTTCCCGGAAGAGGTCGTAGCCTAGCCAGAACCACTCTCGGCCCAGGGCCTTGACAAAACCTGCTTTTTCCAGCCGTGGGATCTGCTTGTCCCGGATGAATTCGATCCGCGCGTTGCCGGAAAGCTTGGAATCCTCGCGGGTGACAATGAAGGTCATCACCTCTTCGTTTTTCCCCGCCATGGCGGCCTCGGCGATCCGTGCAAACAGGGCGTCGCTCTTTTTGCCGGGGAGCCACCACCAGCCCCGCATCAGCACGTCGGCTAGAGCGTGGTGCTTTTCCCGGCATTCCGGCAGCTCTCCGACCTCCCGAATGACTTCCTTATAAACCGCATCAAATCCGCTTTTGTCGTTCTTTAACTGCCAGAGCTTCAGTTCTTCCACTTTCTTCATGACCCGCTGTATGAGCGTGTCGGTGTACTTTTCGTTCAAGGCGCAAAGCTCCTTCCTGATCTTTTTCCTGCCCTCGTGCAGCTGCCATTTGACGGTGCCCGCCGAAAGCTGCAGCCGGTCCGCAATCTCCGCCACGGAAAGGTCATCGTAATAGTGCAGGCGGATGATCTCGCGGACCTTTTCCGGCAGTGCCGCTACGCTGTCGCTGACCTCTCTTCGATCTTCGGAAAGTTCAAGTATCTCCGCCGGACTCTGCACTTCGCCATGAGAAACCGCCAGGTTGTTCACCACGTCCAGTGGAAGAAAAGCGCGATAGCGGTCGATCATATTTCGGGCGCAGTTTCTGGCGATACGGCAGACCCAAGCGCCATATTTCGCAGGCGCTTGGAGGGTGTCCAGCTTCATCCATGCCGTCACGAAGGCATCCTGGGCGGCGTCTTCCGCCATGAAATGCGTTCTGGTAACGGAAAACGCCGCGGCGACGACCGTTTTATGATACCGCGTCACCAATGCCTCATAAGCCCGCTGCTCGCCAGCCAGTGTCAGCATAACCAGGGTTTCATCCGTTTCGTTCAGATAATTCACAGGACTCCTCCTACTCTGCTGGTTTCGGGTCTTGTTTGAGCGCTCGTCATATAGACACGCAAAAGGGGAAACAGGTTGGGTGCGCCGCAAATATTATATCATTTTTGCTGTAAATATCACACACGTTGTATTCTGTTTTCTTTCTTTGCCTCTGCTCGTCACCCAATCTCAATCTCGTATCTACAATTCTTGCTTCCTCTGCGCTGCATCCGCTCGGTGGTCTCCTGCTCCCTGATGGTCTGGACACTGGCAGCAATCTTCTCTCTCCCGTAGCCCCGGCAGAGGGCGTCGTAATCGTCCGCAACGGCTTTCAATTCCCTGTTCTCACCCTTGATACGCTCGTAGGCCTGGTCCAGCGAAGCGTACCGCTGCTGGAGGCGGTTGTAATCCCCTGTCAGGCGATCGAAATGGTGCTTGATGTCAAGATACTTGTTGAACAGGCTCCGCAGCACTTTGATGATCCTCTCATAGACCGGTTTGGCCTTTTTCTCCCGGTAAGACTTGGCGCTTTCCAGGGCCCCGGCCTCCGGTAATACACTGTCAGCATCGCCGGAATACTGTCTGGCAAAGTCTTCGATGTTCTTCAGCTTCGGAGCAAGCTCATTGATGCGGCGGGTGGCGGCGTCCGCCTGTTTTGCAGCTTTGTCCGCTTGCTCCTGGGCGGCGTCTGCCTGTTCTTGGGCTTCTTCCTTTATGACGGTCAGAGTGCTGACCTCCATCTGCACTTCGGACTGTTTTTTCTCAAAACCAGCCAGACGTTCTGATTCCTTTTTGGTCTTGTACTCGATAACGGACAGATGTTCCACCGTGCTGCCACGCTCCCCGCGCTCGAAATCCTCAAAACCGGCGTCCCGCATATGCTCGAAAAACCGGTCCTGCAGCAGACTATAGGATTTGACGATTTGCGTGTGACCGGCTTCGTCCGTCACCTTCTGCGAGGCCCATTTCTTGGAGTGGCTGACCTGGTGGATGACCTCCTTGACCGTGCCGACCAGCGACGGGTCCTTGCACCGTTTCGTCCATCGCACTTCCTTTTCCACCACCGGCAGTGCGACGACGTGCATGTGATAGTGGTAAACCGGATGACCGAGCTGTTCGGTGAGTGCGGTGTTCAGTTCGTCGGCGTGCATGATTGCCGAGATAACGTTTCCCGGCCCATACTCTTTTTCAGTAAAGTGAAAAACCTCCTCATAAAACCGTCGGGCGTATTCGTAGCCACCGTGCTCCTCGAAGTAGGCCGTGTTCACGTCAAAGATCATTTCATCGAAAACCTTTGCGTCCTTCTTCAGACCCCGCAGGGAAACGGCTCCGTCCACCACCAGCTTGTCCAGGCAGGCGTTGTAGGTCAAATCGCCGCAGCTCTTGAAATGGACGTTCAGCGGTGTCCGGGACAGGTCCACATTCATGTTTTCGTAGCTCTCATTCTTGCGCTCAATATGGCGCTCGGATTTTCCGATGCCGGAGGCTGTGTGCTGCTGGACGCGGGCTACGCTGTAGTTTTTGCTCAACATTTTCACTTCCTTTTGCAGAAGATACGGGTGGCAGGGACGCGGTTACACATCTTTTTCAAAGTGTGTAACCCACTATGACACTTTCAGCTGGAGGCTGCAAAGTGCCGTGGGCTCTCCGAGGGGGAAACCGGAAGCACCCGCCCGCCGCCGCGTCCAGATGCTCCCGGAGGGGCGCTGCCCCTGCTGTCTGCGGACAGCTCCCCGGAAAGGGCTGGCCTTTGAAAATGCCACCCTTTCATCCCCGCCGAAATGTCGTCACAAGCTCCATATCGCTCGCTCCCACGCATAGCGTGAGAGTTCGTTCATTCCGCTGCGCCTCCTCTCCCCAAAATGTCTTGCGACTTTTCGGGGCCCCTATGTGTGACGGTTGTGACGATTGTGACGGTATTTTTGATACCGCCCCCACTCTCATTTTAATCGTCACAACCGTCACAATCGTCACGCTTCCTGCTCCAGCCTGCTCAGGCTGATGCAGCTCCCGTTCCGATGATGGCTGACCGCAAGGGCGATCCTGTACTCGCTTCTCAGTTCGCCGCTCTTGACGTTCAGCCTTCGGGTTAGGATATTCGGTTTCATATCTTCCCC
>JAEEGK010032953.1_pt1 | contig 10104 bp, 3 predicted proteins | sample 8958771 | NCBI WGS metagenome assembly JAEEGK01 (sample SAMN16246547, study PRJNA631951) | gut metagenome | biome: gut microbiome; feature: rumen; material: SC-attached | host: Bos | place: Iran: Karaj | collected 2018-10 | reverse complement strand
TCCGAAGACTCGTCCGCTCCGCCGAAGCTTAGGGTCACACGTCCGTCAGCCTGGCTGACCACATCAAACGGAACGCCTATGCCGTTATTGGCACCGTCTGCCGTATATCCGTAGGTATCGGTGCTGAATACGTAGAAGTATGTCAGATCCGGATTCTCAAGTTCCTCCGAATAGTTGGCGTATACACCCTTGGTGAAATACGGTGCCGCAGGAAGTTCTGCGGGAGCTTCTGCCGTCTCCCCGGTACTTTCCGACACAGGTTCCGTTGCGGTCTCTTCGGCCTGCTCCGCTTCGGCTTCCGGCTGTGTATCAGCCTCTGTGCTGCCGCATCCTGCCAGGAGCACGCCTGACATCGCCATAGCTGTAATTACTGTTACAGCCTTTCCAAACATTCTTTTTTTCATAATAATCTCCTCCTTCACTTGTCCTGGAACATTTCGTCACGTCATCGTGACATCTTAAATCCCTTGAAGACTTTCTCAACCGTAGCCGCTGAAGTATCTCCTATCTCCTTCTCCAGTCCCAGTACATTCATGACGGTGATCGCCATCAGTCTGGTCTCAGCGAGAGGATTATAGTTACTTGCAGAGAACACTATGGACTGAGCTACAGTCATACCGGTGTATTCAATCAGCTCACTGGTGTGCTCATATCCCTTCGCATCCGAGATTATGTCAACCAGATTGAGCTTGCTCGCATTCTTGAGCGACTTGCTGCCTGTCTTGTCGAAGCCCTTCATGATCTTATCAACCACAGCCTTGCCTGCTTCGGTTTCCTTGAAGTAATCATTGAGTGCCACTCTGTCAGTAGCAAGTCTGGCAGCATACATGACGAACTCGAGACCGCCTTTGACAGCCTTGGCTATGGCTTCGGATCCTACACCCAGCTTGGCTCCGGCCGTGGTAGCCGCATCGATCGCCATATTGATCACGTCCTCGGATATATTGAACGCCTGGACAGCTGTCACTACATCCTCTGCCACGCCCTTGAGTGCGCGGTGCTTGGATACTATCTTCTCCACGATCGCAGCCTGCTCGGGGCTCAGCCTATCCTGTGCAGCCTTGCTGAGCTTAGCTTCATCCTCCGCACGCATCTTGGCGGCGTTCTTGGATCCCAGCTTAATGGCACCGATATTCTCGGCACACAGTGCGATATTTTTGGCATGATCGGCACATCTCTTTACATAACCGATACCGGAAATAACAGATGACATGGTCTCAGTGACTGTATTCTTGATGCTGTACAGATACTGCTCCTTTTCCAGCAGTTTCTGTGCATTCTCCTCGCCGATCGTTGCATTCAGGATTGAAGTGAATGTCTCCTTTGCATAGTTCTCGGCATTCTGCTTATACAGTGCGAGTTCATCAGGCTCGACAGTGTTACCGTCTGCATCCGTCTTGGGTGTCAGATCGATCGTGTTATGTATCAGTGCATCATTTAAGAACTTGTATGCTATCTTCTGGGTAGAGCTCGTGATCAGATCCTCTATTTCCTTTACATTGTCTCCGAGGCCCGGAATCTGTTTGGCAACATCAATTACATCTCCGGCGATATTCTTTACGTCTTCAGCGATCTTTGCGTTCTTTTTGGCACCATCACGCCAGTCACCGTAGGAGTTGTCAACAGGGGCATTCTTTGTTTCCTGTACTACCAGATTATCGGCATTCTGTTCTGCGGAAACCCCTTTGACCTCTCTGAACCATTTGAGTTTGTCGGAATTGGCGACCACATTTGTCTTTAAGTAGTCGGCCACTTCCTTGAATGCGGCTTCCGCGCTCTTGGCCTGGGCTATGATGTTGTCCATGCCCTCCTTCAGATGATCCACGTAATCAAGCTGCGCCCGCCTCTGGGCCTCCTCTTCGCGCTCCTTGGCTTTTTCCTCGGCGGTCTTCTCTTTTTGCTTAACACCAAGCTCTGATATGTTATACTCAGTCGGATTCTCGCCAAGTTTCTCGTACTTACCCTTAAGATCACCCACGTTTCTCTTAAGCCAGGCACTTCCCTTGCATACCAGGCCGTCCTTATTGAACATGAATTTAGCTATATCATCAACGGTGTTGGCAGCATCACCGGCGATATTGATGATCTTATCCAGTGTAACATCTCCGGTGATCTTGTAACCGCCGATGATATCCTTGCCCGTTTTGGCAAATATACGTGTAATGGTCCTGGCCCAATGGTTACCCGTGCGGTGAATATTCTTCCTGAGGAACGAGTAATTCATGTTGATATGACCGTTCTTACTGAGTTCGCCGGCACCGCGATAAAGCTGTGCATTACCCTCGGCAAACTCGAGTTCCTCGGATGCACGGTTGACGAACTGAAGAGCACGCTTGAACAGCTTCCAGTCTACGGCAGTGGCTCTGCCTCTGAACAACTGACGCTCATTGGCAAATATCTTGGTCAGATCGTTGTTCTTGGAGAAGTTCGTGCGGTCGCTTACCTGAGTGGTGAACAGGGTTGCCATGGCATTATAATATGCCTGGTCATCCAGCTGTATACCGATATTACCCTCAAGACTTGAATCGATATACTCATCTATAAGAGCATCTCTGCCTGCCTTGTTGGCAAACTCTCTCTCAGCCCAGCCCATATAGCTGCTCTTGTAATTGATCCTGGATATATCGAGGAAATCACGTCTGGCCAGAACCTTGAAGAACAGATTTTTCTCCTGAGCGGTCAGTGCATGATATCCGGATATGGCACGTGTTATATCTTCACTGTCGTCCTTTTCGGCCTGCTCTTTGATCAGCTGCTCGAAGTTATCCTGCTTGAATTTATCCTTCTCTTTACTGTATTTATCACGGAGCTTGACATACTCATCGACAGCTGCCTTATTGCCCGAGAATGCGATATAGTCAACAGCATGACTCATTGCATGTGCCGCCAGCTTCTTCTCGGCGATCGAATCCATCAGGTCCAGAGCCTGCTCTACAAGAGTCCAGTCGACAAGTGTCCGGCGGTTGAATGACTCACTGTCAAAGCAGCCCCTGGTGAGTGTCTTACCCTTGAGTACCAGATCATCCCTGAGTTTGAAGCTCAGTGCAGTGGTAAGTGCCTGCTTGCAGCTTTCGGGATCATCGAAGCCTTCCAGAACTTCCGATCTGATCTTCGTATCCGAAGAAAGAGCCTCAACAAGCGCATCCCTCTTTTCCTGATCGATGACTTTCTTTACACCGGTACCGTCATCCACACTGCTCGTATCGAAGATGGTTCTCTCCTGCATAAGTCTGGTGAACACTTTAAGATCGGTATCCGACAGTTTGCTCAGGCGCTTCTTGATCTTTGCCATCCGCAGATTCTGAGCAAGTATGCGGTCCACGGCCCTGTACTGATTTATGTCGCCGACACCGGCTTTCAGCATTTTCTTGGCAATATCTTTGCGTGATACGATATCGCCGTCGGCAAACGAGAGCAGTTTCTTCCTGACATTGTCTATCGTCATGTCATTGGCGGGCAGAGAATCCACGATCTGCTGGTTGTTCTTGCCGTAATTCACGTAAGCCGCATTTATGGATGTATATCCGTTCGCCAGTCGGTCCATATCCCTCTCGCCGTAGCGGAGTCTCTTGGCAGATATAGCCTGGGCGAACTGCATTGCCTTATTATATGCCGTTACGGAGAAAGTGAAACCCTCGGGATCGAGGATGTTGTTCTTGCCGTAATTGATCAGCTTATACAGAGCTTCCCTGTAGTCGACATGTACATCAAGAATTCCGCCCGCCACGTAATTGTGGATCTGCATGGTGAGCTGGGAATTCTCTTTTGCTTTGGCAGACTTAGGTGCAAGCAGTGATGCGGTACCTGAGGTACCCATGCCTATCGCACCCTTATCCATCATCATCAGCGCGATAATGAACAGCTTCTTCTGGTCTTCATCAAGTTTCTCATACTTATTCAGTCTGCCGTTAAACAGCAGTTCCCCATGCTTTATGGTTTCGGCTATATCCTTTTCGGATATCTTCGTTCCCACACGGTTCTGTGAAGCCTTTTTATACTCCTCGCTGGATATGGAGTTTTTTGAGAATTCTATATGTTCACGGTTGGTCTTGTCAGAATAGAATTCGGTTACGGCTTCATTCCAGTCTTTGGCTACGAACTTGTCACCGGAGGCGATCTCACCGATGATCGTATTCATGTAGTACTCTCTGAGGGCATCCACCTGTCTGTCTATAAAGAGCTCGGACAGGCCGGCACCCTTATGGTGCCTCTCAACTCTCTTTCTAATGCATTCCGCTGCCTGTGCGGAATATTTGATATACTTCGTGGCTCTGTCAAGCAGCTCACCGAGATCCTCACTCTTGGAGCCTACACCGGTCATAAAGATCGTACGCAGATCGGATGCGATCTCCATGCGTTCTCTCTCCAGAGAAGGCTCATCAATTTCAATACTCTCAAATGCACGGAGCTTCTTATAATCCTCTCTGAACTTCTTATAATCCGAAGTGGTACGCAGTTCTGCCACATCAGGTCCTTTGGCATTTTCGAAGAGTTTCCTGCCCGTCTTTGAGCTGTAGTTTTTGACTATGAACATCTGAGCTTCTTCTTCACTCATCGCAGGATCGTCTTTTTTCTCCTGCCTCAGGAAGTCATACATCTTCGCCATAGAGAAGGCATGCTTATACAGAGTACCCGACCACCATCTGGTGCCGGTCAGACGCTCCTTTACATCCTGGGATGCGCCCTCTTCCACCAGCGCATCAATGAGTACCGGGGGAAGCTGTAAGTCTCCGCAGTACTCTTTGATCAGACCGCGCATTTTATCAGCGAGCGCGGTATCGAGAGATACGGACTTATCACCTCTGGCCTTGACTCTGATCAGAGACTTGCCGGTACGTACGCTGGTTATGGCAGCCTTATCGATCCCCAGATAATTGCTTCTGGAAACACGTCCCCTGTTCTTCTCTTTCTGGATCTTCTCTATCTTCTCGTGCTCTGCGACATCAGGCTGGATGTTATAGAACGAGTCATCGTCATCGAGGATCCTTTTTATCGTTTCATCATCCTTGAGTTCATCTTCCTTAACCTTGGAACGAATGATCTCAAGCTGCTCCTTTGCATACTGCTTGACCACCTTGGCATCAAACAGTTTGAGCATTCCCTCGGGATCCTTTGCCATTTCATAGATGGAAGCAACCACGGCGAGCTTTAAGTTGACTGCGAGTCCGCCCTTAATGCCTGCTTTGGACAGTTCCTTGTCCACGACCTTCTCTGCCGCTTTGATATTATCCGCAGCTGAGTTTAATCCGTCGGGTCTTACCTTCAGGATCTTGGCCGAGTAGCCTTTAAGCTGATCAGAGAAATACTCGGCGTTACCGGATATCGCTCCCTGATAGATCTCTCTCAGATAAGAATATGCATACGACTTACGGATTGCCTCGGGTACGGAATACTGCTCCTCATTCATGGCTTCCGCAAGTGCGCCGAATTTCTCCTCAAGTTCCTCATTAAGGAACTTATCAAACTTCGATTCATCATCGCTCATCAGGATGAGGCGTACCTCAGGTACTCCCACGAGAAGATCGGCTATGGACTTATATTTGGAGTTATACAGCTTACCAACCTGATCGAGGCGATCATTGAATCTCTCTCTGGCGATCCGTGCTTCCTCGGGCTCCCCGCCGTCCTTGAATCTCTCGGCATATGCCTCGATCGCAGACAGGGCCTCACTCCAGCCATTGACTCCGTATCGCTCCAGATTGATCCTCCTGAAGCGGAATTTGACATCATCATTCATATCATCATCGATGTCATGTAATCCCATCATCATGAGTTTGAAACGCTCTATGACCACCTTCATCTCAGGCACACTTAAGCCATGTGATCTGAGGGCATTCTTAAGTTCTGCCGTGCGTTCTTCCAGACGCCTGGCTTCTCTCTCTTCAGCAACTTTCAGCTGCTTATCCCTGCCTTTATAGATGGCATCAAGTTTCCTGTAAGGCATGCTGGCATCCAGCGATCCGCCGAAGAGATGGAACATAAACCTGTTCTCCATCGTACCCTGCATGCTGTCTATGATCTTCTTCTCGACCTTAACCTTACGAAGAATCGCAGGGGCCTTCTGAGCGTCCTTGAAATCACGCTTGCTCAAGAACTCACGACGGGACATCTTGTCTCCCGTCATCTGGGCAGACATGGTGTTGGTGACCATTTCGGTAAATATCTTGCTGTCGTATTCACCGCATTTGGATCTGAGTTTCTCGAGAACCTCCCACTGCTCCTGAGTCAGCATGGTGGACATGTCATCCGCCTTTTTCAGGAATGTTTTGGTGTTGGCTTCGGAGTTCTTGGCATACTTCTTGATGGCATCGGTTCCTGCCAGATATTTCTCCAGATAGTTCTTCGGATCACCACCGGAGACTGTCTTAACGAAATGATCCCTGCATGATAAGTCAAGTTTCAGACCTTTCATGGTATTGAGGATCGCATTCTCGATATGATATTCAAGAGGTGCAATATAACGTATCATGGAGAAGAAACGGTCACACTGGTCCGTGATCTGCGTTTCGGTACCGAATATTCTCAGAGCTCCCAGATTTCTGATAAGCTTGGCGGCGATCGCGTCTCTCGTAGCCACAGAGAACCTGGTCTCCAGCTGCTGCCTGAGCAGCTCGTCGGTCTCCATCTGCCTCTCCTTGAGGTTGGCTATACGTTCATCGAACTCGTCATCATCGGATTCGTCTATGAGCTGTTTCATGATCGGATACTCATACAGTTCCGATATATCCAGCGGGATATGCAGTTCTTTGGAGAACTTCTTCGCTCTCTTGGATGTCCGCTCTATATAATCCTTATTCGTATTCGCATAGTCATCCATCAGAGTCAGCGCTTTGTCCGCGATCTCCTGAGGCTTAAGCGTAAACATCGCATCTTCGCCCAGTCCCGCTATGACATACTGCATGAGAGAGTTACGGACCCAGGGGGTATCCGATGTCAGTTTGCTCTTCTTATCAACCAGCAGGCTTACGGTCATCCTGTTCGCCAGCATGCGGTTATTATGATCCTCTATGAAGGCGATGAAGTCATCTTTATTCTTGAGTTCATCCATTGTCGAGCCGTCGAGGAGCTGCCTGATAGTCTCTGAATAGCCGCCGACGATCCATTTCTTGGCCAGTTCGGTACGTTCCTTTTCACCCACCTTAGGACCGTACTCTCCCGTAGAAACGATATTTACCATTTCTTCGGTAGCCTGCTTGATGCGGAAATTCTCCTCACGCTGCTCGATCTCTTCGGGGGAGAGATTCTGCTGTCTGTACTCCAGCATACGTGCCTTCTCCGGAGTCAGAGAGGCCTTGTATTCTTCTATCTGGTTATTGAGCTTCCCGAGGATGGCTCCGATACGTCTGACGATCTGTATTCTGCGCTCACCCTTACCGGTCCAGTGGAATCCGTCACGGGTATAGAGATAATGACTGACATGCATTCGGGCATTATAGAATGTCTCGAAGAAATCGGCGGTAAGCTTCTTATTCTCTACCTCATACTGGCCGCCCGTTGTAGCCAGCGTGATAAGGTCATTCACGGAGTTATACATATTCATGAATGTATCGGATTTAGAACCTGTATCATTGGCAAGCTCATCACGAAGCTGCTTAATGTCGTATTTGTTATATTCAGCATAAGAAGCGGCATTCTTACCGGTTCCCTCGGAAGTAAATGTCGCTTTGTCCACCATCATCCATGCCGGATTCTGGATCTCTTCATAGGTGGGCTGCTCCACCTGAAGCTCTACCTGTTTTTTCTTCTTTAACTGTTCTTCTTGCTCTCTACCCATGATTTGTCTCCTTGTCGCAAAACACAGTACCTGTATTACTTCACATATGTTAACGGATCTTTTATCACAGAAGTATCACACAGTCATCTTCGATCCGGGACGATCCGCTTAAGTTTATCCGTCCATCAGTTCATTGAAACGCCTGCTTAAGTCCGCCTCACCGAGTGTGGCCCAGGCGTATTGATTCATATATTCGCCCCTGTAGGTACTGACCGCATCGGTATCTCCGGCCAGGAATCTGTACAGATCACAGTCTATCAGCTCCGGCCGGATACGCATGGTAGACTTCTTGAGTTCGAATATATCAGCTATGCCGTGATCTTTCAGCGTGGAACGTAGGCTCCTGATGATCACATCAAGCTGCTTCTGCATCGAATAGTCATATTCACCGTCTTCCCACAGTACCGAAAATGCTTCAACGCGCTTAATGCTCGCACCGTTCCGGTCCACAAGATAAGCAAGGAGTTCTTTTGCCTTGGAGCGGCCGAAAGATACGGTCTCGCCGTCCACCATTATGTCGAAGTTGCCGAAGGTCCTGACAGTGATATGCGCAGACGGCAGAGAGTGCGCACCTGCAACGCTGTACTCGATCTCTTCGGTGAGCCTCTCTATGCTGACCGGTTTCATCAGATATCCCGATGCATGGAGTGCAAATGCTTCAACGGCATATTCAGCATACGCCGTCAGAAATATGACGGCGCAGTTAGGCTGAACATTCTTAAGTTTTGCGGCCAGAGCTATTCCGTTCATCTCCGGCATGTCTATATCGAGCAGCGCTATATCCACAGGATTGTTGCGTGCGTATTCCAGCGCGTCCAGCGGATTGGTGAATCCCTGAACTTCATTGATCACTTTTATCTGCTTAAGCTGCGACATCGTATGGTCCAGTATAAGTGCAGCATCATCGACACATATGGCTTTCATACATATCCTCTATGTCAGTGGATACTTATATCGGTCAGAGCGACCAGATCGCCCGTGATAGCCACCAGTATATCATTCCGTCCACCTGGACATTGGGTACATCACTCTCAAGACGGTCGATATAGCTGACTTTCTCCGCTATACGCTCGATACCGTCTCCTTCGGGTAAAATCCTTAGTTATTATACCGCATATATCCCTTCCGTGCTATATGAGCTCCGGATGATCTATCCGCTTGATCTCCTCGGCACGGGCGATTATCTTTTCCTTCCAGTCATCATCCTGGGCCTCCAGCTGATATGTGTGATAGCCATACTGTCTGCCCATGGAACAGATTATGGTCTCATCATCTATATGCAGCGATATCCTGTATCTGTTCGGAAGTTTCTGAGGAAGGATCGTTTTATTATTGCGCTGGACTTCCTTCAGATGCCTTTCTCCGTTAACAATGCCGTCAAACCTGACACCGTAGAATCTGAAGAGCCATTTGATGTAACTCTCTGACCTGAAAGAAGACGTATAGACCCATACTTCGTACCCCAGTTCCTGAAGTGTCCTGATAAGCTCCGGTGTACCGAACCTGAGTCTCTCCCTGAAGATCCTGTTGAACGGAAAGATCAGTTCCGGCTCGGTCTTGTGGGTCTCAGGCAGCACAAAAAGTACCTCATCCAGATCGAAAGAAACTCTCATCTTGCCTGTTTCTGCCTTCTTCACTGTCTGCGGATCCTCCCGATGATGTTCATCAGTTCACGTGACCAGTCCTCATCGTTTCCGTTCAGATCATATTGCTCGAATTCCTTTTGATCGGCAAAAGACCTGAGTATCCCGGTCTTATCTATGTGCAATGTTTCCGGATAATGAGCCTGTATCAGTTCCTTCACCTTCGCCCTGTCAGCTTCACTCTTCCCGGAAGGCCTGGATGTACCGGTCACTATTCCGTTGACGGGAACATGGTATCCCTTAAACAGTTTCCTGATATATTCCATTGAATAATATTCGGAAGTGTATACCCAGATGTCATAACCTTTGGTCGCCAGAAAATGAAAAAGAGCCGGAACGCCCAGCTTCAGCCGTTCTTTATAGATCAAGCCTCTGATGACACCGGCTCGTTCTTTTGCGGTCGTGTCGTCCTCATGAACAAAGATCACCTCATCAAGATCAAATGTCACTCTCTTATCATGCTCAGATAATTCGAGCATCTTGCGTATATCCGTCTCCTGGGTCAGGTTAACGACTCTGATACGGATCCTGGGGAGTCCCAGCCTGACAGCTGCCGCCCATCTGTGATGGCCGTTCAGTATCAGATATCCGTCGGGACGCATCTTCTCTACCAGGATCGGATCATCCCAGGCCACATCTTCATCCCTGTGCTTCATGGCATTTTTGAGACTGCGCTCATATCCGGAG
>JAEEGK010032951.1_pt1 | contig 10104 bp, 8 predicted proteins | sample 8958771 | NCBI WGS metagenome assembly JAEEGK01 (sample SAMN16246547, study PRJNA631951) | gut metagenome | biome: gut microbiome; feature: rumen; material: SC-attached | host: Bos | place: Iran: Karaj | collected 2018-10 | reverse complement strand
AGAACAATACAGTTACCACTGCGATATTCTGATGGATAAAATGCTCCTTGATGAGCAGAGAAAATCAAAATCGGATTATGAATCCGATATGGTGTTCTTCGGAATGAGTGACGATACCAGAAACAAATCCATTAAGATGCTCGGATCTTATATCGCTCTTACAATGAATTCGAATTTGAACAATAACGGCGGCAGTACCATAAAATGTGAAAAAGATTATAAATATAATAAATAGGATTCAGCGAACTGACAGAGGAAGTCCCTCGTATGGGACTTCCTTTTTTTGTCATTTTTTGTGTAAAATTATTTATGATTTTTTAGTTAATAATATTTAATATTGCAAAATTCGGAGTATAATTTTTTTAGGTATGTTTTTTGGGAGAGAGATACAAAATGCTTTTGGAGTTTATTGCCAAACATCAATTGAATGCGATGCTGGTTTTAAGCGGAATCTGCGCAGTCCTTGCTATATTTGTGCTCTTCATTAAAACCATGTCGGCCCACAGAAAAGCGATACTTATAATCATGGATTTAAGTGCCGGGCTTCTCTTGGTATTTGACAGATACGCATATATTTTCCGAGGCGATGTGAGCGAACTTGGATTTGTTATGGTTCGTGTGAGCAATTTCCTCGTATTTTTCCTTACGCTTCTTTGTATCCTGATGTTTAATGAGTTTCTTGCCGACCTTTATTCGAAGGACGTCAAACTCGGCAAAGCTCCGGTGCCTCTTCTGGTCGTTAAAATACTGGCTATAATCGGAATGCTTCTTCTGGCCGTTTCACAGTTTACTGGCCTCTACTATACTTTTGACGAACTAAACCAATACCAGAGAAATCCTTCGACCTTCTGGCTGTGTTATTTAATTCCGTTACTTTCCCTGATTATTCAGTTTTCGGTTATAATCGCATATCGTAAAAGAATTAAAAGAAGCGTTATGCTGTTCCTTGCTATCTTTACGCTGGTTCCGCTTGTCGCTTCACTCATTCAGTTTGCGACGAGGGGCATTTCTTTTACGAATATAGCTCTTGCCACGGTAGTTATTCTCCTCTTCCTGTTTACGCTAATCGACGTCAGCAATGATGCGGTAAAAGCCAACAATATGGAAATCGAATACCTCAAAAAAGAGCAGAAAGATATTCAGGTTCTGCTCGAGCAGACGACCGAAGCGCTTGCAACCGCAATCGATGTTAAAGACCCTTATACACACGGTCATTCCACGAGAGTGGCCGAGTATTCGCGTAAAATAGCCGAACAGGCCGGCAAATCAGAAGAAGAGTGCGATGAGATTTATCTTGCGGCCATTCTTCATGACGTGGGCAAAATCCTGGTACCGACCGACATCATCAATAAAGACGGCAAACTTACCCAAGAAGAGTTTGAAGCGATAAAAATGCACCCTGTGCACGGCAATAAGATTCTGTCACGTATCAGCAAATCTCCGTACTTAAGCATCGGAGCTCATTACCATCACGAAAGATACGACGGCAGAGGTTATCCCGACGGCCTTAAGGGCGAGGATATTCCTGAGATTGCGCGTATTATCGCCGTAGCGGATGCGTATGACGCCATGACTTCGAAGAGAAGCTACAGAGATCCGATACCGCAGGATAAGGTTCGTGAAGAATTCGTAAAAGGCATCGGTACGCAGTTTGATCCGAAATTTGCAAAACTGATGATACATTTAATCGACCTTGATGCCGAATATGAAATGAAGGAACGTGAGGAAAAAACCGCGCTTTCGGCCAAGAGCAAATTTGAATGCAAAGAATTCGGAGAAAATATTTCCGAGGGCATTCAGCTGACCGCCAACTTGACAAAACTCGGTTTCCGTTCCGTGACGGATAAGAATCATTTAAAGAAAGAATGCATACCTTCAATTATCGTTTTTGATGCTCTCGACGGCAGAGTGCATGAGGATGAAAAGGTTAAAGAAATGTTGTATTTTGAGTACGGCAAAATTCGTTTTGACGGCGAGACGGAAGTTTTGGGCGCCAGAAAGATTGAAAAGAAAGTAATTCCACATCCGGGTGAAAAGAAGAACGAAAAATCTCTCTTAGATCCCGCGGGAATTGATTATGTTCTCGAAGCCGTCAAGGTGAGGGATCATGTTCTTTTCAGAATTAAGAATAAGTTTGAGACCATCGAGATAATCATGGCTCTTCCCGACAGCGTAAGATATGCATATATCGGCCTGACGGGCGAGCACTGTGTGATGACCAATATCTTCATGGAAAAGGCAGAAGAGCCTGTGGATGATGATTATATCCCGAGAATCGCCGAAGAGATAAGCTTCATAAAAGACGAGCCCGTGGGTGTGGTTCCAAACGTCCAGATTGACGGCTGGTGTTATGATGCATCGCATGGTCTTAGTATTACCGATGGCATGAAAATGTCCTTCCACGCGAAGAGCCTTCCGACCGCGAGACTTATCTGGCACTGTCCGTACATCGAGCTTTTCTATGCGGACGACAAGCTTGTAAACGGTCAGAATTTCCATCAGTTTGCACTCGTTCGACTCGACGGCGAAGCGTGGGATACGCATGACGGTGTCGAAAGCAAAACCTTTATTAACAGGGACGAAACCTTCGAAGGCTGGGATGTCTGGAAAGAGAACAACCGTAAAGGCATTGATGTCACGGTTACCTTTAAAAGAAACAAAAACAAGATTACGGTCATCACCGAAAACTTCGGCATATCCATCAACAGCATAGTGACTATAATCGATGACGTTCCCGATGTCTACGTGGCATTAACCGGTGACCAGGTTGCGATTTCGAATATCAGAATAGTTGAATAATTTTTATTTATGTTTTATTAAAGAAAATGTATAATAGAGTATAGGTAAACAAAACGAAAAATGGAGGATAGAAAAATGATTATCTGCCCGCATTGCAATTTAATGGATCTTCCCGACAATACAGAAATTTGTCCCAAGTGTCATCAGCGTATTTTAATCGCAAGATGCAAGGACTGCAACAGACAGCTGTTCGGTGCTGAAACAAAGCGCTGTCCCGAATGTAAAAAAGCTCATCATGAAAAAATGAAGAAAATTCTTATCGCTGCCGGAGTTGTTGTATTTGTAGCGGCCGGAGGATATACGATTCTTCCTTTGGATGTTATTCCCGATGCAATTCCTGTTGCAGGCTTCCTTGATGATATCGCAGTATTAACAACCGGTTCCACACTCGGTATTGCTGCACTTATTTCGGGATTTGTAAACGGCTCAAAGGCTAAGAATGTTGAAGATACTCAGTCAAAAACAAAAAACCAACCGAATCAGGATATGTTTAACAAACCGGAACCTGAAATAGTAGATGTTCCGATTGAAACTCCGAACAACGAACAATAAATGCCAATATGGTATGAAAATATAAAAGGAGGTTCTCATATGGGTAAATTTGTTATTTCTGAAGCAAAAAAGGGATTTAAGTTTAATCTGGTTGCAGGAAACGGGGAGGTTATCGCATCCAGCCAGGTTTACAAGAGTGCTGCTACAGCAAAGAAGGGCGTTGCATCAGTTGCCGCAAATGCTCCGATAGCTGCTATTGAAAATCAGACCGTAAAAGATTTTCAGGTAGAGAAGAATCCTAAGTTTGAAGTTTACAAGGATAAGAAAGGCGAGTTCAGATTCCGTCTTAAAGCTAAAAACGGACAGATCATCGCAACCGGCGAAGGCTATGCAAAGCTTGACGGCTGCATGAAGGGAATTGCTTCCGTACAGAAGAATGCAAAGGACGGCAAGATTTCCGAGAAATAGTTGATATATAAAAAATAAAGGCGCTCTCAGCTGAGAGCGCTTTTTTTATCGGAATCCAGAATATATTTATACAGCAGTAATTCATACTGTCTTCGAAGTTTGTTTGCAATTACTTTGTAATCCCTGCTTTTTGCGGTGTGTAATCCTTCTTTTATGAGGGTGGAATTGTCTCTATGAAGAAGGTCGGAAACGGCATTTTCAAAGTCTGAAAGAGTGCTGCATTTTTTGACATTCTTATTGTCTGAAAGCCAGTCCTCGTAAACGCCTATATCCCTGACGATGGTCGGAATGCCCGAGGATAACGCTTCAAGTACAACTATGCCCTCGGTTTCCTCATGGCTCATAAAACAAAAGAGATCACATGAATGATACGCGGCGCACAGTTCTTCTTTTGGGACATATCCGGCGAATATAAGATTAACAGGGGCGCCTTTTATGGCTTCTTTTATATTCGCCGGAATAACTGAAGGAGGTGTATAACCAAACCATATAAAAGTAACTTCAGGCATTTTCTTTGCCAGTTCGATAAAATCGGTAATTCCCTTTCTTTCAATCATATGGCCGACGGACATAACAACAGGTCTTGATTCATCGATATTGTACCTGCTTTTGAAAGACTCAACAGTCTCTTTTACGGGCTTGTTCCAAAAAGAATTATCAATTCCGTTTGACACGGCAACTATGGGTTTTCTGATGCCGTAACCCGATAAAAGAGATTTTGAATATTCTGTCGGAGTGACAATCAAATCTCCGTGGTTATAGCAGAAAGTAATCCATTTTTTAAAAAGCGGTGCAACTAAATTCGAACCGATAAAGGAGTTTCGAAAATCCTCCATGGTTGAGTGTGCATAATAGATTATTTTCCGCCCCGTCATACGTGCAAAAAGACATACCAACAAACTGTCCGGGAATACGGTATTGATGTGAACGAAATCAGAATCTTTTATATTTTTGGTGCTTACGGAAATGCCGCTTCGCTCAAGCATTTCACACTGATGATGAATTGCTCTTCCGACGCCGCTTTTTTCGATTAGTCCTATTCCGAATGAGTGAATGTATACTTTCATTATGCGATCCTCATAAGTATAAATTGTAAAATTACATTAAGTCCCATGCTGTAAATAATAATCGGTAAAGGCTTTCCTAAAAGAATAATCGGAACGAAAGTCTTTAACTTCATGTTGGTTGTTCCTGCCAGGTAGCAGAGGAAATCGTCCGGAGCTACAGGCGAGAAGATTGCCAGTGCGAAAAGCTTTGCGAAACGGTTGTTTGTTTCGGTCCATTTTTTATATTTCTCAATTTTCTTTTCGCTGAAGAGTTTACGCATCAGGTCCTGTCCGTAGTGCTTGGCAATTAGGAATACAATTATCGAACCTATGCATATTCCTATGTAGTTGAATATAAAGCCCTTAACATATCCGAACATGGCGATTCCAACCACACAGCTTACTCCGCCCGGAATAATCGGAATTACGACCTGAATTATCTGAATCAGAACAAAAACAAACATACCCATTATTCCGAGTGAAGTTATGTATTCATCCATTTTTGCCTGATCGGTCAGTATTCCGTTTTTCCAGAGGTAGAACATGTAGGCAAAGGTGCAGATAAGCCCGATTACCGACAGTATGTTAAACAGTTTTTTTATGTTCATTTTCCGACCCCGTTTACGCAGATACTAAATTGCCGTTAACGTTACGTGAGAATTCAGATATGGTCTTTGTGTACAGTTTCTCGCAGGATTTAACGAATGCTCTTTCGGAGAAATGATCCAGTACGGTTCTTCTGGCATTCTGTCCCATGGAGATTCGTTTTTCCTTATCGTTCAGGAGAACCATAAGCATTTTGATAAAGTCTTCTTTGTCTTTGTAAAGATATCCGTTAGTTCCGTTTTCAATTACGTCTGTCAGACATTCGTCTTCACGGCATAAAAGAGGTAATCCCGAAACCATGGCTTCAATATAAGTTAATCCCTGGGTTTCGCTCTGTGAAGCACTTACAAAAACATCACCGATCAGATAGTATTCTTCGATTTTTTCGGGCGAAACCATACCTGTAAATATGACGCGGTTTTCGATACCGTTTTCTTTACATTTATCTTCAAGAGTCTCTCTGTGAGGACCGTCACCGACAATTATCAGACGAAGATTGTTAAGTCTTGAATCTGCAAGGAAATCGAGTATTTCTTCAAGATTTTTTTCCTTGGCCAGCCTTCCGGCATAGAGTAAAATAAATTCGTCTTTACCTATTCCGTATTCTGCACGGAGTGTGTCTCTTTTGGATTTGTCTGCGTTTAAATACTTGTCTGTGTTGATTCCGGTAGGAATAACGGTTAAAGGTGCACTGATTTCATAGTCGCTTAACATTCTGTACATTTTTCCCGAAGGAACGATCATATTGGTTACATGTTTTGAAATTGAGTTGGTAAATTTAATTGCAGCCTTTCTGCCGATAGTTTTGCTCGGACACAGATAATGAGTATAGTTTTCGTAGACTGTGTGATATGTGTGAACGATAGGTGCTCCGGTTCTTTTGGAAATCATTCTCGCGTAAATAAAAGTTGAGAATTCGCACTGGCTGTGAATTATGTCAGGGTTCCAGTCTACAAGTTCTTCCATAAGAATATTAAGAACGGGCGGAAGCATAACCTTTACCTCAGGGTAAATCGCACCCAGGGGCAGAGCCGGCATATAATAAACATTATTTTCTTTTTTCTCGAATGCTGAATCTGAAAGAGTAAGGATACGGACATCATGCCCATCTTCCTTAAGACCTTTGATAAGATTAAGTGTTGAAGTTACAACGCCGTTAACGGCGGGTGTAAACATATCAGAAGTAATTAGTATTTTCATAATTCGCTGTTTTCCTCCTCTGTATGATTGGAGTATAAACAGCGAAACTTAAAAAATAATTGAAAAAATTAAAGTTTTTAAATTTTTTGCAATTTTACGTTAAAAACTGTTTCATTTTCGTTAGGACATTGAACGCTGATTTCGCCCTTATGCCTTAAAACAATTGATTTTGCAATGGCTAAACCCAGTCCGAAACTGCCTGAATTTCTTGAAGAGTCGGTTGTATAAAAACGTTCGAATACGAAAGGAATATCTTTTTCATCGATTCCTTTTCCGGTATTTTTAACTTCAAGCAGAGCCTTATTCTTGACTGCGTGGCATTCAACAAAGATTTCTCCGTCTTTTTCGGTATTCTTTATTGCGTTATCTACCAGTATTTCCACGAGTTCCGAAATTTCATCTCTGTTGGCAGATATATTAATATCTTTATCTATATTGTAGTTATATTTAATGCCTTTTTCGAAAGCAACACTTTCATATGTAAGTACTATCTCTTCCACGGCTTCGGAAAATGATATTTTGCTGTGATTGTTGTTGGGCTGTTCTTCAAGCTTGGACAAAGTCAGTAATCTTTCTATCAGGCGCTTCATGCGCTCTGATTCTTTTATGATGTTGTTTAAATACAGGTTGTCTTTATCCTGTGCTGCGAGAGCCTGTGCATTTATGCTGATGGCACCCAAAGGTGTTTTTAATTCATGGCTTGCGTCGGAGATAAACTGTTTTTCTCTTAAGATTGCCTGTTCTGCGGGTGCGGTTATAAAACGGGAAAGGAAGAAAATTATTACCAGCAGAGCGGCTGCGCCAAGAATGATAAGAGCGCCTTTTCCGATGGTTTTCCAGAAGCTTCTTGAATACATGGAAGAATCCATGATGACAAGCATTATGCTGCCGTCACTTTCTTCTTTATACGAATAAATGTATTTTCCGACCTTATAGCTTCCTTCACCTTTTTTAAGAATATTGTTGATGGTTTTTTCGGATATTTTGGCATAAGTATCTTCGCCGATTATTTTTGTGTTTAAAACCAGTCCGTCTTTGGCAAGATGGAGGCCGACAATCGGATTTTCACCTTCGGTGATATTATTAACCAGTTCTTCCGTTTCAACATCAATATTGTTTAAATCAAATACACCGCTGTCGGAAATCCAGTCGAGCATTTCCTTCTGAGTGATGTTGTTCCAGTATTTGTTATATGCGGTATTGGCGATAAAAAAGAGCCCGAATACAACCAGTAAAAGGGAAGCGGTAACTATAACGAATTTTTTTCTTAATTTTGCAGTCATTTATTTTTCTCCGGAAACGAGGGAATAACCTACACCTTTTTTGTTTGCTATAGAAGTAGCAGTGTTAAGGAAAGCGAATTTTTTTCGTAAAAAAGTGATGTATACTTCGAGGTTGTTGTATTCGCTGTCCGATTCATATCCCCAGACCTTGTCAAGAATCATGTCCTTGGAAAGAACCTGTCCTTTGTTTAGCATAAGATATTCAAGGAGCTGATACTCGGTCTTGGATAATTTTACCGACTTGTCGCCGCAACTGAGTTTGTATGTTGAAATATCAAGACTGATGTCATAAGCGTAAATGATGCTCTTTTTAACGTCGGCATTGTTGCGGACTCTCGCTCTTACGCGGGCTAAAAGTTCTCCGGCATCGAAGGGTTTGGTCATATAGTCGTCGGCGCCCGCATCAAGGCCTGTGATTTTATCGTCAATCTGGGATTTTGCGGTAAGTAATATTACCGGAGTCTGAATTTCTTCTTCGCGGATTTCTTTTAGGATTTCTATACCGCTCATATAAGGCAGCATTATATCTAAAAGAACCAGATCGTAAATATTGTTTTCAATACATTCAAGTCCCTTTTTTCCGTCGTAAGCGACTTCGGTCGAGTAGCCTTCTTTTTCGAGAATGGCTTTAATACCGTCCGTTATCTCTTTTTCATCTTCAACAATTAAAATTCTCATAATAATCCCCTTTATTTTATGAGATTATAATAACCAAATATTTTTTTAAAATCAAATAAAAGGAAAGGATTATTTTTTCTCATTTATATATATCTGAGCTCTGGATTGTATTATCTCGGCCACTTCTTTTGAGGTTTTCTGACCAAGGAATAAAGGCTGGGTTTCTTCGGTGATGATATTGTTCAGGTCTTCATCCCAAACCATTATCTGATCTGCGTGAACTACGTAATCTGCGAGTTCGTCTGCTTTTTCTTTTGTGAGAGGCAGTACTTCGTATGAATCTTCGCCGATGTAGTAATATTCATCGTAGTATTGTTTTTCGTTGTTTTCGTCGTAGTAGAAATATTTTTCGGTTGATTCGTTTTTCATTTTGTCGAATGCGCTTTGCAATACGGGGAAGCCGTAATACGATGTGGAATCGCCGTTATATTTCTCCGGCTGAATCAGGCTGTCGATAAAGTCCCAGGCCTCATCCTTGTTTTTGCTTTTAGCGGAGATGCCTATTATGAACTGAGGAGATATACTGTAACCTTTGGCGCCTTTAACCGGAATATCGGCCAGCACGGTCTCTTCTCCGTAGGTAGCCTGCATTTCATAGTTAAAGGATCTGAAATTGTCCAGATACTGGAAATCAAACAATGCTTTGTCGTTTCTTAAATCCTGCTCATGCGTATCAGAGTCGGTGTAATATTCTTCGGGAGTTTCTACCGGATAGGTGGCGGCATAATCGAGCAGTTTGACGAATTCGTCCGAGTCAAAACTGCATTTTCCGGTTTCGGGATCGATAAAGGCATCCGTGCAGTTGTTGAGCATGCTCATCAAAACGGTTTCCCTTGTCATGTATGCACGAAGGGCTTTGTTGCCGGTTTTATTTTCCCATTCAAGAATGTCGTCAATGGTCATGTCTTCTTTATAATTTTTCTTTTTGATGACGGCGCAGTTGACGGAATACGAAGGGAAGATACAGTAAAGCTTATCGCCTTTGGCGAATGTGTTCCGGGCACTGTATACCAGATCTTCTTTTTTGATATCGTTTTTCTCGTTCATCAAAGGTGTGAGATCTGCAAATACCCCTTTATCTATCAGGTTATTTACATTGGTGTTGCCTGCTATGATTATGTCGGGAGAATTGCCCGAGGTTAAATCGATATTAAATCGCTTGGTTCCCGCGTACGCATCGGCCGAATTGTTGTATGCGGAATATTCGATTATTTTAATGCGATAGGAATCACTCTTTTTATTATATTCGATGATTTCTTTTGAAATTGAGTAAGGGGTGTCGACACAGCCCAGAGTGATTACTTTTTTGTCTTTGACTTCTTCCCTGGGTACTTTCTTGTATTTTGTGATGATTCCTTCATCGGAATTGTAAGTAATAAATGTTTCCTTGTCCGAAAAGACTATTTCGCCGATACCGTTGGGATTGACATCCGAATCGTAAAAGTTAACGATTTCCTTCGCACTTGTGTCACCGTCATCGAATGCATAGACGGAACTGTTTATACGATAGATATATTCGTATCCGACACTGT
>JAEEGK010032950.1_pt1 | contig 10105 bp, 6 predicted proteins | sample 8958771 | NCBI WGS metagenome assembly JAEEGK01 (sample SAMN16246547, study PRJNA631951) | gut metagenome | biome: gut microbiome; feature: rumen; material: SC-attached | host: Bos | place: Iran: Karaj | collected 2018-10 | reverse complement strand
TATACAAAACTTGACTTGGACACATTTCCGTATTTTGTTGCAAGTGGACGACCCGATTGCACGCGAATGGTACCTAAACGAGGCTTCAACACAAACTTGGTCGAGCCGTACCCTTCAACGCAACATTTCTACGCAATACTACCACCGTTTGCTTGCCTCGCACAACAAAACTGTGGTAGAAAACGAAATGAAGGTCAAAACCTCTGAGTATCAAAATGATAAATTAGAATTTATCAAAAATCCTGTGATAGCGGAGTTTTTGGGACTTGTACCGAATTCCGACTTTTCGGAATCGGAACTTGAATCGTCAATCATTACCAACTTGCAAAAGTTTTTGATGGAACTTGGCAAGGGTTACGCTTTTGTGGCGCGTCAGCAACATATCCATACAGAGAAAAAGGATTATTTCATCGACCTCGTTTTTTACAATTACATTCTCAAATGTTTTGTGCTTATTGACCTGAAAATTGGCACGGTAACACATCAGGACGTAGGCCAAATGGATATGTACGTGCGTATGTACGACGAAATCAAAAAGTCCGCCGACGACAATCCGACCATCGGCATCATTCTTTGTTCCGATACTGATGAGGATATTGCTCGTTATTCAATACTCAAAGGCAATGAACAATTGTTTGCCACAAAATACAAAACCTATCTTCCGTCAGATGAGGAACTTCGCCGCGAAATAACTCGCCAAAAAGAATTGTTTTACCTCCAACATCCTAATTTGAAGAATGTCAACTAAACCCTCCATCCGTTTCTACCACGACCGCGAAATCCGTGCCTTGTTGTATGATGACAATTCCATCGACGGGCAGAGCCGCAAAAAGGCGTACACTTTTATAGAAAGCAATCTTGTGGCGGCCAGCGACGTCGGCACAGTGAAGGCGTTGCAGCAAATCCACGCTTATATCTTTGGCGGATTGTACGATTTTGCGGGCAAAATCCGCACTAAGAGTATTTCAAAAGGCGGAACGATGTTTTGTCTTGCGGAATATTTGCAGGACAATCTTAAAAACATCGAAAAAATGCCACAAAATACTTTTGACGAAATTGTCAGCAAATACGTTGAAATGAATGTTGCGCATCCTTTTATGGAGGGCAACGGTCGCAGTACAAGAATTTGGCTCGATTTGATTTTCAAAAAGTCTTTGAAAAAATGCGTCGATTGGAGCCAAATCGACAAAAATGATTATCTTAACGCAATGCAAAAAAGCATCGTTGACGATTCAGCAATCCGGTCGCTGCTCCACAACGCACTGACAGACAGAATAAACGACCGTGAACTTTTTATGAAGGGCATTGATTATTCATATTATTATGAACAAAACAACGAACGCGCCCGTCACCATTTCGGCGAGCCGCAGCACCGACATTCCGCCAAATTATTTCAGCCGTAAGAATGTCCTCAACGCCGAAATGACCGATGCACAGCAAAACGAAATTGTTGACGGTTTGCGCAAATGTCAGGCGGCTTGGAGAGAAAAAGGTTGGGACATCACGCTTGCTACTTGCGCTTAGCAAGGTGATTTTCAAGGTGTTGTACAACACTTGCCGCCATTTTTGCGTTTATTGTTATGCAAATACAAGTCGCGAAGCCGTTCTAAAAAACAAGGATTTGTTCTTGTTGAAATTTGAAGTTGGAAAGCAAATCTTCACGTTTCGTGATAGACAACGGAATGGGAATGTGATGGTCGTTGTGATGCGCTTCAACAAATTTTCATCCTAGAAGACAGTAAAGAACATTTCAAGCAAATGTTACCGGAAGAATTGTGGGACAAATTGTTTTGTGAGAAAAAAACGGTTGAACCACAGGTATATGATTTGCCTTTTTAATCTATAAAATCTAAAAAACACTTAAATATCTTTGCAAAATAAACTTTTATGTTTATTTTTGCATTGTACTATAAAGGGTAAAAGCAATGGAAAGAGACTTGTTTATAGAACTGTTGGAAGATGGTGAAAAGGTCAGCCTTTATTCGCCGCATTTTGACGGAGAGGAATATACGGAGTTTGAAAAATTCCTTTTGGAATACAAGGACAAATATCCTGATGACGTTCGGCAATTGGTTTATCGGCTTGACATCATTAAACGTGATGGAGCGGAAGACAGTCATTTCCGCTATGAAGGAACGCGCCGCGACCGTGTAATGGCTTTGCCATCGCATCTTGAAACAACATCGTTGCGCCTTTATTTGCTAAATATTAAGGCAAAAATCTTGATTCTTGGAAACGGCGGTCTGAAAAGCACTGCGACATACCAACAAGATGCTCATTTGCACAAATGCGTTCAGACACTTCAAAAGATTGATATTCAGATGAAGCAAATGGAGAAACAAAAAGTCATTACTGTAAAAGGCACAAAATTGTTTGGAACACTTACATTTACAATTGACGATTAAAACCCAAAAAATATGAAAACAAATCCAATTCTCGACGAGATTCGTCAAACCATTCCGCCTGAAATGAAATTGCGGATGGAAATTTCGGTAGCGATTGCCAACCGAATCTACGACATCCTACACGAAAAAGGTTTGTCGCAAAAAGATTTTGCGCGTATGATGGGCAAAACTGAAACAGAAGTTAGTCGTTGGTTGTCAGGCACTCACAATATGACTATGGCTACAATCTGCAAAATTTCATCGGTTTTAGGCGAAGATATTATTTGCGTGAAACCAAGAGTAAAAGTTAAAATTCCGGAAAGGCGGATTTCATAGGTAAGCAAAGAGAAACAATGCCTTTATTGCCGCGTTTTTATAACACCGCTTTCAACTCTGCTGTCCCGGTGATTACGGCTTTGGAGTTTTGCGGCTTTCTGGTCTCGAAGTCGAGGTTTAGAAAAAGGTGTTTTGAAAGTTTGTACGATGAGGTTATGTTTATAACAAAATTTCCACCCGCGTTTAGACCTTCCGAAATTTGATACATAACCGACTGATTTATATTGTTTTTGATCCTGTTAAAAACGTATTTGGCGCAAAACATAAAACTCCCTTTTTCTTCTTTTTCGTAATTCAATGCGGCAGAAAAAAAGTTTTGAAAGGCTTTTTCTCCGCTGAAAATTTTTGTCTTAAAAGTATAATCCGCCGAGGGAGTCAAACCGTTTTCAAATTCTTTTTTTATTGTGCTTTGATGTTCGTGTGATAAGAGACGGTAATTTTTTTCGGTGAAAAACTCAGAAAAATATCCGCTGATTTTTTTTGTATATTGCTGTTTTAAAGTTGTTTTGCCGATTTTTTTCTCCAAAAACAGCGACGGAGAATTCGTGAAAAATTCTTCGTTTCCGTATATAGTCCGCATATTGTTTTCTGAGGAAAAAGTGTTGAAGCCGGTCCATAAATCATTAAATAAAAATATTTTTGAGGAAAAATTTTGTGAGAAGTTTTTGTTGAAACTTTTTTCAATGACGGCTTTTATGTTATAAGAAAACATTAATCTTGATAATAAAAAGGATATTTTTTTATTGGTTTGCTTTCCCGAAAAACTCGTTGAAAAATCTATTTTGTGATTTGTAGTATTAACAAACTTTCCTGTATGTATAAAATATTTTACATAATCAGCGTCTGTTTTGTAATATGATTTTTCAAACTCGTTTATATCTTCTTTGCCGTCGCCGTTGTAATCCTGCCAAGTGAAATAACCATTTCCGGGAGTAGTTTTTAGAAATTTGTACGCTAATTCTTCTGCTTGACCCGAATGAGAATTATAGTTTGTGCTAATTGTTAACTGCTTATTAAACAAATAGATAAAACTTTCTATATCCGACGAAGAAGTTTGGTAATCACCGCTTGTAGTTTTAAAAATTTCTAACATTTTCAGCCGGTAAAAATCTTTTTTCTCTGACAAAAAATCAAAGGTCAAAAACCTTGAAAAAACGCCGTCGGAGGTTTTTCTGTCGGTTGCGGAGAGTTTTGCGCCGCCGCTTTCAAAATTTCTTTTTACAAAAACGCTGAAATCTCTGTAATCTTTTTTTGTAAATCCTAATCCTAAGTCAAATTTTTTGATATGAAACACCGACGAAAAGTCCCCGTGAAAATATTCTCGCACGGTGTCAAATCTTGTATTTTCATAATATTCTACTTTTAACGAAGTCGTATTTTTTTGCCCTGAATAATTTGTGTTAAAAATATTTCCGCAACCTTTCATAAAGTTTTTTATATCAGAAAATATAAGTTTGTAGTTTGTCTTTAATTTTTCTGAACCATAACCAAATTTAAGTCCGTAAAACATTTCGGCGGAATTTTTTTCGTAATTTTCTATCTTCCAGACTTCTGAAAAATCCGTGTCTTTGTATTCGCTTTCGGAAGAGAATTTGTCGCTGAAATAGTCTGCAAAAACCGCCAAAGAAAGGTTTTGGTCTTTTTGTTTTAAAAAATCGCGGCTGATTTCGAGTTTTTCGGCGAGGGAATTTTCGGCGGCGTTTTCCAAGCGGTTTTCGGTTTGTTTTGACAAAACGGTTTCGGTCTTTACGTTGAGTTTTTTTTCGGGCGATTGGTTAATGGAAAAAAATAAAAAATCTTTTTTTTGCGGTTTGTTTTTCAGGGTGTCGGCTATGTTTTTTACGCCGTCAAACTCCGAAACGTAACCGATATTAAAAGCCGTGTTTCCGCTTTTCAGCCCCGCAGCGGCGTAGAGAAAATAATTGTCAAACGAAGTTTCGGCGTATTCAAATTCCGCCGTAATTTTGCTTTGTTTGCTGATAATGTGCTTGTTAGCAAAAACCACCGACCCCGAATTATAGTCTATCGTGTAATCTTCTTCGGCGGTTAAAAGCCTGTTGTCAAGAAAAATTTTTTCCGTTCCCGTCAAAATGATTACCGAGTTGAGACTGTCTTTTGGTTTTAAGTAATACGGACCTTGCGAGTTGTCAAAACCGTAAAACTCTATTCTCAGAAATTTGCCTTTTGTTTCGGAAAAACTGCTTTCAAAAGTAAGTGTGTCGTGATTTTTAGGCGTGGAGTTAACGGAAAAGAAATTAAGTCCGCGTATTTTTTTTGAAAAATTCAATATTTTAGAATCCTCTTTTTTAACAACGATGTCGCCAGCAAAAAGTGCCGTTGAATCCTTTGAAACACCAATTTTAAAATTGTTCAATTCCGAAATTTGGTCTGTTGCGCCCAAATCGTCAACAGGCATATCAAAGTTTTGAACCTCCGCCTCAATTTTTACTCCGCTTTCGGTGATATTTGAAACGCGGAAATCGGAAACCGTGTTTTGAGAAAAATTTTTGTTGTTGCCGCCTGTTGCCGATTGAGAAATGTAACCGTCGCCCAAAATTTCAGCAGAAGTTTTTTCTTCTTGGATTTTGGTCTCAGGCGCAATTCCTAAAAGTTGTTTTTGCGGTTCGGAAACTTCCAAGCGGATATGAATTTCGGTGGTATCGTGTAAGAAATAATCTTTTTTCAAAAACTCCTGCGAAAGGCTCACAAACGGCAAAAACAACAAAATTAGCAGTGCCGGAATTTTTACCGGCATCATATTTCGTTATAAAACGTGTCTCTTTCTATCGGTGTAAGTCCGGCGGATTTTATCAGGTTTTCCAACTCTTCAACCGTCATTACTGTTTTGCCTTCAACGCCCGCCATGGAATAAATTTTAGTGGAATCGTTTACCGTGCCGTCAATGTCGTCGGCACCGTATTGAAGTGCAAGTTTTGTCATTTCTTGTCCTGACATTACCCAATAGGCTTTTATGTGAGGAAAATTGTCAAGAAAAATCCTCGATACGGCGTAGTTTTTAAGGTCTTCGGTCAGCGGCACTTCGCCGACTTTTGACATAGAATTGTTTTCTTTGCGGTATTTCAGCGGGATAAAAGCCGAAAAGCCGTGGGTTTTGTCTTGTAAATCCCTGAGCCTGAGAAGGTGGTCGATACGGTTTTCGTAACTTTCTTTATGGCCGTAAAGCATTGTGGCATTGCTCGGTATGCCGAGAGAATGTGCCGTTTCGTGAATTTTTAGCCAAACTTCGGATTTGGTTTTTTCAGGACAGATTTCTTGACGTAAGGTTTCGTCAAAAATTTCCGCACCGCCGCCCGGAATACATTCCAAACCATTCATTTTTAACTTTTTAAGACCGTCATAAAGACTGAGTCCGGCTTTGTTGATCATGTATTCTATTTCAACGGCAGTAAAAGCCTTTACAACAATTCCGGGAATTATTTTTTTGACCTCGCGCATAAGACGGCAATAATATTCAATGTCTCTTTCGGGGTGAACGCCGCCGACGATATGCACTTCTGTTGCCCGCGAATTTTTATAAACACTTACACGTCTTAAAATCTCTTCAAACGGCAATTCCCACGCTTTGGAATCTCCTTTCGGCTTTTTGTACGAACAGAATTTACAGTTGTTGATACAGACGTTAGTCGGCTCGATGTGAAAATTTCTGTTGTAAAAAACTTTTGTTCCGCTTTTGCGTTTTTTGATTTCAAAGGCTAACATTCCAAGCAGCGAGAGCGGAGCCTCTTTGTACAAAAGAACACCTTCGTCGAAGTTAATTCTCTGATTGTCAAGAATTTTAAGTGCAATATCTTTGAGTCTGACATCGAGGTCAGATTTTTTGATTATATCCTCTTGAAACATTTTTTATATTTTTTGTGCAAAATTATATTTTTTGAGTGTTTCAGACAAAATTATTTTTAAATTTGCAGCATAATAAAATTTAACACAATAGATAAAATTATGAAAAAAATATTTGCATTAATACTTTTATTGGCATTGGGTTTTGATACTTTTTCGCAAAACTACTACGAGGAGGCAACGGCTTGTTTTAATGCGGGAAATTATTCCGGAGCGGTTGAAAATTACGAAAAATTTTTATCTGAGTTGACTGAAAATGACGAGGGTGAAACTTTTGACTATGCTAAAATTCTCGTTTTAGAAAGTGATGCTTACCTTCAACTCGGAAACTATAAAAAAGCCGCCGAGATTTGTTTAAAATCGGAAGACATTATGAAAAAATGCGGCGAAGAAAAGTCGGATTTTTATTTGAAAAGCCTTCTTAACGCAGCGCAGTCTTATGCCGCAACTCAGGATTTGCAAAAAGCCGCAACTTTTTTCACAGAATCGTTGCCCTTGATTGAAAAATTCAGCGGTAAAGAAAAACTTTACGCCGATATATGCAAAAACATTGGTTATTTGTATTTCAACGTTGAAGACTATGAGGGTGCTGTTTTGTATTTAGAAAAAGCCAAAGATATTTATTCCAACACTTCGCATTATGATTACGACGGTTATGCCGACTGCGTAGAAAATTTGGCGACTGCGTATTTCAGGCTCGGCGACGAACAAAACACCTTGAAATACACTTTGGATTATCTCGAAATTGCCAAAAACAAACACGGCGAACGCTCTCCCGAATATCTTAACGCCGTTATGAATTGCGGTGTCGGCTATCTCAATGAGGGAAATTATCAAAAAGCCGAAGAATTGTTGATTGCGGCTGAGGAAGGTTTTAAGGAGGTTTACGGCACTCAACATACGGGATATATAAGGGCTGTCTACGACCTTTCGCAAATATATTTTGCAACCGAGGATTATTATAACAGCATTGCTTACGCTAAAATTTACGAGTCTGTTGTTGAAAGCAAAGAGGGTACAAATTCTGTTGAATATGCTAAGGCTGCGGCGTTTCTCTCGTCTGCATATTGTGAAATTTTTGACTGGGGCAACACCGTAACTTACGGACTTAAAGCGGAAAAAATTCTCGAAAAGTCAAAAGATAAAGATGAGGGTTATTACTATTTAGTTGTAGCCTCTTTGAGCACTGCTTACAATAATCTTAACGACCCTAAAAAAACGCTTGAATACAATACCAAACTTGTCGGCTTTTTGGAAAGCGGTTCTCATTCCGACCCGAAACAATATGTAAAACAGATTAAAAACCTTGCAATCAAATATAGTAACTCTGCTAACTTCGACAAGGCTTTGGACTGTTTTGACAAGGCGTTGGAAATCAGCGGCAAAGTTTACGGCGAAAACCATCCCGAATATATCAACATTTTGACGGATATTTCAAGAACTTATCTTTTAACACACAACTTGGATAAGGCAAAATCTTACGCTTTTAAGTCGTACAAACTTTGCAACGCTAATGCCGCTAACAAAAACACTTACACTCAGGCTAACGTTTTGAACACTCTGGCGGAAATCTGTCTTGAACTCGGAACTTACAGCGACGCTTTGAATTACAGTTTGAAAGCCGTTCCCGTTTTGGAAAAGACTGTCGGACAGTCGTCAGTAAAATATTTAAAAGCCTTAACGACCGCAGGTCGCGCTTACAAAAACCTTGATTCAGCCGCAAAAGCCGAAGAATATTATTTGAAGGCTTATACCTCGGCAAAGAATTTTTCTTCTGACAAACTTTTTATCGCAAACATAACTAACTATTTGGCGGAGGTTTATTTTTCGCAGCGTGATTATCAAACGGCTTTTAAGTATTTTTACGAGGCGTACACAATTTACGAAGGCGAACTTAAAAACAAGTTTTCGTTTATGACCGCCGTTGAAAGGGAAAATTACTGGAAATTTTTCAGCGTGGTTTTTGACAACCTTTTAGCAGTGGCGTTAACGGTTCAAAACGGTGAGGCGCTTTCGGGTGCGTACAATTCGCTTTTGATTTCAAAAGGTCTTCTTCTTGCCTCCGAGTTGCAGTTAACGAACCTTATCTTGAACTCCGGCGACAAAGCCCTTATCTCAAAATTCAACACGTTGAAGGATTTGCACAGAAAGATTTCTTCGCTTTCAAATCAAGACGTTGTAAAAAGGGACAGTCTGACTGTTTTGGCGCGTCAATACGAAGCCGACCTTGTAAACGAGTCTTCACAATACGGCGACATTATCAATTATATCAAAGTTGACGTTAATCAAGTGCGTGAGGCTTTGGGCGAAAATGACGTGGCAGTGGAGTTTTTCTATACGGGCAAAACTTTCGGCGCACTCGTTATGAAAAAATCGTTTTCTTCGCCCGAACTTGTAATCTTAAATTATACCGATTATGAAAATCCTTACACCACAACGGATATGTATACCGATATATGGAAACCGTTGGAGAAATATTTTTCCGCTGACGGCAAAATTTATTTTTCACCGGCAGGACGGCTTCATACCTTGGCAATAGAATATGCACCTATTGACAAAAAAAATATTATTTCAGACAAATATAAGTTTTTCAGAATTTCGTCAACAAGAAACCTCGTCTTGAAACGCGGGGCTTCGGACAATATTTCAGCGGTACTTTTCGGCGGTGTTGCCTACGATGTTGACCTTGAAAAAATGGAAGAAGAGAGTCAGAAATATGCTTCTATGGAAAGAGCAGTAAAAAAATCGGCGGGTGCGGAACTTTTCTCCGGCGGCGTTAATGCTATTTATCTTAAAGGTACTTTAAAAGAGGTCAACAACATAAAAGCCTTTATGGATTCTTCTAAGGTGCAATCTGAAATTCATACCGGCACAGAGGCTACGGAAGAATGTTTCAAAAGTCTTTCGGGAAAGGGTTTTACGATTATCCACATAGCGACCCACGGTTTTTATCTTGAAAATTCGGATTTGAATGATAACAGTCTTTTGTATTCGGGACTTTTGATGGCGGGCTGCAACAACACCGAAACACCTGAGGGCGTTGACGACGGTATTCTTACGGCTCAGGAAATTTCTTTTATGGATTTGCGCAAAACTGATTTGGTGGTGCTTTCGGCTTGCGAAACGGGTCTTGGAAAAGTATCTTCGGAAGGCGTTTTCGGACTTCAAAGGGGCTTTAAGAAGACGGGCGTTAACACGATTATTATGTCGCTTTGGCCTGTTAACGACTATGCAACGCAACTTCTTATGACCGGCTTTTACAAAAACCTTGCTGGCGGAATGTCAAAGCACGACGCTTTTATCGCCTCTCAGAAAAACCTGCGCGGCGTAAAGGACGTAACGCACAAACATTGGGCAGCATTTATTATGCTTGACGGAGACAAATAAACCCCGTTTTTTATCGGATTTGTTGCAAATCATTTTATTTGTCGCCGAATTATTTTTTGCAGGGGTTTATATGTTGCAACCTATTTTTGCAGGTGTTTATTTGTTGCCGAGCGACAAAACACCGCCTGCCTAACGTCTGC
>JAEEGK010032942.1_pt1 | contig 10106 bp, 7 predicted proteins | sample 8958771 | NCBI WGS metagenome assembly JAEEGK01 (sample SAMN16246547, study PRJNA631951) | gut metagenome | biome: gut microbiome; feature: rumen; material: SC-attached | host: Bos | place: Iran: Karaj | collected 2018-10 | reverse complement strand
TCTAAGAAAAATATTTTTTTTAAATATTTTCAAATTTAAAAAAATAAATAATAATAAATAAATAATTAACAATTATTTTAAAAAAAACATTTTTTTTTCTTTGTTTTTGGATTTTCAGTAACTTCAATTTTTTTTACATCAGGTTGTTTAACAAATTCATCATGATATTTTTCAATAATATTTTCAATTAAAGACATAAAACATTCTTTAACATTAATATTATTTCTAGCACTAGTTTCAAAAAATTTAATATTATACTCTTTAGCTTTTTTTTCTCCTTCTTCTTTACTTATTATTCTTTCATCAATTAAATCACATTTATTTCCAACTAAAATAAAAGGATATTTTGAAAGATCATAACTATTTTGAATTTGTTCAATCCAATAATCAACTTCATTAAAAGAATTCTCATCTGTTACTGAATATACTACAATTATTCCATAACAATTATTAATATATTTTAAACCAACACTTCTAAATTTTTCTTGTCCTGCTGTGTCCCAAATTTTTATTTTTATTTTTCTTTCTTTTTTTTCTCCTTTAAATTTATAGTTTATATCTGTCATAAAACAATCTATTCCTATTGTTGTTATTATGTCTTCATTAAATTTTTCACCTATAAATACATTTGATAATGATGATTTTCCTACTATTGAATTACCTATTAATCCTATTGGAATTAAATTTCTTATTATTTTGTCTTGCTGCATTTTTTTTTTTTTAATTTTTTTTTTTTAAATTAAAGATTTATCTTTTATTTTAATTAAAAAATTAAAGAATAATATTTTATTAAATTTTTAGAATATTTAATTTCTTATGAAATGAGAAGACTTGTTGAATAGTTTTTAATAAATTAAAATAATTAATGAAAAATGTTTAGATTATATTATAATTATTAATTTGATTCAATTATATATAATAACTGACCTATATAATGAAAATAAAATAAATTTTATAAATTAAATAAAGATTTTAGTAAATCATCCATAAAATAATATTAAATTTGAATATAATTAACAATAGTATTTAATTTACATATTTTTTAAAATTTAAAATTAGCTTTAATTATTGGTGATATTATCTTTAATGATTTATTTTTAAATTATAATAAAAATAATATATATATTATTACTTATAAAACAAATTTATTTTATAGAATAAAATAATATCTAAAAATAAATTAATTATAATTGAAAAAATCATATAAATTAACAGTAGATTTATTTTATAAAATATTCTCTCACTTTTTGAATAATTTTTATTATTAATTTTAATATAGAATAAAAATAGATTTATTATTTATTTGAAATAAATAATGTAATATAAATTTATATTTTAATTTTATATAATTATTTATTTTTATTTTTTTTCAAATTTAAATCTTTTAATTAATAATTATGTATTAAATTTAATGAATAATGAAAAAACTATTGAAAAAAATCAATCGGAAGAAGAAATGAAATTAAATTTAATATTAAATTTTTTTAAATTAATTTCAAAATTTTCAAATGAATATTACCCATCAATAAAACCTTGGAAAGAATTTCCATCAACAAATGATTTAAAAGATAAAGAAAAAAATGAAAAATATTTTAAAAAAATAAAAATAACAATACCAATTTTAACAAAGCATTCTTTGACAAAAAATCAACCTCAAATTTATAGAGTATTAATTTTTACTAATAATTTAATTCAATTAAATGATGTTTATGAATCAATAATTAAACTAAATTTATTATTAAATAATGCAATTACACTTAATCAATTAATTAATATAAAAGAAGAAAAAGATATTAATTTAGTTATGTTAAATTATTTAGGTTTTATTATAAAAAATTTTAAATCTGTTTATAATAATACATTTGCATATTTATTAGAAATTATTAAAGATAATTTATGTTATTATAATGATTTAAAACAATATTTTGATTATGAACAATTTTTTATTGGAGAAGATAAATATTTAAACGAAGTTGTTGTACCTCAGATTAAACAGGAAATAGGTTTAATAAATAAAAAAATAGGTGATGATAATTTTGTAGAAGAATTTAAATTAAATGCTATTAATTTTGAAAGTGATCTTGATTTACTTTATTTAACTAATGTTATATATGAGTTAAAAGATTTAATGAAATATAAAAGTACTTATTCAGAAAATGAATATAAAGAATATAAAAATAAAAAGATAGAAAAAATGTTATTTGAAAAAAAGGAAAAGGAAGAATTAGCAAAAAAAGAAAATAAATAATAATAAAATATATTATATATAGGTTTTAATATAAAGTAACAATAAAAATAGGTAATATTTTATGTTAATTTGACTGATAATAATAAGAAAACTTAAAATTAAAAAAAATATTTTAAAATATTATAATATATATAAAAATAAGTTTATGAATTCAATTTTATTTAAATTAATTTTAAATAATTAAGAATAGAATAAAAAAATAATTAAATAAACTCATTTTCCAATGGTATATATAAATAATTAAAAACATCAAAATTAATATTACTCATTAATAAGCAATTAAAATTCAATCAAATCAAAACATAGAAAAAATAAAATAATAAAATAATAAATAAAAAATAACTCAATACAAAATAAACTAAAAACAAATAAAAAAAAAAGATTAAAAAAAACTCCATATTTAAAGAAACTCAAGTCTTTTATCCAACTCAATAAAATCTTCTCTAAACTTTTCTTCAATTTCTAACATTCCAAACAAAATATCAGTAAATTTATTAGAATATCTATTTTTAAGATATTTCATTAAAACTAATTTCATAGAAACAGTATCATTTAATTCTCTAATATCAAAAAGTGAATTAAAACTTAAAGTAGCAGCAAATAATAAACATAAACCAAGCGAAAAAACATCACTTTTAAAAACATTATGTTCAGTATATTTTCCAACATTTTTCCCTTTAATTGCTTTAAATAAAATAGGACTCATATATAATTCAGTTCCTCTAATTGTTTGTCTACTTGTATTTTTATTAGTCATTAAATTTTGTTTTGCTTCACCGAAATCTGCAATTTTAAAAGTATTATCATTAAATAATAAAATATTTTGTGGTTTAATATCTCTATGTGAAATTTTATGTTTTTGTAATTCTGAAAAAGTATGAATTAATTCTTTTAATATTTTAAATAATTCATTTTCACTATAATAATTTTTTCTTTGATTTCTTTGTATTATTTCTTTTTCCCAATCACGAATTGCTAAATCCATTAAAACATACATTACATATGTTGTTTTATCTAATTTTTTTGTTTCTATTCCATAAATTTTAACTAAATTTAAATTATATGGTGATAAGTCATTTAATATTTTGTATTCTGATTCAATTGTTTTAATATCATTTTCTGAATTTGTTAATATTTTTTTTAAAGCATATTTTCTTTTATTTTTCCCTTCAACTTGATATATTTTACCAAATGTCCCTTCTCCTATTTGAGATATTATATTATAATCATCTAAATTAAATTTTTTATTGTTTTCTTCTATTTGATTTCTTGCTAATTTTATTTGATTATATAATTGATATTTTGAAATATTTTTTGTTGAATTTGGAAGTTTATATGGATATGGTATTTTATTATTTAAATTATTATTTATGTTTACATTTAAGTTTAAATTTATATTTATATCTGAATATTTTTTTGGTGTTAATTCATCATTTTGTATATTAATATATAATTTTCTTTCTTTTTTATTTTCTATTTCTTGTAAATCACTTAAAATTCTATTTCTTTCCATTTTTTCATTTTCACGGTTTGAATTATTCAGTTTACTATTTTGAAAATTTGATAATGAAATTCCTCTATTTCTTACTATTAATCGAGGTTGATTTTGAAATAATCCATCTAAATTTTTTAATTGATTTATATTTGCTAAATTTAATTCTCTTTTAATTTCACCATATGAAGTATTCATTCTTGGAATTTTATTTATTTTCTTTTGATAAGCAAATGCTTTTCGATTAAAAATATATTCTTCTTTTTCTTTTGATAATTCATTTTCATTATTATTATTATTATTATTATTATAATTAATATTATTATTATTAATATTTTTATTAATATTATTATTAATATTATTATTATTATAGTTATTATTATTAATATTTTTATTAATATTATTATTATTATTAATATTATTTTCATTTTTATTATTTTTATTTAATGAAAATCTAACTTTACATTTAGGACACATCCACATATAATTATCATAATAATTCATCATATGACATTTTCCACAAACAACAATTCTTTTTTTATTATAAATCCCTTCATATAAATTTCCATTACATTCTTTCTTATGAGTAAATTTACAATTTAAAATATCACTTTTACTTAAATTACAACAAGGAATAAATTCAGGTCTAGCATCTTTCCCATTAAAAATAGTATCTTTAATAATAATTTTAATATATTTAGATTCATTAGGATTATATTCTTTTGGTGCAGAAGTAAATTCTTGATTACAAATAACACAAATCCATTTAATATTATGATAATCAAATTCTAAATGACATTGTAAACAATATAAATTATCATTTTTTCCATTTATATAAAGTGTATTTTTACATTTTGGACATTTCATAACATCATCAATAAATGCATTACAATGATATTTTTCCCATTTTGCAGGTTTATATATTTCTTCTTTATTATTATTATTTATTAAAGTATAATAATCAATTTTACAATTTGTACAATAAAATAAGATAAAATTACTATGATAAATTTTATGACATTTTAAACAAAGAAGATAATTTAAATTATCTAAAATATACATTTTATTTCCACAAGAATGAATTGGTTCACAATGATTATTACAATGAGGTATAAAATTTGTCCCATTATATGTTTCATATAATGTTATATCTGAGATTGATTGTATTATTTTATTTATTTTTTCATATTCTGGTTCATAATATTTTTCTTGTATTATTTGTATTATTTTATTAAATGATGTACTTTGTAAAATAGGATTTTTTGGAATTAAAGATATTTTTATATATTTTTCTAATATTGGAATAAAATTTGGATGAGTAATTTCTAATATTCTTGGAAATAATTCATTATATTCTTCTATTGAAATTTTTAATATTGATTCTTCTTCTTTTGTAATAATAACTTTTGGTTTTTTATAATTTATAGGATATTCTTTCATTTTTTGATGTTATTTAATAATAAAATAATATATTTTATTATTATCTATTAAATAATAAAATACTTTATATTATTATAATAATATTAGAATTAAATTTTTATATATTTTTACATTAAAAATTATTTTATTAAATGAATTTCTCATTTAAAAAAACAGAAACAAATCTTGGTCCTTATTTGGGAACAACAAATAAATTAATAGATGCATTTTATATTTTAGGATATGATGAAAATTATCTTAAAGAAAATTATTATAATCAAATAATTGAAAATAAAGGAAAAAAAATTCCAGAAACAAATTTATTTTCAATTCAAATAAATCAAAATCCAAATATAATTAGTGTAATTTCAAAAATTAATTCAAATCAAAGATTAGAAAAACATTTTCCTGATTTTTGTTTTCCAAATTATCCTAATTTATTTTATTGTAATAATTTATATGATGATATACCAAATAAAAAATATATTCATGGAGCAAATCAACCATTAGAAGCAAATAATATAAAATATTTATTTACATATACATTTTATGAAAAAGATTATATTAATAATCTTATAATTTATATTCCAAAATTTTTTATAATTATTTCAGGATATCCTTTTTTTATTTTTTTTAAGTATATTTCTGAACAAATATTAATTCAATTTAAAAATAATAAATTAGAAATTCCATTAGAAATTCAAATATATAATATAATAAATTTTATTCCATCTCCAATTTCAAATAATCAAATATTAAAAATTTTTCCATATTATGAATTAAGTGAATATAAAAAAATAGATAATGAAAATGATTTTCTTAGATTAAATAAAATGAGTGAATATTTTCTATCTCAATTTACAGGATATCCAATAATAGATTTGAATATAAATGAAATATTTAAATTAATAACACCGAATACATTAGTAATACTTTATATAATGTTTATTGGTAATGAAAAACTTTTATTATTTGGTGATAATGATGAATATATAAATTGTGTAATGAAAATATTAGTTTCTTTATTTTTTCCTAATAATGTTTTTCCTTTTCCTCAAAGTTTTGTTGCAAAATCAGAAATTATTCTTTCTGATGATATTATTAATGATTTAATTGAACATATTGATAATATTTTTTTTGGATTTCAATTAAATTTTGAAGAAAATAAAGATTCTATTGTTGAAGAACAATATCCTTTTAATGAATTAACCATTGGTTTAAATAATCAATTAAATAGATATTCTGCTAATCTTAAAAGAATTAATCAAGAAGAAGAAATAGAAAAAAGTAAATTTATTAAAGATTTATATGGACTTTTTGAGAGAAAAAAAGATAAAAATAAAGAAAAAAATGAATTTAATGAAATTGTTATTAATTTTTATAATAATTTAAAAAAAGTTTCTAGTCAAATTAATATTGAATCTAAAATTGATTTTTTGAATATTTCTGAAAAACAAAAAGAATTAAATTTACTCACACAAAGATATATTTATGAATTTTATGTTGATTTTTATAATATGATTTACAATAATTTAATGAGGAAATATATGGAAAAAAAAACTTTTGATTTAAAAAATGGTAATGATATATCAAACTATAATTTAGATTTAAGTTTAATATTAGAAGAGAATACAAATGAAGTTTTATTTCCTGAATTAAATAAAATATATTCAAAAATGTTAAAATCAAATGTTGTTTTTGAAACATTTACACAATTATTAATTGATTTTAATAGACTTAATAAATATTTATTGACTTCTTATATATTTTTAGAAGAATTTATTTGTTTGAAAAATATAAAAAAAAAATTTAATGAAAATATTGATATTGATTATTTAGATATTATTTTTGATTGTTTTAATGTTAGGGAAAATAATAAAAAAGAAACTAAATATGTTCATTTTCTTAATTTTTATAAATTTTATGAAGGTAATAATGAAAAAGTAAATGAATCATTAAAATATAAAATATTTTCAAATATCAATAATTCTCATATAGAAAAAACAATTAAAAAAACTCCAATTTCAACTAAATATTTTTATAAATATAATTCAGTTGAACTTGATAATAATATTTTATTAAATTATATTAATAATTTAAATAATACTAAAATTAATTTATCAACTATTTTCCCATATAAAAATTTGAATGAACAAGAATATATTCCAAAAAAAATTTATGAAGAATCAATTACAGATTTAATAGAGTCTTATCTTATAAGAAAAAATAATTTAAATTATAAATATTTAATTCAAACTTCAATATTTCTATTTTTTTCAATTATTTTAGATAATATAAAATTAGAAAATTATATAGATTTAATTCATGAACTATTATTATTATTAAATTTTAATCCAAGAAAATATGTTTTTAAATTAAGTTATTTATATTATAAAATATGTGAAAAGAATCCCATTTTTATTAGTGAAAAAAAATGTATTTTTGAATTAGAAAATCTTTTAAACAAATTAAAAATTTTTGCAATTGGAGATTTAAAAATATTAATTAAAGAAATTAATAATTTAAATAATTCAACAAATGAAAAAATGAATAATTCAATGTTGGATAATTTGTATTTAAATTATAAAGAATCAATTAGTCAATTATATTCTTGTTATATTCAATCTAGAATAGGAAGAAAATTAAATAGTAATATATTAGATAATTTTTTAAAAGATAATAGTTATGATGATTTTATTTATTTATCTAATGCTACTTTTAAATTGACTTCAAAAAATCTTAAAAATACACTAATAAGTGATATTTATTCTCCTATAAAATTATTTAAAACTTGTAACAATTTATATAATCAATTTTTGGAAAATTTAAACATAAATTCATTAGATAAAAACGTTTTAATAAGTGTAATAATCAATTTATTATTCTATTCTGAACTAATAAATTTAAATAAAAACATTAATAATTTTTTATTTGCTGCATTAGTATATTTAACTATGTTAATTTAATTTGATAATATTTGAAAATTAATGTATTTAAACTTAAAACATTTATTAATAAAAATATTGAAAAATAAAATTAAATAATACAAAAAATTAAATTATATATAAATCATTTTCAATAATTTTTAAACATTTCTTCCATTTTTCAAATTAACATAATAGCAAAAAAGAATATAAACAAAATACAAATAAATCATCACAATAAAAAAATTTTCAATATCATTCATAACTTCATTATCAGTTAATATTTGACTATTTTCTAATAAATTAACAAATCTCAAATAATCACATAAAGCATCAAAAGCAAAACAAATAAAATAATAAATTCCTAAAATTGCAGAAATAAAATAACTAATTTCTGCATAATCAGAATTTTTATTGATAGTAGAACAAAAAGAATAAAAAGCAATAATTAAATAAAAAATGCAATGAATAAGTTTATAAAATCCTTGAAAGAAAAATCCTTTTTCAAATGCATCAATAAATAATGAAATTCCAAAAATTAAAGCAATTATTGATATGATTCTAACAGTCATAGTTTGTGATAAACCACAAAATGTTTCTTCTTCAATCCCTATTTTGAATAAAAATAAAAAATATTCTTGTGAAGAATCCATATTTTTTAAATTATTTGGTATGTGTTGTATATTATCTATTTGATTTTCTATTTTCTTTCCTATTTCTTTTGTTGACTGTTTTATATCGTCTTTTATATTTCCAGCTATATTTTCTAATTCTTCTATTTTCATTTTTGTTATTTATTTAATTTATTTTTGTTTTTTTAGTTTATTTTGTAATTATAATTATTTTTTTTGGAGTTTTTTTTAATATTTTTTTGTTTATATATATTTTTCAGTTTATAAAAAATAAATTATCATGTTTTTGGATTGAAAAAAATATGAATATAGGATAAATTATTTAATAATTATATTATTTAATTTATTCATTTGTTAAAAATTTATTTATGAATTTTTTAGTTGATTTATCAATTTTAATAAAAAAAATAAAGAGATGAAAAAAAAACTAAAATTAATATATCTTTATTTTAAAATTATGCCAAATTAATTCCTAAAATATTAAAAAATATTTAATAGAATGGAAAAATATTAATAAACCAAATGATAAAACAAAATATAAGAGGTGGAATTAAAATTATTTATTTTATTATTTATTTTAAATCTAGAAAAAAAGTAAGATTTCACTCAAAAATAGGAAAAAATAATATAACGATAACTTTATCAAAAATAAATATGAATTTTATACTTTTTTGTAATACTAAAAATTTTAGAATAATATTAACAATATTGAAATTAAAAATTACATCAATTCATTTAAAAATAATTTTCAAAATATAAAAAAAAATTATAAATTATTTTACTAATTAGATAAAAAATCTTCAAATTTAAAATAAAAAAATTGTTAAAATAAAATAAAAGAAGATATAAAATAAAAATGTGTTAATTTTAGCTCTTAATAATAATATGTCTAATTTAAAATAAATTAGAATTAACAACAAAAATTAATGAATCAAAAATTATATTAAATATATTAAATATGATTTGTGAAATCAAATATCTTAATGGAAAATTCAAATAATAAAATAAAAGAAGTAATTGAAGAATTAAAAAAAAGAAATAAAGGAATTAAAGAAAGAAAATCAAAAGTAATTAAAAATAAAGAAGAAATTAATGAATTAATTTAAGCTCATGAGAAAATAAATTATTTAATAAAAATGAAAATTCATAAAAAGATAAAAATATTAAAAATGACAAACGAAATAGTATAATAGATATATAAAAAATAAAGAATTAAGTAAAAAAATTTTTAATATTTAAAAAAAATTTTTTTATTTTCAATATTCATTTGTCTTTTTATTTTTATTCATTTTATTTATTTGATATTATTATTCAGTTTTTTATTTTTTTTTTTATTTTATCTTTTTTTAATTTTTAATTATTTCTTTTTTTTATTTTTTTTATTTTTTTTT
>JAEEGK010032938.1_pt1 | contig 10107 bp, 7 predicted proteins | sample 8958771 | NCBI WGS metagenome assembly JAEEGK01 (sample SAMN16246547, study PRJNA631951) | gut metagenome | biome: gut microbiome; feature: rumen; material: SC-attached | host: Bos | place: Iran: Karaj | collected 2018-10 | reverse complement strand
AAAGAACACGGAATTCATAGTGATCTGCGTTCCTGCCGAATAACGAAGGAGATTTCATATGAATTCCGTGTTCTTTGCGCTCGTAGGTGTTGCCTTTACTTCACTTGTAGGTGCACTTGTAGGTGTAGGCTTGCTTGTAGGCGTAGGTACGCTTGTCGGTGTCGGTATACTCGTAGGTGTAGGCTTACTTGTAGGCGTAGGTACGCTTGTCGGTGTCGGTACACTCGTAGGTGTAGGCTTACTTGTAGGTGTAGGCACACTTGTAGGCGTAGGTACACTCGTAGGTGTAGGCACACTTGTCGGTGTCGGTACACTTGTCGGTGTAGGCACACTCGTAGGTGTAGGCACACTCGTAGGTGTCGGTACGCTTGTCGGTGTCGGTACACTCGTAGGTGTAGGTACACTCGTAGGTGTAGGCACACTTGTAGGCGTAGGTACACTCGTAGGCGTAGGTACACTCGTAGGTGTCGGCATGCTCGTAGGTGCCGGCATGCTCGTAGGTGTTGCCTTTACGGAAGGTGTGACAGTGCTGAATCCGCATCTTTCACAGACACCGTCTTTCATCTTATGTCCGAGCTTTAAAGCGGGCTCGCTGTATGATTCACCACATCCGCACTTATAGATATTTAATCCGTCCTCGGTGCATGTCGCAGTACATTCTGAGAGCGTGAATTCATGCACATGAACAGGTATCACCTTAAGCTCGTATTTGCATCGTGAGCATATGTTAGACTCGGAGAAATCATGACCCAGAGCCTTGATAGGTTCTGTATATGAATCACCGCAGCTGCATGTGTAGGTGATCTCACCGTCGTTTAAGCAGTCAGCCTCTTTTGTTACCTTGGAGGTGTAGGAATGCTCATGGCTTGCCTTTACCTTCGGGATCTCCTCTGTATATGAATCACCGCAGTTCTCACAGGTATATGTTCTTATGCCTGCTTCTTTAACGGTAGCTTCTTTTGTTACGACTGACACATAATTATGACCGGTCGCCGTTTCTTTCAATACTTCCTTCTTGCCGCAGATCTTACATGTTCTCGTAAGTTCTCCGTCATTTTCACAGTCCGCATGACTTCCTTCCCATTCCGTGAACTCATGACTGTTACATACAACCTTTACATCGATATTAAGTTCAAGAGGCTCAAAACATGCCGGATCCGGGCAGTAATATGCCTTCATCTTAACCGTTCCCGTCTTGTTGGGTACGGTCGCAAGAGGATCTGACCATGCAAAACCTGTGGGCAGTACAACCGCAGACAGCTCACTTCCTGCATCGATCGTAAGTGAGGAAGGAACGGTTATGCTGTTTATATCAGTTTTTGCCTTGTCGACAGTCACAGGCACGGTGATCGTTATCTCATTGTATCTGCTGTTATCGGGACTGTATATGACACTGTAGCCCTCATTTCCTACCAGAGGCACTATGGTGTCATCCGCCCACTTAAAGTTCTCGGGAAGTTCTATATCTTTAAGTGTCTGAGTCTCGCTGTATGTCACATGTATATCAGGAACGGGTATCTTTGAGACCGCTATATCAGCCTTGATGACATTTACCCTGCATGTCGCGGTATTGGTCGTGTTTTCCGTCCTCTTTGCGGATATGGTGACGCTTCCGGGCTTAAGGCCGGTTATTACACCGTTATCATCAACAGTTGCGACCTTGTTGTCCGAGCTTGTATAGGTTATCTGAGCATCACTGTTCTGTCCGCCGTTGATAAGAGAGATAAGTACCGCATTCTGATCAACCGGAAGATTGTTTACCTCATCAACATTTAAGCTTAAAACATCCGTAGCATTGGGTTTGATGCATCTGCCCTTTGGCATCTTGTTATAAACGGGTATCTTGAACACAAACGGGTTCTCGATAAGAGACGCAGCCTTATATGCCCCATAAGTGGATTTTCCCTCGCTCATAGGCGCCTGAATGTTCTGCATATACTGATGCGTATATAAAGTTCCGTCACTGCCGTCAACGTCAAATTTCTGAAGATAAGCCGTATCCTGTCCTCTGAGGACATAGTTTTTGGCTACGATGTAAGCTCCTCCGCTTAAAGATTTGGTCCTTGTGTTCCATCCCTTGTCCTGTGCGAAAGAGAGGCCCCTCTGGTATGTGGCTGCCACCGTGGCTCCGTTGGCATTTATATTGAAATAATTGTAATAGCCTACATATCCCGGATATGTTCCCGAGATGAGTTCTGACTTTCCACGGCCCTGTTCCTGCTTTACGCGTGATGCAAGAGCGATGGGACTCATATTTAAGGATGATCCTATATCAACAAAGGTCTGGGCATAGCTCTTGTTTGAATCCTCAACGTTTCCTGCCATGAATGTGCCGTTTAGAACCTTCTGAACGGCTTCCACGCTGTGGGCAGTCTCATTGTATGTCTCCTGCTCAAACATGAATACATATTCTTCGGTAAGGAAGTTTCTCGGATCCATGCAGTAAGCTATCATACCCTCGGAAGCGATATACCAGCCTACGGTTCCCGCTGACGGGCCGCGCTTGAATGACGAATCCGCACTTGCGCTTATAAGGCTTCGCTCGCCCAAAGACTCCTGATATACTGCGGTATTCCAGTCTATGTTTATGTTCTGTCTTACGAATTTCCATGTCGGATGGGCTTTTTTAAGAGCATACAGAGCATCCCTGTAGCTTTCGGGGAACTGCTCGATATCCGCATAATCGATACTCTTTCTTAGCTCTTCCCTGCCGACAGTTGTTATATAGCTGTCTTCCCAGGCTAAAAATCTCTCATCGGAACTTGCCAAGAATTCCCTCTCGATATATCCGGTTAATGTTCCGCCCGCATAGTTATAATCAACCTTGTACCAGACATTTCTTCCTTCGTCTATACCGACAGAGGTAATGGAAACGCTCTGACCGGACGCTATGGCTGCCACATCCTCGCTGTACGGATCGGGCGCACTTTTTATTACATAAGAATCCTTAAGATATACAGCTGCCGCTATATTACGCTCTTTTGCAAGTTTTTCCAGTGCCGATCTTGCAGCGTCAGGATCACTTATGACATAATTTGAATCCTTGACCGCAGCCCAGGCAAATGCCGGTATGTTCATGACAAGCACGAAGGCAAGCATGAATGCCGTTATTCTTTTTAGTGTTTTCTTCATCATTGTTCTACGCACTTTTTTATCCCCTTGTTACCCCTTATATATGTATCCCTTTATTATCTCCCGTAATACTCCCAGAACCAGTCCGCAAATCTCTTAAGACCAGTCTCTATGGGTGTTGACGGCTTGAAATCAAAATCTCTCATCAGTTCACTGACATCGGCGTATGTTCTGAGCACATCACCCGGCTGCATCGGCAAGAATTCCTTTACTGCCTCTATCCCCAGCTTGTCTTCCAGGCATGCCACAAAGTCCATCAGCTTCTCAGGCTTGTTGTTTCCGATGTTGTACACCTTGTAAGCTGCCCCCAGATCATCTTCTTTCGGCGGATTGCACAGTATGTTGAACACGCCTGTCACTATATCGTCTATATATGTAAAATCCCTCTCCATGTTCCCGTGATTGTAAATCTGTATGGGCTGTCCCGCACGCATCTTTAATGCGAACTTGTATGCAGCCATATCGGGTCTTCCCATAGGTCCGTAGACCGTAAAGAAGCGCAGTCCGGTCGTCTTCATGCCGTAAAGCTTGCTGTAGCTGTATGCCATGAGCTCGTTTGACTTCTTGGTGGCAGCATACAGGCTTACCGGTCTGTCCACCTTGTCATCCGTACTGAAAGGGATCTTGTCGTTTCCTCCGTATACGGAACTTGATGATGCGTACACCAGATGCTTTACAGGATAGTGTCTGCAAGCCTCAAGTATATTTGCAAAGCCCACAAGGTTTGAGTTTATATATGCGTCGGGATTCTCTATACTGTATCTTACTCCCGCCTGCGCAGCCAAGTTTATTACAACATCGGGCTTATACTTTTCAAATATGCCCATGAGTGTCTCTTTATCCGAGATGTCGGCTTTTATAAATGTGAAAAGCTCGTTTCCCCTTATCTGATCCAGTCTGTATTCTTTCAGACTGACATCATAGTAGTCGTTCATATTGTCAATACCTATAACGGTCGCATTTGCATCAAGCAGTCTCTTTGAAAGATGATAGCCGATAAAGCCTGCAGCTCCCGTTACCAGATATCTGTATTCACTGTTAAATTCTTTCATGATTCCCCTTTATATATAACGATTTACATAATGTACCACATTCAATATAGCACTTTTGTTTACATAAATCTACTATTTTTGTAAACTTAAAGGAATCTTAATAATTTAAAAAACCTGCACATCGCTGCGCAGGTTTCCTGTCATATATTATAAACTCCCTTATTCCTCTATGTGTTCCATTCCGATCTGAATGATCGATCTTACATGATCATCGGCTATGGAATAGATTATCGACTTGCCTTCTCTTCTGGTCTTTACCAGCTTGCTCTGCTTTAAGATCTTTAGCTGATGCGAGATGGCCGACTGTGTCATATCAAGGGCTGCGGCAAGATCTGCCACGCATACTTCAGATTCACACAGTACAAACAGCATCTTAATCCTTGTCGAATCTCCGAATATCTTAAACAGCTCGGCAAGATCATATAATTCGTTTTCGTATTTTTCACAATTTTTATTCATACACACACCTTTTTATAATCACAACTTCTTTACAAACAGCGCTCTTATCGCATTTATGACAGCTATTACCATAACACCCACATCGGCAAAGATCGCTACCCACATATTTGCTATGCCGATCGCTCCGAGTATCAGGCATAGCACCTTGACTCCGATGGCAAATATCGTATTCTCATACACTATGCGCATGCATTTTCTTGCTATCCTTATGGCTTTTGATATCTTTTTGGGATCATCATCCATAAGCACGATATCCGCAGCCTCTATGGCAGCATCACTGCCGAGCGCTCCCATCGCTATGCCTATGTCCGCTCTTGATAAAACAGGAGCATCGTTTATGCCGTCACCCACAAAGGCGACCTTTTGAGCTGCATTCTTTTTTGACAGTATCTCTTCGACTTTTGTTACCTTATCGGCAGGAAGAAGTTCGCTGTAAACTTCTTTTATGCCGAGTTCTGTGGCTACATTTTTCGCCACACGATCAGCATCACCCGTCAGCATGACCGTACCTGTAACGCCGTCGCTGTGAAGCAGGCTTATCGCTTCCTTTGCACCTTCCTTTACAACATCCGAAATGATGATGTATCCGGCATATCTGTCTTCAACGGCAACATCTACAACAGTCCCCGTCTCTTTTAAATCTTCGGGTACGTTAAGTCCGTACTTTCGCATGAGCTTGATATTGCCGGCTAAAACCTTCTTTTTGTCCACAAGAGCGCTTATTCCGTGACCGCTTATCTCCTCTATATCGCTCACGCGGCTTCTGTCGATGTCTTTGCCGTATGCCTTCTTTAGGCTTATGCTTATCGGATGGTTTGAATCCATCTCAGCCATTGCCGCATATTCGATAAGCTCATCCTTTGAAATATCATTCTCGGGATGTATATCGCATACTTCAAAGACTCCCTTTGTTAAAGTACCCGTCTTATCAAATACCACATATCCGGTTGATGCTAAAGCCTCCAGATAGTTTGAACCCTTTATGAGTATACCGGCTTCGCTCGCTCCCCCGAGTCCCGCAAAGAAACTCAGCGGTATGCTTATAACAAGAGCACACGGACAGCTTATTACCAGAAACGTCAGTGCCCTGTATATCCATTGTCCGAAGTTTGCATCTCTTCCCGATATCATAAGGATAAGGGGAGGCAGTATCGCAAGGGCAAGCGCACTGTAACATACAACGGGTGTATAGTACTTTGCGAATTTCGAGATAAAGTTCTCGGACTTTGATTTTCTCGATGCCGCATTCTCCACAAGATCCAAAACCTTTGATGCCGTGGATTCTCCGAATTCCTTTGTGGTCTGTATCTTTAAGACTCCCGATATGTTCACGCATCCGGATATGACGTTATCTGTCTCGCTTACATCAAGCGGAACGCTCTCTCCGGTCAGTGCTGCGGTGTTAAGTGAAGAACACCCTTCGATAACAACACCGTCTATCGGTATCTTCTCACCGGGTCTTACCACGATGATACTCCCTATACTGACCTCATCGGGATCTGTCTGTATAAGTGTTCCGTCCTTTTCTATATTTGCATAGTCCGGACGTATATCCATAAGATCGGAAATGTTCTTTCTGCTCTTTCCTACCGCTATGGACTGGAAGAGTTCTCCGATCTGATAAAACAGCATGACAGCAACTGCTTCGGTATAATCGCCGTTATATATAAGAGCGACCGCTATCGCGCCAAGCGTTGCTACCGCCATCAGAAAGTTCTCATCAAATACCTGTCTGTTCCTTATGCCTTTTAAAGCCTTCTTTAAGATGTCATATCCGACCGTAAGATAAGGTATCATGTACAGGATAAAAAGTATCACTCTTCCTGTAGGAAAGCCATTGTTGATCAGCTCCTCATAGGCTATGAACCTCTCTGAGATCTTTATGATAACGAGCATTATGATGGCCGCGATTATGTTTCGTAATGCCTTTTTCTGTTTCCTGTTCATTGTTGGCTCCGATGACTAGATGTATATCTCGCAATCATCTTCGACCTTCTTGCAGTTTGCGAGAACTTCCTTCATTATGCTCTTGTGATCTGCGCCTTCCTCGAACTCGACTTCCATCTTGAGAGCCATGAAATTAACAATGGCGTCTTTTACACCGTTTGTTTTCTTTGCTGCCTCTTCCATCTTGTTCGCACAGTTTGCACAGTCAACCTCGATATCGTATTTCTTTTTCATCCTTACACCCTCTGTTTTTTCGTATTATCATATGAGCATTTGTTCATATGTTTGATCTTATTATACCCCTTTGACTTTGCTTGTCAAGGGGGTATATAAAAACTGTTATATTTCTGCTACCGAATCTCTTTCAACAAAAGTACACGGTACGTAAAGTACGTTGTCTTTAAGTTCAAGGCCGCTGTCTATGTTGTCAAGTTTCTCAACAAGAAGCCTCGCGGCTCCGTCTCCGAGTGCATGCAAGGGAAGTGCCATTGTTGTCAGCCCCGGAAGGAAATATCTGGCGACTATCTGATCGTCAAAACCCACAACCGAAAGATCCTTTCCTATCTCTATATCGCATTCATGGGCATACTCATATACACCTCCAGCCATTCTGTCAGCCATGCAGAATACTGCGGTTATGCCTTTGTCCTTTAACATCTCCATGGCTTCTTTTCCTTCATCCTTGCCCCAGAGAGCATAGCAGATCCTGTCTGCCCTCTGTTCTATGCCATGGTCGGATAAGGCTCTGAGTGCACCCTTAAGACGCAGTCTGGTATGCATGTTGTCCTCACGTCCGCCGATTATGCCTATATCTTTATGTCCCTTTTCAATAAGATAGCATATCTCCTCATAGGCAGCCTTCTCATCATCCATGACCACAGAGGGGACTTTTGGGTTTTCTTCAAATGCATATACCATTACGCTCGGGATATCAAGGCTTTCCGGTAACTTATATGTTTTTCTTGCATGAACAGCAATGTATATAACTCCGTCGACCATGATCGAGTGGAGCTCTTCGAGAGTCTGCTCTAAGATCTCATCGATCATATCCTCATTGTGGAACCACTTATCGGACCACCTTGAATAAAGACGCAGATTTGTCAAAACCGTCTTGTAACCGTACTTTTCGAGATACCTTGTTATTCCCTCAACTATGTTGGGAATGGTAAACTGTGACAGATCCTCGACAACTATGCCTATGATGCCTGTTTTTTTGCTCCTTAAGCTCTTCGCCACTCTGTTGGGTCTGTAACCGTACTTTGTGACAGTCTCAATTATCTTTTCGCGGGTTGCTTCACACGCTTTATTCTTTCCGTTTAATACATTGGATACCGTAGCTATGGAAACGTTACATTCCCTGGCGATATCTTTTATAGTGATCATGTCTTCCTCCGTTAATGCTATGAGGGTTCTTTTGGTAAGACTATCTGTATGTGTACATCATCAAGCTGTTTTTTATCTACCGTGGCAGGAGCATCCATCATGACATCCTGTGCGTTCTTGTTCATCGGGAAAGGAATGATCTCTCTTATCGATTCCTCACCTGCTATAAGCATTACCATACGGTCCACACCGGGTGCGATACCACCGTGAGGCGGTGCTCCGTAAGTAAATGCATTGTACATTGCGGGGAACTTGGCCTTAACGTCATCTTCTCCAAGTCCGACAAGCTTGAATGCCTCTATCATGATCTGGGGATCGTGATTTCTTATTGCACCCGATGAAAGCTCTACACCGTTACATACCAGATCGTACTGGTAAGCAAGTATATCAAGCGGATCCTTTGTCTTTAAAGCTTCAAGACCGCCCTGGGGCATTGAGAAGGGATTGTGACAGAATTCGAGTTCTCCCGATTCCTCTCCGATCTCATACATCGGGAAGTCGACTATCCAGCAAAACTCATATGTCTCTTTGTTCATATGGCCCTCTGCAGCTGCTCCCAAAAGCTTTCTGAACACACCTGCTGTCTTTTGTGCTGTAAGGAGATTTCCTGCGGCAAGTCCTACAAAGTCACCGTTTTTAAGTCCGAGTGCCTCTATAACGGCCTGCTTTCTTTCCTGAAGGAATTTTGCTATACCTCCTACTATCTCACCGTTCTCATCAAGTCTGAACCAGTATGTCTTCTGAGCAGTCTGAACCTCAACATCAGCAATCAGCTGATCGATCTGCTTTCTGGTAGCGGTAAAGTTAGAAACAGCAACAGCCTTAATCTTCTTGTCCTTAAAAGGATCAAAACCGATATCCTGCAGTACGGAAGCATCCTGTAAAACCAGATCTATACGAAGATCGGGCTTATCGGTACCATACTTCTCCATAGCCTCACGATAAGGAATTCTCTTGAAAGGAGCAGGAGAAACTCTCTTGTAAGTACCGTATTTCTCAAAAACAGGCACAACAACCTTTTCAAGCACACCCAGCACATCATCCTGAGTAGCGAAAGCCATCTCCATATCAAGCTGGTAAAACTCACCGGGAGTTCTGTCGCCACGTGCATCCTCGTCTCTGAAACAGGGAGCAACCTGGAAATATCTGTCAAAGCCTGAGGTCATGAGCAGCTGTTTAAACTGCTGGGGAGCCTGGGGCAGAGCATAAAACTTGCCGGGAAACTTACGCGAAGGAACGATGTAATCTCTTGCACCCTCGGGTGAAGAAGCGGTAAGGATAGGAGTAGTGATCTCTAAAAATCCTTCGTCGGTCATAGCCTTTCTAAGATCAGCCACAACCTTGCTTCTCAAAACGATCTTGCTCTTAACCTCAGGGTTACGGAGGTCAAGGAATCTGTACTTAAGTCTTGTATTTTCATCAGCCTCTTTTGATCTGTTGATCTCAAAAGGCAGCTCATTGTAAATACACTTACCTAAGATTTCAATCTTCTCAGGTACAACCTCGATATCACCGGTGGGCAGATTAGCATTCTTGCTGCTTCTCTCCCTGACGGTACCGGTAACGGAAATAGTAGATTCATTATTGATGCTGTCGATGATATTCATCATATCCTCGGTCTCAATAACGACCTGTGTAGTACCGTAAAAATCCCTCAAAATGAGGAAACCTAAGGTCTTGCTGACCTTACGCATGTTCTCGTACCAGCCGCATAAGGTGACCTTGCTTCCGACATCACCTATACGAAGCTCATTACAATTGTGTGTCCTTGACTGTTGCATATTAATGTTTCTCCTCTATTGCAATTTTTCTAAAACCATTCAATAAAACTATTCAAGATCAGTCAATCCTTGATCTCTCCATGATGAATCTTACGAAATCAATTCTCTTATCCTCAGGTACCTTCTCAACATCTATGATCAGAGCATTTTCTTCCGAGATGTAGATCAGCATATATCCCTGATAGTTGCAAACCCTGAAAATCTGCTTATAGATGTACTCCGATAATGAATCAATACCAGTCATGGTAAAATGTTCATCATAAAACTTATAAGTAGCCGTAATACTCTTCTTTTTCTTCAGATCATAACGCTTGATCAGGTTATCAAGGTATTTTTCTGCACCATTGTATTTC
>JAEEGK010032937.1_pt1 | contig 10107 bp, 7 predicted proteins | sample 8958771 | NCBI WGS metagenome assembly JAEEGK01 (sample SAMN16246547, study PRJNA631951) | gut metagenome | biome: gut microbiome; feature: rumen; material: SC-attached | host: Bos | place: Iran: Karaj | collected 2018-10 | reverse complement strand
CATCCCGGTCACTGTCTCCGGTGGTATAAGCTGCGAGGCCGATTTTGCCGATATAGTAAATGACCCCCGGTGCGTGCTCCGCATCGGCGGCATAATCACGGGCAAGGGGTTCTACGAGAAGAAGTTTGACCTGGCCACCGTAATTGCCCGATATCAGAAGGAAGAGGATTTGGTTTTCTGATGAAGATAAAAGATATTTTACAGCAGGATAAAGTGACAATCTCCTTTGAGGTTTTCCCTCCAAAAAAGGCAGATGGTCTTGAGAAAGTGGAGAAGGCTACAGAGCAGATTGCAGCCCTCAAGCCCGATTTCATGAGCGTTACCTACGGAGCAGGCGGCTCCACCAGCAAGATGACCCTGGAGATAGCCTCCAACCTGCAGCAGAAGTACGGTGTCTCGGTGCTGCCTCACCTTACCTGCGTGGCCTCTTCTAAAAGCTATGTGCGCGACACAGTGGCCCAGATCAAGGCTCTCGGCATAGAGAACATAATGGCACTGCGGGGTGATATCCCCCAGGACGGCGTTGTGAGTACCGACTACAAATTCGCATCAGACCTTATCCGTGACATAAAGGAGCAGTCCGACCTGTGCATCGGCGGCGCTTGCTACCCCGAGGGACACATCGAGTGCAAGCATAAGGAGGATGACATCATCCACCTTAAAGAGAAAGTGGAAGCAGGATGTGACTTCCTCACCACCCAGATGTTCTTTGACAACAACATTCTCTACAACTTCCTGTACCGAATCCGCGAGAAAGGAATCACCGTGCCTGTACTGGCCGGAATAATGCCCATAACCAATGCTAAGCAGCTGGAGCGTAGTATAGCCCTCTCAGGCACCCATGTGCCACAGCGGTTCCGCGCCATTGTGGATAAGTTTGGCGACAACCCCGAGGCCATGAAGCAGGCTGGCATAGTCTATGCCGCAGGCCAGATCATCGACCTGATCGCAAACGACATCACCCATATCCATGTGTATTCCATGAACAAGCCCGAGGTGGCTGCAGGCATCTTGAATAATCTTTCCAGCGTTCTCCGCTGAATCATTTCTCTAGGGTCAACTCAAGCAGGATAGGGAAATGGTCGCTGCACCCCTCACCACTGGCCTTGTCATAGGGCCTCGGGTGATCCTTCTTGCTTGTATTCCACTGTGTCTTCACTGTCTGGAAACCTGCGAAATAGAAGCCTTTCTTGTCGGTTAGGTTTGACCCCAGGAAGAAGTTGTCGATAGTTTCCCACCGTCCGCGGTAAACGTAGCTGCCCGGCTCCTGATTCTTATCCCACAGCCATGGAGAGAAAAGGTATTTCGGGTTCTTGTTCTGGTCATCCCCGGTAATCCGCAGGTACTGGAATCTTGATGGCAGATTCACATCGGCAGGCATTATGGCCCGGACAACTCCCTTGCCCTCCCGCTCATATTCATCAGCATTCTCGTTGAAGTCACCTAGGAGCAGCACTTCGGCCTTGGAATTCTCCTCGTAGATCGCCTTAAGGCGGGCGCTCACCACATCGGCGGCGCACAGGCGCTTGGGCTCGGTGTTCTTTCCCACCTTAGACTTCCAATGGTTGTTTAGGATGATGAGTTCGCGTCCGTGGATATCGACAGAAACTTCCACTATTTGACGCAGGTCCCGGCCTGAGTCGGCCTGTGGAACGTGGTATTTGACATAGTTGAACGGATATTTACTGATGAAAGCCGACTGGATTGCCGAGTTGGGGTTCTCCGATATCGCTATGTACTTATACCCGTAATCCTTCAGGTAGCCCTTAATCAGTTCGTTCAGTATTCCTTTGTTCTCTATCTCCTGGAATCCGATGATGTCCGGCCCGTCCGGAGTGGCATCCATGGCAACACGGCTTATCTGGAGAAGCTTGCCCATGTAGTCCTTTTCGGTCCAGTTGCCGTTCTTGGGATTATACTTAGGATACTCCGACCCCTGCTCCACGCCGTCGAACATGTTCTCCACGTTGAACGACATGATATGAACGGAATGAGGCGCCTTGGGCTCCGGCAGAGGACTGCACTTGGTCCAAGAGATAAAAACAATGGCAAAAACAAGTATCAAAGATTTTTTCATGATACTTGAGATAAATAAAAAATTTTCGTTTTGCTTCAATTTTTGGAAAAATTTTTTCATCTTTTTTGTAAAGCTATATCCTTAAAGGAATTACCACGATCAAACTCATTCTTGAAAAGTTCGAAGGATGTACTGCCCGGTGAGAACAGGATTACATCGCCACTCTCTGAGCCGTCGTAGGCGGCATCCACGGCTTCTTTCAACGTGCTGTAGGGGCCGTTGTAAAGGCATTTGTTGGCATCCAGCTCGGCAATCATCTTGTCGGTGGCGCTTCCCTTGAGCAGGTACATCTTTTTAGCTGCCTTGGCGATTTCTGGCAGCAGGTCGAAGAGCAGGTTCTTGTCGGTACCGCCCGCAATAAGCACTACAGGCTCCTCAAAGCTCTTTACTGCGGCAAGGCATGCCTGGGGGATGGTTGCTGTGGTGTCGTTGTAGAACTTTCTTCCATTGAACTCGCGGACAAACTCAAGTCGGTGTGGGATTCCCCTGAAGTCGGCAAGGGCTTTCATGATATCAACAGCCTTAAAGCCGTAGAGGTACATGGTAGCAGCCGCAATCAGCATGTTCTTCCGGTTGTGGTCTCCCGGGATAAGCAGCTTCTCGGGCAGTATCTGATCAGTCTTACCGTTCAGTTTTATGTAGCCCTTCTTGCCAGAAAGCCAGATCTGTTCATCCTTGCCCATGTCAGAGCCCGAGAACCATATCGGGTGGCCCGGTGTCTCGTCAAAGAACTGCTTGCCATATTCATCATCATAGTTGCAAAGAGTGTACTGGTCTCCAGTCTGGCTCTGATAGATCACCTTCTTGTCGTCGGCGTACTCCTGCACCGAGTTGTACCGGTTCTGATGCTCGTGCATTATGTTTGTGATAACTGATACCACAGGCTTAAGGAGCCCTTTGCCCCGGATGTCAGCCAGCTGCCAGGAGGAGAGCTCTAGGATTACCAGCGATTTATTGGTAAGCTCCTCAAGGAAGGAGAGGGGCGATATTGTGATGTTGCCCCCCAAGAATGTGTCGGCCTTAAGTTTTTTCATGCCATGGTAGATGGCCGATACTGTTGTGGATTTGCCCTTGCTGCCGGTGACCGCAATTACATCACCCTTAAATTCGGAGAGGAAGATTGAGATGTCGGTCTCTATTCTTTTTGCTTTTGCCAGATAGGGCGAAGTGAGGGGTACTGCCGGGTTCTTGATTACAATGTCGGCGTTCTCGAAGTCTGCTGTGTCGTGTTTCTCCAGCACATAGCGGATATCGTAGTTGGAGAGCATGTCCATGGAGGGCTTTAAAACAACAGCAGAACGCAGGTCGGTGACTGTGACCTTGGCCCCTTTTGAAGCGAAGAACTTGGCTGCGGCCATACCGCCGCCGTTGAGTCCCAGTCCCATTATGGTGATTTTCTTGCTGGTGTAGTCTTCCATTTTGCCCCCTCCAGAAATTAATTATAGCATACTTAAAATAAATGATATATACTAATAAAAGGGAAGTTGACATGGATTATAAAGATTATGAAGAAACTTTAGGAATACTTGCTGATGAAAAGTTATCTAAAGATATTGAGACTGGAATTCGGCAGATAAAGGAGAATAAACTCATCGATTGGTCAGAGTTCGAAAAAGGCCTTTCTATGTTTACTCCTGATTTTATGGTAGATGGACGTATCCAACCAGAGTTATTGAAAAAAAATGGAGATTGTAATTCGGAGCAGGAAACCATGTATCTCTGCTCAATACCAGGGATGAGAGAATCACTCCTTGAGGCACGCAAAGAACCTTTGGAAGAAAGTGTTGAGGATATAGACTGATAATGTGGACACATTATGAATAAAAATATACTACCATGTCATTAAAACAAGCGGCGGAATTATAAACCTTGGAGGAAATAAATGAATACTGAAATAATTGCAACAATTCAGCAACTTCTTAAAGGACGAAACTTAGAATTTGATAATGCTAAGAAGATAAAACTAGTCCGTCATAAAGATTCAAGACCCATGGATGAGCGGAAGATACAGGGTGAACCATATACAGGTTCACTATATAATTTATATCGAAATGAATATGAAAGATTTTTGAAATATCAGAATGAACAACGATCAGCTAATTTTATAAATGTTGAATATATTGTTGCATTTATTGGAGAAGATGGTACAGATTCAAGGTTTATTGGAGTTTATAAAAATAATGGTGTAGTTGGTAAATTTGAAGATCATCATATATTTGATTTTGAAGAAGTACCTGGTTTTGAAATATTAAAAGAGCGAGTTGTTGTCGATTGGGGTAAAAATGCTATTTCGTGGCATCAGTGGTATGAAAATGAAAAGGCCGTGATAAGAATTGACAGAGGTCTAATAGAAAACGATATTCCTCTTTTTATAAGCTATAATGATGTTTTGCTTACATATCGACAATTAAAAACAATTTTTGATAAAGAAATAGCGGATTGGAAAAGACGTCTTGATTGTTGTAATTGCATTTATTTGATTCAGGATACAAATAATGGGAAGCAATATATCGGATCCACCTACAATAAAGAAGGTATTTGGGGACGCTGGAAAGATTATGCAGAATCAGGACACGGGGATGATGTGCTTCTAAAAAAAGAAATTGATAAAGATCCATTATATGCCATGAAATATTTTCATTGGATAATTCTCGAATTATTGCCTTTGAAAATATCAGAAAATGAAGCAATAGATAGAGAAAAATTATGGAAAAGAAAACTATGTTCTTTGTCTTTGGGATATAATAAAAATTAGAAATAAAGAAATAATATATGCTGATTGACGCCCATACCCATATTATACCGGATGACACTGATATAAATGTTCTCTATAATTCGGTGACAGCGGAGGATTGGGAGCGCATTCCGTCCAGCCCGCAGGTTATCCCTTTCTACGGCATCCACCCATGGTATGCTAAAAGTTGTTCAAAAAATGAACTTATGTCTTTGGGGCGGTTCCTGGGGCAGAAAAAAGCGGCTGGAATCCGCTTCGGCATAGGAGAGACAGGGCTTGATAAAACAGGCAGAAACCCCGATATCGAGGACCAGAAAGGCTTCTTCGCATTTCACCTTTGGCTTGCAGAGCTGTACCGCGTTCCAGTCGCTATCCACTGTGTCCAGGCCTGGGGGCTTTTCATGGAGATCATCCAGCAGCTTTCTCCCGACATTCCTATCATTATGCACAGCTACTCCGGTTCTCTCGAAACAGCCCAAACGCTTTTGAAGCGAAATACCTGGTTCTCCTTCTCTCCATCGGTGCAGCGCATAGAAAAACAGGCCGAAGTACTGCGTCAGCTCCCATTGGAACGGATCTTCTTGGAGACCGACTTTTCCGAAGCTCCGGAAGCAGGTTATAGGCAGACTTTGGAAGAGCTTTATACCTTTGCTGGCCGGTCAAAAAATGTAACTCCCGAAACAGTAAAAAATTATATTGAAAATAATCGTAAAACGCTATTTTCCCCTTGAAAAAAATGCCTCCATGTTTCTATAATAATTTTTGGGAGGGACGGGGGAACTATGTTCAAAAAAGGCTTTGACAACGACCTATATCTTAAGCTTCAGAGCGAGACAATTCTTGCCAGGATAAAGGATTGCAACAGCGATAAGCTCTATTTGGAATTCGGCGGCAAAATCCTGTTCGACCTCCACGCCGCCCGGGTTCTGCCTGGTTTTGACCCCAATGTAAAGATGCATCTTCTGGCCCGGATGAAGGACTCCGTGGACGTTATCATGTGCATCTCTGCTCCCGACATCGAAAAGAAGAAAGTGCGGGCCGACTTTGGCATAACCTACGACTCCGACGTGATGAAAACTATCGACGATTTCCGCGCCTGGGGTATCTCTGTAAAAGCTATCGTAATAACCCGCTACGATGGCCAGCCCTCTGCCGATGCATTCAGAACCACCATGGAAAGCCGCGGTATGAAGGTCTACACCCACAAGTTCACCAAGGGCTACCCTACCGATGTTGACCTGATTGTAAGCGAGCAGGGCTACGGTGCCAACCCATACATTGAGACCGAGAAGCCGATTGTTGTTGTAACCGGTCCTGGCCCGGGAAGCGGAAAGCTTGCCACCTGCCTTTCCCAGATGTACCACGAGCACCAGCGGGGTGTTAAGGCTGCCTACGCCAAGTTTGAGACATTCCCTATCTGGAACATCCCACTGAACCACCCGGTCAACAGGGCATACGAGGCCGCAACCGCAGAACTCAAGGATGTGAATATGATAGACCACTTCCACCTTGAGGCTTACAACATCAAGACAGTCAACTACAACAGGGATATTGAGGCATTCCCTATCGTACAGCGGATCATCGAGAAGATTACAAACGCACCTTCTGTATACAAATCCCCCACTGATATGGGAGTAAACCAGGCCGGCAACGCTATTGTGGACGACGAGGTGGTACGTCACGCCGCCGAACAGGAAGTTATACGCCGGTACTTCCGTTATGCCTGCGAGCAGGCCCTAGGACTCTGTACAGCTGAGACACTGCAGCGTGTGGAGCTTATCATGAAGGATATGGGGCTTAAGCAGGAGGATCGGAGCACTGTAGTTCCAGCCCGAGAGGCAGCGGACGAAGCCAGGGAAAGGAACAAAGGAAACCGCGGAATCTACAGCGGCGCAGCCATAGAACTGCCGGATGGCACAATCGTGACAGGCCACAACTCACCGCTTTTACACGCTGCATCCAGCGTAGTGCTCTCCGCAACCAAGAAGCTGGCTGGAATCCCCGATGATGTGGAGCTCCTCCCCAGCACTATCCTCAAGTCGCTGGCCGACTTTAAAGAGGATGTCCTCAAAAGCGCCTCTGTCAGCCTGAACCTGGAGGAGACCCTGATAGCATTTGCCCTGGCGGCAGCTATCAATCCGACAGCAGCCGATGCCCTTAAGAAGCTTAAGGAACTGGAGGGGTGCGAGATCCACATGACCCATGTGCCATCTCCAGGCGATGCCGACGGGCTCAGAAAACTGGGCTTCCACTCCACCAGCGACGCGGAATTTGCCACTAAAGCTCTCTATAGACGATAAAATATCTCTTGTTTAAAAATAATAATAAGAGTACATTAATATTAATAGGCTAATACCTATAAGGAGTTCTCATTATGCAGAGCGTAGGAATCAATATTGGTTCTTCCAGCTTAAAAATAGCCTGTATCTCTGATGGAAAGCTTCTGTGGGCTGAAAGTATTCCCCACGAGGGCAACTTCCAGGTCGCTGCAGAAAAAATATTATCAGCTCATCCCATAGAAGCCGGAGCAAAAGCTCTGGCCACAGGAACCGAGGGACGTTTCCTCTTTTCTGTGAACAAGACAGTGGAGCCTCTGTGTATAGAGGAGGCCCTGAAGGAGCTTAATCTTAAGGCAGATGCCCTAGTATCGCTGGGCGGTGAGGACCTTGTGGTCTACACCCTGAGTGACGAGGGGCGGATAATCAACAACTTCTCCGGCAGCAAGTGCGCTTCCGGAACAGGAGAGTTCTTCAAGCAGCAGCTTGCCCGCATGGACATGAAGCTTGAGGATGTTAACGGCGTTCCTGATACAGCCCGTATTCTGGAGCTTTCCACACGGTGCTCCGTCTTTATGAAGAGCGATTGTACACATCGTCTTAATAAAGGTGAGGCAACCAAGGAGGATATTGTTCTCTCCCTCAGCAATGTGATGGCTGTCAAAGTTATCGACTTTCTCAAGAAGGCAAGGATCAGCAAAGGCAAAGTTATACTTGTTGGCGGAATCACCAGAAACCGCCATATCGTACGCTTCATCAAGGAGAAGGCTCCTGATATCGAGTTCATCATCCCGGAAGAGGCTTCTTATTTCGAGGCACTGGGAGCCGCATATCTGGCAGCAGAAGATGGAAGCCAGATGCCGGCACCTGACAAGCTTATCACTAAGAACAAGGTGAGCTTTACCCATCTGGACAGCCTTAAGACTCAGCTCTCCAAAGTTACATATTTCCCTGCAAAGCATGGCAAGACAGTTGCCGGCCATGAATACATACTGGGTGTTGATGGTGGTTCAACAACAACTAAGGCCTGTCTCATCGATATGGAGACAGATGAGATCACCGCATCCTACTACGGCCGTACCCATGGTGACCCGGTGAAAGCTCTCAAGCTCTGTCTTCAGGAGATTAAGAAGCAGGTTGTGGCCGATATCGGCGATGGCAAGATCAACATAACACTGGCCTCCACCACAGGTTCATCCCGTGAGATTCTGGGAGTGTTCCTGGAGACCCCCGCTGTATACAACGAGATTATTGCCCATACCGAGGGAACCACATATTTTGCTGACGACGTGGACACAATCTTTGAGATCGGCGGTCAGGATGCAAAATATGTTCTCCTCAAGAACAAGGTGCCTATCGACTATGCAATGAACGAGGCATGTTCTGCTGGTACCGGATCATTCCTTGAGGAATCTGCCTCCGGCGACCTGAACATTGCCCACGCTTGGGAGATCGGTGACATCGCCCTTGAGGCCGAGAATCCCCTTAAGTTCGGTGAGCACTGCTCTGCCTTCATCAATTCAGATATCAGAAAAGCTATCCAGCAGGGTGCAACCCGGGCCGATATCACTGCAGGAATTGTAACTTCCATCGTATCAAACTATCTGAACAGAGTTGTCGGTAACAGAACTGTTGGAAACAGAATATTCCTCCAGGGTGGCGTTGCAAAGAACAAGGCTATTCCACTGGCATTCGCACTTCTTCTGGGCAAAGATATCCTGGTACCGCCCGATCCAGAGCTTATGGGATGCTTCGGCGTAGGTCTTCTGGCAAAACAGAAGCTGAAAGAGGGACTTATCTCCAAGGCTTCCTACGATATCGATGCTATCATCAATTCAGAGATTATCTATGAGAGCGAGTTCAAGTGCAAATCCTGTGAGAACCAGTGCCCGATCCGCATTCTCAAGGTTAACGGCAACAAGTATATGTTCGGAGGACGGTGCTCCAAGTACACCAACTCCCGCAAGAAGAAGCTGTTCGACGAGTCCAAGATCCGGAACTTTGTGGATGAGCGCAACGACCTTATGTTCAAGACCTTTGCTCCGGACGAGGCCAGCTTTGTGAAGAAGAGGGACTACACTGTAGGTATTCCCAAGGCATTCTCTGTCTATACGCTCTATCCCTTCTACTCCTGGTATTTCCACCAGCTGGGAATAAAGACAGTGCTTTCAGACAAGGTGCCCCACTCAGGTGTTGCCCGGGTTGAGTCCACCTACTGCTTCCCTGCAGAAATTGCCCACGGTGCGGTTCAGGATATCCTGGACAAGCATACAGACTACATCTTCCTGCCTCATTACAGGGACATGCCCAGCCATGAGAGCGACATACACGCAAACTTCTGTCCTATTACCCAGAGTCTGCCATACTACATCAGAAAGGCTTTCCCGGAGATTCCCGAGGAGAAGATTCTTTCACCTGTAGTAAGCTTCAGAACCGGTCTGGACAAGGCTATTGAGTTCTTTATTCAGCTGGGCGAGAAGCTGGGATTCACCGCAGCAGAGGCCAAAGAGGCCTTCAATGTGGCTCTGAAGAAGCAGAACGAGTATCAGGAGGCTGCTTTCAAGCTGGGCGAGGAAGCCCTTGAGTATGCTAAGACTCAGGCGCAGCCTGTGATTGCACTTCTGGGACGGCCCTACAACGCCTTTGCAAAAGAGGCCAACATCGGTATCCCGAGGAAGTTCACCTCCAGGGGCAACACAGTAATTCCGTTCGACATCCTGCCTATCGGCGACAAGAAGATATTCCCCAATATGTACTGGTACTACGGCCAGAAGGACATGCACACCGCCTTCAATATGAAGGACAACCCCAACATCTTTGTCACATGGGTCAGCAATTTCTCCTGTGCTCCGGACTCCTTCATGCTCCACTACCTTAAGTGGATCATGGGAACCAAGCCCTTCCTTGTTCTGGAGCTGGATTCCCACTCTGCAGACGCCGGTGTGGACACCCGTGTAGAGGCATTCCTGGATATTATCGAGGGCTACCGCCTTAAGTACAGCGGCAAGGACGAGGAGCGC
>JAEEGK010032934.1_pt1 | contig 10107 bp, 10 predicted proteins | sample 8958771 | NCBI WGS metagenome assembly JAEEGK01 (sample SAMN16246547, study PRJNA631951) | gut metagenome | biome: gut microbiome; feature: rumen; material: SC-attached | host: Bos | place: Iran: Karaj | collected 2018-10 | reverse complement strand
ACTTCACTCACGACATGTGTTTTATTTTGTTAACGTGATAGAAGGATACCAGTATATGCCATTATACTATTTCCTTAAATCTTAAATCATACATCCACCCTCATCTGGGCGAAGAAAGCAGATATATAAAGTGTCATACACAATTAATGGATTTTTAGCCCCATCTTCCGATATTCTGTTTGACTAGAATAATGCACCACACGTATATAATTATACCATAATTTGTTATTTTTGTCAAAAATGTTACTGTATTTGACTAAATATTTCCTTCTTGAAATTTAACATTATATTTATGTTGTTTAACTTTATTAGGGAATCCCTTAACATCAGTTCTTTCTAATACAGGATTTCCATTTTCTTCATAACCAACTGAATAGATACATATTGGTTCTACTTCAGTCATTAACATATTTTTAATATTATTTTCTATTACAAAGGCAATAGCCATATCAGCTTTATATTTATTACCATATTCTTTAACGTGATCTCTTAATACTTCTTCAAACTCATCGATAGAAGAAATATTACGAATATCAAATTCATCTTTAACATCAAGAGGTTCATCAACTAATTCACTCATGTAATGAACTCTTACTCTGTATTTATTCATAATTTCCCCCTCAAATTCGTCGTATATTATACCATAAAATATAAAAAAAGTCAATTTTACATTGGCTTTTCTATTTAGTCTTTGTCTTTTCCCATTCAAAATTTATTGTAGGAAATCTCATTATTCTTGGTTCATTTTTACCTGAATTACTAATTGAGTATACGGCTAATGAGATAGTGTTTAAGTTATCATCTAAATCTACTTTATCTAAATATACTGATGCATAATTTGCTTTTAATTGTTCACATTTTTTGATTGAATGAGCAATTAACTTTTTTTCAAAATCATCAATATCAGTTATTTCATCTAATAAAGTTACATCTTTAGTATCAATAGCTGGCCCAAGAGCACGTCTACGATATAATATATTAACTCGATATTTAATATTCATATTATCTACCTTTACAATGTATTTGATTTTCTTTCGAATAAGGAACTTTAAATCCTTCAATATCTACTTCATCACTTAATAGATTACTTACTACATAACTATATAGTGCTTCTTTTTCATCATTTATAAATATGGCTACCATATTAGCTTGATAGTTTTTAGCTACATCTTTAGCATGTTTAATTAATGAATCTAAATCAATTTCATTTACTTCTAATTTATCTTCTATATCAAGTGCATCATCTAGATGATTCTTTCGATATAGAAAATTAACATTATATTTATCCATAAAACTCCTTAAAACACCTTTATTTTATCATTAATTACTGTTTTGTCAATTACGATTAAATCTTTTGTTAAATTTATCTATTTGACTTAATTTCTTGGTCTTTTCTTCTTTTAAGTAGTTTAAATCAACAAATGGTATATTCATTGGCTTTTTCTTTGGATACATTGAAATAATCTTATCTGTATCATGGAAAGTTACGACACATAAATAGTTAGTTTCTTCACCATCTGCAATACCACAATTATCATATTTAAAATAATATGCATTATTTAAAAAACCTGGATATGTTCTTTCATTAGAAGGTATATTCTTTTTAATTTCAGTTATTACTTTATCTAGTGGAAAATCTTTATCAAAAATTAGATCTGATTGTTCTTCTTCAGTATTACCATATAAATGTTTTTTAATATGATCCAAGAATCTTTCTTCACTATAATCAATTGTTTGTGAGAATCTGTATGCTGGACTATCAACTTTTGCATAGTTAAGAATACCTAATTGTTGTTCACAATAATATTCAATAAAGTTTAAATCGTCATTTGCTGCGCTAAGTAATTCACGATTTCTATTTTTATGAATTAAATCTAATATACCTTGATAATCACTACGAGAAGCTAGTATTTTCATTTCAACTGCTAACATATTTTTAAAGAAAAGTGGTGTATTAACAAAAGAATCTTTAACATCAAATTGTTGTTTTTTTAATAAATCTTTTAATTCATTATACACACATTCTGCTTCATCAAACATTCCTAAAATAGTTAATGATAATGCATAATATAACCTAGAACGACAATCAGTTGGATATTTCTTAGTATAAGCTTCAAATTGAAGACTTGCACCAACAGGATTGACTTTTATTAAATTAACTGCATCAAAAAATGCATCTCTATTAAAGTATTTATATTGTTTAGCCATTATTCCCCCAAAATTGCTATATATTATACAATTTTTTCGCTTTTTTGTCAATTTGTCATTTCTTAGTATAAAAACAAGTTTTTATTTACACATTTTTTTGTTGACTAATCGAGAGATTTGTAGTAGTATATAGAGCTTGTCAATAGGCATATTATTATATTCTATAAAAAACTTGACATTTTTATACACGATGATTATAATAGTAAGCCATTCAGGGGGGAATATAATGGGAATTGATGAATATTCAATTTTGAAGAAAAAACCAAAGAAGAATGCCTTTGCGGCAACAGCTTTACTTATTAGTATTGCAATTGCACTTTTAGTAATGGTTGGTGCAGTTCTAGTACTAAGTAAAGTTAATGACAATGATCGTATTACACCTAAGAATAATGGTTCTGAAACAGGAACTACTACTACAACTAATGATGGTACAACATGTGAAGGTTTAGTTAAAGAAATAGTTTTTAATGATAACCTAGATAACATCAAAGAAGCAGCAATTAGTTATTTCACTAATGAAAGATTACCACAAACTGTTGGTGATTCTGTAAAAATAACATTAGGTGAAATGAATGATAAGAAATTAGTTCGTACAGTATACGATGCATCAGCTAATGCATGTGATACTAAAAAATCATATGTAGAAGTAACTAAATTAGATGATGAATATGAAATGAAGATTTTCTTATCATGTAGTGATATTGAAGATTATATCATCGTTCATTTAGGATGTTATGATTACTGTGACAAAGATGTTTGTGAAAAGAAAGAAGAAATACCTATAGTATATGAATATCAATATAAGAAAACAACATCTTGTGTTATGGGTGATTGGTCTAAATGGGGAAGTTGGAAAACTACTCGTGAAAAGACATCTAGTACAAAAAGAGAAGATGTAAAGACTGAAACTACAAAGAAAGAAGTAATTAAAAAACAAGATGTAATTACTAATGAATCATTTAATTGTGATAAATATGGTAAAGATTATAAATTAGTTGGAACATCTTGTGTTAAAGCTACAACCATTACAGCTAAAGAAAAAGCAGATCCAAATCCTACTACATATAATTGTGATAGATATGGTAAAGATTATAAATTAGTTGGAAATGAATGTGTAAAGAACTATACTTATAAAGATGTTCAAAATGCACAAGCAGATCCTACAACATACAATTGTAATCGATATAGTAGTGAATATAAGTTAGAAGGAACAAACTGTGTTAGAAGATACACAGCACCTGATAAACAAACTGCTCATATAACATATTCATGTAAAGATTATGGTAGTGAATATAAGTTAGAAGGAACAAACTGTGTTAAGAAAGAAACAGTTGATGCAACACCTAAATATAGATATGAAAGTTATACATGTTATAAAAAACAATGTACAACAAAATCTGTATTTAGTTGTCCAACATTAGATTCTTGTGGTAATCAATTAGTAACAACTTGTGAAAATGTTAAGAAAACATGTTCAAGACAAGTAGTATCTGAATATACATGTCCAGATGATACTTATACAAAGACACAAGATAAAGATGGTAAATGGATTTGTACTAAGACAACTCCTAAGAATGCTAAACCAGTATATGATTGTTCTAATCATCCTGGATATGATTTAAGTGGAACTATTTGTGTAAAACAAGTACCAAAGACTGATACACAAAAAGCTGATCCAAATCCTACAACATATAATTGTAAGAATTGGCCAGGATATACTAAAGTAGGAACAACTTGTACAAAAGATATTCCTAAAACTACAAAAGAAAAAGCTGATCCAAATCCTACAACATATAATTGTAAGAAATGGCCAGGTTATGAAGTAAGTGGTACATACTGTGTTAAAGTATTACCATCAACTGATACTAAAGAAGCAACAAAGAAAATTACTTACTCATGTCCACGAGGATATGATCGTGAAGATAAAACTTGTATTATGAAAACTACTGAAACAGTTAAAACAACATACTATCGTTATTCAACAAGAAGTTGTACTGGTGGTAGTACAAGTTATAAATGGAGTACAAGTAAAAATGATTCAATCTTAAAGAGTGAAGGTTATAAAGCAACAGGTGTTAAAAGACAAATTAAGGATATAGTAAAATAGGGGGAGAATATGAAAATAAATAAGAAGTTTATAGCATGGATACTTGCTGGAGCAATCTTTGCAGCACCTGTAGCAGGATTAGCTGAAGGAGAAGCTGAATTAGTTGAAGAAGTTAATTTAGATGAAGAACAAGAACAAGAAGATGAAGCAGTAATTAAAGAAATGGCTCAAACTGAATGGCAAGATCCATTTACAACAGAAGATTTTGATAGAATTATAAATGAAAATGTAGAAGACATTGTTAAAAAATTAATGTCAAATAATCAAGATGTAAATAATATTCCACAACAATTAAATTGTGCTACATTCTTAATGAATGTTGATCGTATGACTAAATTTGATTATGAAGCTTTAGTTGGAACTGAAGTTCATGGAAATGATGTATTACATGGAGAATTTAGAAATTTCCAAGATGCAATTGATTTCTTTAATCAAGTTAATGATTACAATAGTGATAAAGTTCGTGAATTAGATAATATTATGTATCTAAGTAAAATTAAATTTAATGACTATGATAAAGATATACTTAATAAATATCTTAAGAAAGTAATTGAAAATAAGAACTATAATATCCAAGCTGCATTTGTAGATTATGATAATGAAGTTGGTTATGATGATCCAACTAAAGTTATTGACTTGGAAGATAGATGCATTGGTACTGATGAAAAACTAATTCCTTATCTAGAAAAAGTTGTTAATGGTGAATTAACAATTGAAGAAGCACTAACAAAATATAATGATGCTTTAATAGAATATGTAGCAAATGAACTAATTGATGTTAGTAAATTAATTAAAGATGAAGCTGATAGAAAATTAGGTCATGAAATATTTATTAACTGGGCATTCTCAAATTTATCTTTAAATGGAGAATTAAGATTAATTGATAATGATTACTATGTAAATGGTAAAGGTCAATTAACAGATACTAAAATTGAAGAAAAACAAGGTGGCGTTTGTAATTTAGCAGCAGGTGCAAGATGGGGTATTGAACTTACATATGGTGTTAGTATGGTAAATACCGTTCAAGAATACATAAGAGAAAGAATACCTGATAAAGAAATGTTTGAGTATTTTGATAAACGTGAATTTGCAAAAAATACCTGGGTAATAAAACCTGATGTTGAACCAAACGTTAAAGGATGCCAAAGAGAAATTGATATATTAGTTGGTGACTGGGGAGACTTAGTAGAATATGCCGGAGATAAAGTAAATAATGATATTATGGCATATGTAGCAGCTAAATGTATGCAAATGGCAGAAGAAGAACAAAATACAAAATAGAAAGCTTAGGCTTTCTTTTTTTATATAAAATTATTGACATAAATCTTTATTTTATGATAATATAACAAAGTTAAAAAGGTGATGTGAATGGAAAAAATAAGAAATATAGCCATAATAGCTCATGTTGACCATGGTAAAACTACATTAGTTGATAAGATGTTAGAGATGAGTGGTACATTTAGAGATAATGAAGTTGTTGGATCAATGGACTCTAATGCATTAGAACATGAAAGAGGTATTACTATACTAGCTAAACCTACAGCTATTAATTATAAAGGTTATCGTATTAATATTTTAGATACTCCAGGTCATGCAGACTTTGGTGGAGAAGTAGAAAGAATTATGAATATGGTTGATGGAGTACTTTTAGTAGTAGATGCTTATGAAGGTACTATGCCACAAACTAGATTTGTATTAAAGAAAGCATTAGCTGCTCATGTTACACCAATTGTTGTAGTTAATAAGATAGATAAAGAATCAGCTAGACCTAAAGAAGTAATTGATGAAGTAATGGATTTATTTATTGATTTAGGAGCTGAGATAGAACAACTTGATTTCCCAGTAGTATATGCAAGTGCTATTAATGGAACTAGTAGTTTAAATCCAGATATTTCTACTCAAGAACATACAATGGATTATATCTTAGATTCAATAATTGAAAATATACCAAGTCCTAAAGTAAGTGAAGGACCACTACAATTCCAACCAGCTTTACTAGATTATAATGATTTCGTTGGAAGAATTGGTATTGGTGTTGTTAAACGTGGTAGTGTTAAAACTGGACAAATGGCAACATGCCTTAGACTTGATGGAACTAAGAAAGATTTCCGTATTCAAAAGATGTTTGGTTATCTTGGACTTAAGCGTATTGAGATAGAAGAAGCTCATGCAGGTGATATTATTGCTATTGCAGGACTTGCTGACATTAACGTTGGTGAAACAGTATGCGAAGTAGGAAGTGAAGATGCACTTCCACCACTTAGAATTGATGAACCAACTCTACAAATGACATTTGGGGTTAATACAAGCCCATTTGCAGGTCGTGAAGGTAAATTACTTACTGTACGTAAAATCGAAGAAAGACTAATGAAAGAATGCGAAAGAGACGTTAGTTTAAGAGTTGTTCCATATGATCAAGAAAGTTTTGTTGTATCTGGTCGTGGAGAACTTCATTTATCTATTCTTATTGAAAATATGAGACGTGAAGGATTTGAACTTCAAGTATCAAAACCAACAGTTATTATTAAAGAAATAGATGGTGTTAAATGTGAACCATTTGAAGATTTACAAATGGATGTACCACAAGATTATGTTGGTGGTGTTATTGAAACATTAGGTTCTCGTGAAGGTATTTTAGAGAATATGGTTAATCATGATAATCAAGTAAGACTAAATTATGTAATACCATCACGTGGTTTAATTGGTTTTACTACTGAATTTATGACATTAACTAAAGGTTATGGAATAATGAACCATGCTTATAAAGAATATCGTCCTATGGCTGGTACTATGGTAGGTGAAAGAAAACTTGGTGCCTTGGTTTCTATGGAAAATGGTAAAGCAACTGCTTATGCACTAGGACAACTTGAAGACCGTGGAACAATGTTTATAGAGCCAGGTCAAGAAGTTTATGAAGGTATGATAGTTGGTGAACATAATCATGATAATGATATAGCTATTAACGTTGTTAAAGGTAAGAATTTAACTAATACCCGTGCATCTGGAAGTGATCATACAGTTGTACTTAAGAGACCTCGTTATATGAGTCTAGAAACATGTCTTGATTATATTAATAATGATGAATTAGTAGAAGTTACACCACTTAGCTTTAGATTAAGAAAGAAAATTCTTAATGCAGATGATAGAAAGAAAGCAGCTAGAAACAATTAGTTGCTTTTTTATGTAAATTTTCTTGCAAAAAAACGTTTTTTTGTTATAATAATAAGCTGTATCGGGGGATTTATGGAATATAACGATAAACATATTAAAGCTTTTGAAATGATGGCTGAAAAATGTAAAGATAACAATATTATGGTTCCAACATATTGTTTCAAAAATGATGATGAAAAAATTAAATATGTAGCTAAAACATATTTTGAAGATAAAAAAACTTATTTATCTACAGGAGTATGGCCATCTAAAAAGTTTTTACAAAGAGATATGATTTGGGAATACTATTATTATTTAAAAATAACTGATTGTTCTCTAGATTTAGATAATTATTTAGATATTAAGTATGATACAGAAGTTTGGACAAGAAAAGAACTTGAAAAAACAATGAATAAATATGGTAAGAAAATATTATTTAAATTAGCTATTTATTTAGAATTAAACCCAGATAAATCATTTGATGAATGGTATCAAGAAGAATTAAATAATAAAGATTTAGCTCGTGTTGGAGAATTTATTGAAGAGGTGAATCGTTCAAAATAAAACAACTTAAATAGTTGTTTTTTTATTTTAAAATAAACCGCGTATTTTATATATGAGGAGGTTTATGAATTATTATAATGAAATTAAAAATGAATTAATAGGCAATGAAATAACAAAGAAAGCTAAGGATTATAGTAAAAACAAAAGTGATTTAATGCATTACTATAATGTAGGAAGATTAATTGTAGAGGCACAAGGAGGAGAGTCACGAGCAAAATATGGTGACGGATTAATAAGAGAGTATTCTAAACGATTAACAAATGAGTTAGGGAAAGGATATTCTGAAAGAACCCTTAAAAATATGAGGAAATTATTTCTCTTTTGTGAAAAAGGGCACGCAGTGCGTACCGAATTAACATGGACTCATTATCGTGAATTATTATCATTAGATGATTATAATGAAATACTTTATTATATTGATGTTTCTATAAAAGATAATCTGTCATATCGTGAATTACATGAAAGAATTAAAAAGAAAGAATATCATCGTATTGATTTAAAAACGAAAGTGAAAATGATAAATAATGAGGAGTTAATAATAACAGACTTCATTAAAAATCCAATCGTTATAAGAAATAGTTTAAATATTAATGATATTAGTGAAAGATATCTAAAGAAGCTAATCCTTGAAGATATGGATAGCTTTCTAAAAGAACTAGGTAATAATTTTACATATGTAGGTAATGAATATAAAATAAGAATTGGTAGTACTTTTAATTATATTGATATTTTGCTTTTCAATATAGATTTTAACTGTTATGTAGTTGTTGAATTGAAGATAACTGAATTAAGAAAAGAATATATTGGTCAAATCCAAGTTTATATGAATTATATCGATATATTTGTGAAAAGAATAGATCATGATAATACTATTGGTATTATTATATGTAAAAAAGATAATAAACTAGTCTTAGAATATTCTAGTGATCCTAGAATATATAGTACGACTTATATATTAGATTAATTTGTCAATTATTGTAAAATACTTTTGTAAATAATTGTAAATAGTTCTTTTTAAAAATATTTGATATAATTGTTGTGGTGGTTATAATGGGAATATTATATGTAGTAGCAACTCCAATAGGGAATTTAGATGATATTAGTAAAAGAGCTCTTGATACACTTAATAGTGTTGATTTAATAGCTTGTGAAGATACTAGAACATCAGGAGTATTATTAAAACATTTTAATATTGTTAAAAAAACAGTAAGTTATCATAAATTTAATGAGAAAGGGAAGAGTAATTCATTAATAAATGATTTATTAAATGGAAAGAATATTGCTCTTATTTCTGATGCAGGTTGTCCTTGTATATCAGATCCAGGTAGTATATTAGTAAATGAAGCTATTAAAAACAATATCGAAGTAATAGCTATTCCTGGCGCATCAGCAACAATTACTAGTTTAATGAGTTCTGGTATGGATACAACAAGTTTTTCTTTTTATGGGTTTTTAGATCGTGAAAATAAGAAGATAGTAGATTCACTTGAGAAGATAAAGTCTGATTCTAGTAATATAGCTATTATTTATGAATCTCCAAAGAGAATAGTTAAGTTACTTGAAAAAGTAGATGAAGTACTTAATAATCCATATATTTGTTTATGTAATGATTTAACTAAGAAATTTGAAAAGAAGTATTATGGTAAAACCAAAGATATTATTAATGAACTTAATAATAATCCTAAAACTGAGTTAGGGGAATATGTTTTACTAATTGAAAAAAATAAAGAAACAACAGTTTTGGAAGATAAATTAAGTATTGAATCCCTTATTATTGATGAAATGATTAAGTCTAATTGTACAATGAAAGAAGCTATTAAATTAGTTAGTGATAAGTATAAAATAAATAAAAATGAAGTATATAATTCATCACTTAATATAAAAAAGTTATTTGACAGAAAATGACAAGTAAAAAGAAAATGATTAAAAACACTAGAAATATTTTAAATACTATGTTACAATATAATTGTCTAGAAGATACGAAGGTAAAAGTTTAAAACCGACTAAAGTAATATTTCGGGAGTTCGGAGCATTAATCTGTGTTGAAAACTTAGTGGAGTTCCTAAGGATCCTAATGA
>JAEEGK010032933.1_pt1 | contig 10107 bp, 10 predicted proteins | sample 8958771 | NCBI WGS metagenome assembly JAEEGK01 (sample SAMN16246547, study PRJNA631951) | gut metagenome | biome: gut microbiome; feature: rumen; material: SC-attached | host: Bos | place: Iran: Karaj | collected 2018-10 | reverse complement strand
AGTTAAAAAATAATTCTTCTTTAAATCTAAAATCATACATTATATGATTTATAAATGATGGCTTTTTAACATAAAATTTTTTTTATTTAACTTTATATTTATTTTTTTATTTATATTTTATATGTTTTTTTTATAATCTTACATTTATTCACATCATAACGTAAATATAAATTTATTTTTATCTTTTAAAAAAACATATTTATTTAATTATTAATTCATATCAATGATTAAATTTTTAAGAGGAATTGAACTATAACTTTTTCCTAAAGTAAAAACATTGATTTTCATAAATTTTTGAGTTTTCTTTACACCATCAATTTTAAAAATTTTTCTTTTTTTATAAGTTCTATCACTTTTAATAACTCTCTCCTCTTTATTATCTTTTATATTGAAATTATCAATAGTATAATAATTATCGAAATTACTTTTATTTTCTTCAATACCATTATCATTATTAATATTTAAAATAAGTTTATTTGACTTTAATTTACTTTTATTAAAAACACTATTTTTATTAGAACTTACAGTCATTGTTTTTGATCTTGAATTAATATTATTTCTTATTAAACTATTATGAAAAGAAATATTTTTTTTAATATCAAATATTCTTAAATTCGATTCATTAGGAATTTGAGGAAAATAAGAATTAATTTTATTCATACTAACATTAACTTTATTTGGTATAAAAGGTTTTGATTTTAAATTAAATTCTTTAATGAAATTTCTATTATATTCTTTTTTAAAATCATAATTATCATTTAATTCAATATCTTTTTCATTTTTTATTTCATTAATAGAAGTATTTTTATTATATCTTCCATTTAAAATTTTAATTTGTTTATTTGCGTAATTCACTAATAATTGTTTTGCAATATTACTTTTTAAATTTATAATATTATTTAAAGGAATAAACCATAACTTTCCTTTTTTAGATATGCATTTAATTGTATTTCTTCTTTTATTTAATGCTCTTGATATTTCAATTTGTCCAAACATTTCATTTTCCCTAATTATTAATAACTCAATAAATAAAAATTATATATTTAATTCTTACTTTAACATTTGATATATCATTATTTGAAAAAAATAATACTTTTGGATTATTATTTATTTGATTATTTAAATGATTGTTTCTTGAATTTCTAGAAATATAATTTGTATTTAGGAGATGATTTAAATAATTATTTTCTCTTTTTAAATATTTAATTGATCTTTCAACTTTATCTAAATGAATTGAAATATCTTTTTTAATTATTCTTTTATATATTTCAAAATCACCTTCTAAAATTAAATAAATACCATCAACTTCATCATTTTCTTTATAAACAATATCATCTAAAATATAATCTAATTCATCATATGAAAGAAATAATTTTAAAAAATCATTTTCATGAAGATGAACAAAAGGGTAAAAAGTCTTTAATTTATTTTCAAATTTTTTATATACTATTTTAATATCTTCATTTGTTAATTCAATATAATTATTAAAATTAAATTTGGCATAACAACATTCAGTTAAAGTTAAATCACTTTTTAAAGCACTTCTACCAGAATTATCAACAAATTCTTCAATATTACCATATAATAAATGATAATATTTTGTTCTTTCTTTATTATATCTTTTTACTTTTGTTTGAGGAGGAAAAATTTTTATAGACATATTTAAACATATTTTCTTTAAACATAAATAACCTCTTTTTAACAGTAAATTTTTATAATATGGTATTGTTGTTAATAATGTTATTACATTTTTTAATTCTGTTTTTGAAAATAAAGATGATGTATTATCATTATTTAAATATATATTTTTTAGTTTTTCGTAATTTTCATAGCTTAATGTCATATTTATTTTTTTTGATAAAATATAATAATTAATATAATATAATATCAATATATTTTTAATATAACATTTTTTAATATTTAAAAAACTTAAAAAAACATATAAATTATTATTTTTAAAAAGAAAAAATTTAAAAATGGGAAATCAACCACAACAAAGATTATATCTTCCAGAAGATAACCTTTCAATATCATCAAGATATAATTTATATGGTCAAAATTCAATAAATAAAGGAATAGATATTAAATATCCAGTTTTATCTTCATTAAAAAACAAACAAAAATTATCATTTATTCATTATTCTGAATATCAAAAATCAATGGAAACATTTATAAATTTTTTTAATATTTATATTCCAAAAGAAGTGAAAAGTTTTAATAATAAAAAAAGAATAATTAATCAAATTGAAAATTCATATTTTAATTTATTAACTCCAGAATTAAATTCTGAAAAATTATTTAATGCAACAATGGCAATTTATCATAGAATTGGTTCTGTTTATGGAGCAACTCAAAATTATCCTCTTTCAGAGTTAAAAAAAATTACTTTTCCTTTAATTGCTAAATATTTATCTTGTGATTTTGAAAATGAAAATCAATTAATTTCTATTTCTGATAAAATTATAAAAAGAACTAATTTTTTAAGTGAAGAATTCCCTTTCAAATTATATCATATTATTAATATTATTCAAAGTAAATGTTGTTTTATTTATGGTTATGATGAAGAATTAAATTTAAATTTCTATTTACTTCCTTATAATTTAGGAGTTGAAAATAATATTTCTTTTATTGATTATATTATTTATTTTACTTTTATTAATGAAATTATTCTTTCAAATTTAAAAAAAAAAGGATTTCAATTTAGTGATAAAATAAATATTATAATAAGTTTTAATGGTTTAGAACCTAATACAGAATTAATTTCTTTTATTATGATTTATATTAATAATTATTTTCCTTTAATGGTCAATAAAATGCATATTGTTAATTATAATATAAGTTTATTAAAAAAAAATATAACTTTTCAAGAGAGTTTAGATAAAATTGATTATTTTAGATTAATTTATTTTCATAATAATAAAAATTATTCTCAAGTATTAAGTAATACTATTAAAGTAGATAATTTACCAATTGAATTCGGAGGAAATGCAAAAGTAAATAGTTTTGATTTTAAAAAAGAAAATGCTGAAGTTGAGTTATATGAAGAATTTGCTGAATATTTAGCTCATAATATTTTCTGTGAATATAAAAGTGAAATTAATCAAATTAATAAAAGTGATAAAGGAGATAAAATAGAATAATTTTTATTTGTTTATTTTTCTTATATATTCAAAATATTTATTTAATTATATTAAAATTTTTTTTTTCTTTAAATTGAGAAATAAAGAATTTTTCCATAAAAAGTTCAAATAAAATTTGATCTTTAAGAGGAAAGTAAATTGGAGGATAATGAATGATTTTTTTTATAATTGAATATAATATTTTTAAAGTCATTTAAAAGAAATTCTGATTGAAAAAATATAAAGAAAAAAGTTTTGAATATGATTAATGAAAGAAAGTATAATTTCTTACAAAATATTCTTTTAAAGATTGGTTTTTTAAAAATTATTATTTTACATCTTTGACTAATTTGTTTAAAAATATTTTTAATTATTTAATTTATTCTTTTATATAGAATTTTGTTTGATTTTTTATTTTTATTATTATTATAATACGTTAATTTTAATTAAATGAAACAAAACAAAGAAAATAATATATTAGATGAGAATTCACCTTTTGAAAATGAAAAAGAAAATAATAATAATTATAATTCATTAATAGATTATATGAAAGATAAAAATATAGAAGAATTAGGAAATGAAAAAAATGATAATAACATTAAAAAAGTAAAAGCAAAATCAAAAGAAAAAGATGAACAGAAAACTTCTCAAAATTTAAATGAAACAATAGAAGAATTAGATTATGAACATTTATATAGAAGTACATATAGAAAAAGACATTTTATGGAAAATACAATAGCATTTAAAAATAAAAAAGAAAAAATAGAAAAAAAAAGAATAAATATATATGCACAAAATCCTAAAGAATTTAATGATTATTTATTAAGATTGAAAGAATATAATATTAAACATATTGAAAAATTAGAAGAATTAAAATATAAAACTCAATTAAATGAAAAGAAAAAATTTAGTGATATTCCTAATATAAATAAAAAAAGTAAAGAATTATTCAAAAGTGATAATATATCTTTATTAGAAAGAATGAAAAAAGAAGAAGAAAAAACAAAATTAAAAAAAAAAAGATTAGAAGAACAAGTTCTTGAAGAAAGAAAGAAAAAAAAAGAAGATGAATTAAAAGTTAATAACTTTGAAATTAAAAAAACAAAATTTGATGAAAAATGGAATAAAAGATTAGAATCAATGAATAATATATCAAAAAAAAATAAAGAAAAATTTGAAAAAATAAAACTAAAAGTAAATGAAGAAAAAATGAAAGAATATATATTTCAACCAAAAACAAATAAAAGAAAAAATAATAATTCTCCAAATAATAAAAAATCAAATTTGAATAATTCAATAAATTATATAAAAATAAATAATAAACAAATAAAAAATAAAAGAACAGGATCAGCAATAATAACAAATAGATTATATGATGAAGACTTATTAAAAAGAAAAGAAAAAAAAGATAATTTAACAAAAAAATATACTCCATCATTTCAACCAAAAATATGTGAAAAAAGTAAAATTATGACAGTTAATAGAAAAAAAAATGAATATATGTATTATTATAAATTTTATAATGATAATAATTATTCTGATAATTCTCAATCAAATGGACAATCTTATTCAAATACTCAATGGAATATTCATAATAAAATTGAAGATGATTTTAATAATAATAATGAAAGTAATGAAGATGAAAATTGCAATTATAATGATGATAATATAAATTCTAATAAATTGACTATTGAAGAAATTGATGAAGAACTTATTCCTGATTTAAATATGAATAAGGATGAAAAAATTGAAGATGTTCAAGATAAAGAATAAACATTTTTTTATATGTATATTTAATTTTTTTTATTATATGGGAAATTGTTTAAAGTTTTTTACAACAATTTTTTTTCAAATTTAATTTGTTTTATTGTTTTTATATTTAAAATTCTTACTCAATTTTACATTACAAGTTAAAATATATTTTTTAATTAAAAAGAATAAAAAAAACTAAATAATCTTGAACAAAGAGATTCATATTGAACAATTATTATTTTCTCTTAAATTCCTTCTAAATTTAACTTATTTTAACTTTCATATTTATTTTTATATTTTCAAACTATTTTAACATCAATATAATACAACTATATTTCATTAAAGAATTATCTTTTAATAAAACAATTGATAAAGAAAACATAATATAAATAATTAAAATAATTTATTTAAATATTGCAAAAATATTTAAATAAAAAATTAAAATATATATTAAATAATTAATATGGAATTTCCCGCTGAAAATAAAAATGAAAAAATCGATTTGTATAAATTATTAAATGTAAATAAACATTGTTCAAAAGAAGAAATTAGGAAAAACTTTAGAAAATTAGTATTATTAGTACATCCTGATAAAAATCCAAATGATCCAAATTCAAATGAAAAATTTAGAAATTTAAATAATGCATATAAAATATTAATGAATGATGAAAAAAGAAAATTATATGATGAAACAGGAGAATATGATGAAAATGAGGATGAACCAATTGATATTGAAAATACTTATCAATATTATAGAGAAATTTATCCTAAATTAAAATTAGAAGATATAGATAATTTTTCTTTAAAATATAAAGGAAGTGAAATGGAAAAAGAAGATTTAATTAATTTTTATAATGATAATAATGGTAATATTACTTTATTATTAGAAGCTATTCCACTTTCTAATAATGAAGATGTTGAAAGATTTATTAATATTTATGAACAATTAATTAAAAAGAAAATAATTAGAAAAAGTAATTTATTTTTTGAAAGTAAAAATCATATTAAATTATTAATTGAAGATGAGAATGAAAAAGAAGAAGCAGAAAATACTTTAAAAGATTTAAAACAACAAATTATGTTAAATCATAAAAAAAGAGGAAATAATAATTTTTTTGATAATTTAATGAAAAAATATGGAAATGAAAATGATTATTATGAAGATATTAATGATGAAGAATTTGAGAAAATTCAAGAAGAAATGAAAGAGAAAAAAATAAGAAAAACAAAAGAAAGAAAAACACAAAAAAAAAGAAAATAAAATAAAATAATAAAAATTAATTGATTTTCAAAAGTATAAAAATTAAAACTATATTTTCTTAAAATAAATAAATTTAAACGTTTAAAATAAAAAAAATAAGAAGTAAAAGGAGTAATAACTAAAAAATTAAGATTATAAAGAGTCAATAAAAATTATTCATTAAGATTTAATAATATTTCACCAATTTATCATAAAATTAAATTAAATAAAATTAATATTTAACTTTTAAAAAAAAAATTTTAATATCTTTAACTAAATATTAATTTGTTCTTAATATTTTTTACTAGTTTTTAATATATACAAATATTTATAATATAAATAAAATTTTAAATTTAAAATAAATAATTATTTCATTATATTTTCAAATTGATTTTTTATTTCTTCTTTTTCATTATTTGTTAACTTTAACCAAACATCAAATTTTTGAGACAATTTTTTTTTATTAACTTTATTTAAAATAGATATTTTATGAATAATTTCTTGTGCTTTAATTTCTTCAATATTAATTTCACAAATAAAATCTTTAATAAGAAAATATTCATAATAATTATTAATTCCATATTCTAAGAAAATATCTTTTAAACTTAATATTTTATTTTTATATTTGTCAACATCTTTTTTTTCTGAATTTCTTAAATATCTTAAATTACTTTTTTCATTTTTTAATTTTATTAATTTATCTTTTAATAATATTATTGTAGTAAAAACATGATTTTCAAAATTTTTTCTTTTTTTAAAAAACTCATTTTCATTTTGATCACTAATAAAAATATTTTTTTTAATAATTAAATAAATTTCTCCATTTTCTCCTTTTTTCACTTTACAATTTTTATTATGATATTTATCAGCAAAACTTTTTTTTTTAAATTCTTTAATTAAATGTATATCATGTGAAAAGTCTTGAAAAAAATTAGTTAAATTATTAATTTCTCTTTGACAAAAAGGAGAAATATCATCAACACTTAAAGGTTGAGTTAAAATAAATAATTTTTTTTTAGGATGTTTTTCTTTAATAGAATCAGTAATTATTTTTCTAATTTCTTCTTTTAAAATAAAAGCTATTAATTCTATATTATTAAAATCTTTTAATTCATTTGGAAAAGGATTTCCTATTACATTTAATAAATAATTTTGAAATATTTTTTTCCCTTTTGATAAAAAATTATGTTGTCTACAATTAAAATATTCTTCATATTGTTTTTTATCCATTTGTTCTGTTCTTTCACTTTGAAATGTTGTATTTTCAATATAAAAATCATCTTTATTTGTTAAAAAAGAATTTTTTTTTTCTTGTTTATTATTTTCTTCTGAATCAATTCCAAAGTTATCACTTTCTTCTAATAATTCATTATTAATATTTAAATTATTATTATTTATATTTATTTTATTATTTTCTTCGTCATTTGATTCTTCATTTGAATCATTTCCTTGAATAATATTATTTCTAAATTTTAATTTTTTATAATTATGTAATTTTTCATATTCATAATTAAAAAAATGTTCTATTATCTTTTTAAAATCACATTCATTTAAAATTTTCGCTAAATTAATTAAAAATTCCCTTATGAAGTTTTCCATAAATAATATTGTTTTATTAGAAGAATTAAATGTATCTCCAAAAGCAAACATTATTTTTTTTATACTATTAAAATATATTATATCTTCTTTATCTATATCACTTTCATCTTCTTTTACCATTAAATTATTTATTTCTTCAAAATCATTTTCTTTTAAGGAAGAAGGAAAAAGTGAATTTAAAGAATATTTAACTTCATGAATCCATAAAGGTTTATTTGAATTTGGTGTTTTTATTTCATTCTTTTCTAATTCTTCTTCTTTATTTTCATTTTTTGAATTTTTTTTTCTTTTATTTCCTAACATTAAATATATTAAAAATTAATATTATTATATTTTTATTTAATAAAATAGTCAAATAAAAAAAAGATAAATATATAAAAAATGAAAGGAGAAGAAAAATTAGAAAAATTAAGAAAATTAATGGAAGAAAGGAAATATGATGCTTATATAATTCCTCATGGAGATCAACATGACGTAAAAATAATAAAAATTAATTTAATTAATTTATAAAAAAAATAGAATGAATATATAGCAGAAGGAGATGAAAGGATACAATTTATTTCAAATTTTTCTGGAAGTAATGGAATAGGTTTAGTAACAAAAGATTTAGCTTTAATGTGGACTGATGGAAGATATTATATACAAATAGAAAAAGAATTATATCCCGGATGGAAAATGATGAAATGGGAAAGAGGAGAAATAACTTTAACAAAATATATTGTTAAAAATTTAAAAAAAGGAATTACTGTTAGTATGGATTTTAATTTATTTACAAAAGGTATTTTAATTATTTAAATTTTTAGAAACTGCAAATTCTATGCTTGAAACTTTAGTAGATTATAATGTAGTTGATGATGAAAATAATATTATTGATGTTATTTGGGGAGAAGATAAACCAAAATATAAGAAAGATCCTGTTATAATTTTACCTGTTAAATATACTGGAAAAAGTGTATTAGAAAAATATAAAGAAGTTACAATGAAATTAAATGAAGAAATAAAATCAAAAGAAGAAGAATTATATAAAAAAAATCCAAATATAAAAATATTAAAAAAAAGATATTTAATTTCAAGATTAGATGATATAGCTTGGTTATTAAATTTACGTGGAAATGATATTCCATATAATCCAGTATTTTTTTCCTATGGATTATTATATATAACTGAAAATGATAATTATTTCCATTTATTTTCAGATAAATCAAAATTTGAAAAAGAAGAAATAAAAAGTCATTTAGAAGAAAATAAAATAACTCTTCATGATTATGATGAAATATATAAAGTATTATCTATTTCCTCAGACGATACATTAACAATAGTAGACACAGATTCATCAAATAATAGAATGTTTAATTTAATATTAAATAACAAAGATGGTTTACACATATCAATAGATAAAGATATAATAGAACATATAAAAAGTGTTAAAAATGAGACAGAAATATTAGGATTTAAACAGAGTAACATTCGTGATTGTGTTGCCCTCATTAATTTTTTTTCATGGTTAGAAGATGAATTAACTGTAAAAAAAAGAACAGATTTAAATGAATATGAAATAGGATTAATGAATAAGAAATTTAGAGAAGAACAAGAATTATTCATGGGAGAATCCTTTGCTCCTATATGTGCAGCAGGGCCAAACGCAGCAATCATCCATTATGAGCAGAATGAATCTCTCCATAGTGACATGTCCATCTCTAAAATAATCCTCTGTGACACAGGAGGACAATATATGGATGGGACAACAGATATAACAAGAACAGTACATTATGGTAATCCAACAGAAAAAGAAAAGGAAATGTACACTAGAGTTTTATTAGGAAATTTATCTTTAGAACGTTTAATTTTTAAAAAGGGAACGATATTAAGAAATCTTGATTCTGTTCCTAGAAGTTTCCTAATGCAAATCGGAGAAGATTATAAACACGGAACTTCACATGGTGTTGGACACTTTCTCAATGTTCATGAAGGACCTTATGGACAACCTCTTAATCCTGGAAATGTTATTACTAATGAACCTGGTTATTATGAAAAAGATTCTTTTGGTATTAGAATTGAAAATAGTGTTCTTGTTGTTGAGAAAAATAATGGAATGCTTGGTTTTGAAAATTTAACTTATTTGCCTTATGAAAGAAATTTAATTGATTTAAAACTCTTAAGTTTAGATATGATTCAGTTTATTGATAATTTCCATCAAAAAGTTTTTGAAGTTTTAAGTCCTTTTATTAAGAATGAAAAAAGTTTGGAGTATTTGAAAAGGAAAACTAAACCACTTAAAGATGGGGAATAAATAATTTAGTTAAGTTAATTATTATTCTTTTGGAGAAAAAATATTTTTTTTAAATAATATTTCATATTTTTAATTATATAAAAAAAAATAATAATAAATATGGGGAT
>JAEEGK010032932.1_pt1 | contig 10107 bp, 2 predicted proteins | sample 8958771 | NCBI WGS metagenome assembly JAEEGK01 (sample SAMN16246547, study PRJNA631951) | gut metagenome | biome: gut microbiome; feature: rumen; material: SC-attached | host: Bos | place: Iran: Karaj | collected 2018-10 | reverse complement strand
TAGAGGTGGACATGTTGATACACTAAAAGAATGTAAATATTTTAAATTATTAAAATTCTCAGGAGCATATTAATAATTTAAAATTTAAATTTAATATATATTTATTTTTTATTTACATTTTTTTAAATATAAATATTTTATTATATTTATTATTTATTAATTAATATTCAAATATTAATTTAAAAAAAAATTATTTATCTTTATCTTCAAAAAATAAGTTTAATTTATAATATTAAAGAATAATATAAATTTAAAGTTATTAAATTAATAATTTCCTTAACTCATATTTAAATTATTTTAATATTTTTTTTGTATCTAAAAGCAATAAATGAACAACGAAATAGAATTAGTCCAAAATTTATTAGCGGGTCTTAGCAATCAAAATAATGAAGAAAGAAAAAAAAATGAAAATCAATTAGTTGAACTTATTAAACAAAATACATTAGGTTTATCATTATGCTTATCAAACATTTTAACTAAATTAGATTCAAATAATGTGATTTTAACATATTGCGCAGTTTTTTTACGTAAATTATTAAAAGCAAAAGATAGTGAAACAGTAAATCCACATTGGAAAAACGGGACTAATGAAATAAAAGAATCAATTAAATCAAATGTTCTAAATGCTTTAGTTAATTGTAAAGATAAATCGCTTAAAAAAAAAATTGCTGATGTTATAAGTGCTTTATGTGAATCTATTTATAATAATAAAGAAAAATGGGATAATGTTTATAATTATGTTGCAACATTTTTTCAAACAGAATTAAAAGATGAAAATCTTTTGAATATTGAAACAGCAGTTTATTTATTATCCAAGATTTTTAGATACAATCAAAAAGAATTATTAAAAGGAGTTGATGTATTAATAAATAGTTTTAATAATTTTTTTAAAAACGGAAATATTTTAATTAAAACTAATTCAGTAGAAGCGATTTGTGAAATATTAACAGATTATTCTGATAAAAAAGTAACCAAAAAATTTAAAGTTTTTATATTCGAAATTTTATCTACTGTTTTATATTGTTTAAATAATAATGATTTAGATAATCTTAAAATTACATTATTTTCTTTATCAGAATTAGCTCAAATTCAACCTGGAATGTTAAAAAAATATTTTAGTGACATTTTTATATTAGTTGGAAAAATTGCAGAAAAAGATAGTTTAGATGAAGAAAATTTACGTTCCGTTGCATTTGAAATTTTATTTTCAATTATAGAAAAATATCCAAAAGTAATTTCCGGAGATGAAGAAAAACTATCAAATTTAATAACAGGTATATTTAAATATGGAATGGAATTTAATAATGAAATAGATGAAGATTGGTTAACCCCAAAAAGTGCAAGTTTAGAAGAAGAAGATTTCATACCAGAAGAGAAACTTGATGAAGCATTAAGTTTAATAGATAGATTAATATTATCAGTTAAACCAAAAGTAGCTTTAAAATTAGTTTCAAATAATATTTGGGAATTATTAAAACATTCAAATGAAAATTGGAAATATAAATATATGGGGTATATAAGTATAGGAAAAATAAACGAACATGTTGATGAATTAAGTCAACTTGAACAAATATTTAATCAAATATTAACTGATATAAATAATGAAAATCCAAAAATAAGATATAGCTGCTTATTTTGTATAGCTCAATTTAGTGATTCATATAAAGAAGAATTCGCTAATTCTTATTATAAAAGTGTGATTCCAGCAATTTTGAATTTAGAAAATAATGAAACAAGTTTACGTGTAAAATTACAAGGATATGATTCATTACAATCTTTTATAGAATTTTGTAAAGAAGAACAAATATCACCTTATATTCAAAATATTTTAGATAGTTTATTTTTTAATTTTATTAAAAATGATCAAGAATGTCCTCAAATTTTAAGGGAAACTGTTTTAGATTCCTTAGGAGAGTTAATAAGCATTTCAGGTCCATCATTTAAACAATATTCAGAAAAATGTTTTTCTATGTTATATGAATATTTAAATAAAGATAATAAAAGAATAAATCCAAATATTAGTCTTTTTGGATTATTAATAGATATTCTAACTCAAGTAGGTGAAAATTGTCCTGAAATTTTAAAAAATAATTGTAAAGATGTTGTAAACAGTTTAATTTATATTCAAAATAATATACAAAATTTTAAAGGAGATTTTAGTGAATTATTCGTAAGTGCATGGCAAAGACTTTTACCAATAGTAAAAGAAAATTATCCTGATTTAATTGAACCAATATTTTCTTCTATATTTAATGTATTACAAAAGCCTCCAGAAGTTTCTGTAAGTTCAAACCCAACTCAAAAAATAAATATTCAAGATTTTTTAGGAAATGTAACAAGTTCAGATAAAGAAGGAGTTCAAGTAGAAAGAACAAAATTTATGATGATAACATCAGAAACTGAAGAATATTCGAATTTTTTAGATTTATTAAATTTATGTTTAGATGAATTAAAAGATCATTTCAAAAATTATCCAAATATTTTAGATAAATTAAAAGAATTAGCAGATAAAATTATATCATATCCTAATAATGATATAAAAAGTAAGGCATCTCAAATTTATCCATCAATTACAAATGTTGCTCAAGTTGTTTTTCCTCAAAATATGGCAAATATTATGAAAACATTTTTAGAAACTTTAATTAAAGCTTTAGTTGAAGAAAAAGAAAATGATGTGATAAGTAATATATTAAATTCAATAACTGATATGTTTAAAGATAAAGAAAAAATTTTAACTAAAGCTGAAATAGATAGTTTATTTGAAAAATTATTTCAAATTTTTGATAAAGTAGAAAATAATCGACTTGTTTTATTAAAAGAAAAAGATGAAGTTCAAGAAGAAGTTGATAAACTAACTGAAACAACAAAAGAAGGGGATGATGAAGATGATTCAGACAATGAGAAAAAAGAAGAATTACAACATATAAAAGATGAAATAGAAGAAGTAGAAAATGTTATAACAAGTTTTTCAGATGTCATTGGAGCAATATTTAAAACACATAAAGAATTAAGTATTGATATAACAAAAAAAATGATAGCAGATGTTCTTCCAAAATATTTTAATGAAAAATCTTCAGAATTTGAAATAAAAATGGGTCTATTTATTTTAGATGATATGGTTGAATTTTTAGGTCAAGAATTATTAAATGAAATATGGGATAATATATCACAAATTTTAATGAAATATGTTTCATCTCCTATTTGTACTTTAAGACAAGCCAGTTCATATGGTTTAGGAGAATTTATACATCATACAAAAAATAATTATAATAAATATTCTGAAAAAATATTAGAAGAGTTAGGTAAAGGAATGTTAGTTCAATTTAATGCCGATGAAGATAGTGAAGATGAATATGGACAAGCTCAAGATAATGTAATTACTGCTTTAGGAAAATTAATTAAATTCCAACATGAATTTTATCCTAATATAAAAGAAATTATTAATCAATGGTTACAACATTTACCTATTGTTTTTGATGTTAGTGAATCAGTTGGAATGCATGAATTAATGTGTGATTTAATTATAAAAAATTCTGAAATGGTTTTTGGAGAGAATAATTCAAATTTACCAAAAATTATAAGAATTTTAGCAAAAATATATAAAAGTAGTAAATTATCGAATAAAAAATTGGATGAAAATATTAAAGTAATAATAGATGGTATAAAAAATAATTCAGATTTGAATAAATTTATCACAGAGGCACAAAAAGATGCAAAAAAAAGTATACAAGAAAAAATAAAAGAATATTTTAGTTAAATGAATCATATTATTTATATATTTTATTTATTTATAAATTAAATTAATGTTTAAAAAAATTTATTTAAATTTTAATATTTTTTATTATAATAAATATTATTATGTCATAATTTTTATAAAAAATAATAATAATAATTTTTTAAATTTTTAATTTAATAAATATGTCATCTAATGTAAATAATAATCATCAAAGAAAAGTAACAATAGACACTCAAAATAATCCATATTGTGATAATTCTATAAGAACTTCTAAATATACAGTATATAATTTTATTCCATTATTTTTATTTTATTTTTATTCCAATTATTTTAATTTATATTTTTTAGTAGTGACAATTATTTTGTCAATTAAAGAAATTTCAACAATGAGTTGGACTATAGGAGTTATTCCATATTTAGCTGTTATATTAATGAGTGTTATAAGAGAAGCTTTTGAAGATTATAAAAAATATTCAAATGATAAAAAAATGAACGAAGCAATCACTCAAAAATACAATTCAAAAACTAAAAAATTTGAAGAAATTAAATGGGGAAATATATTAACAGGAGATATATTAAAAATAAAAAAAAATGAAGAAATTTCAAGTGATTTATTAATAATACATTCATCAAGTGAAGATGGTTTATGTTATTTAGAAACAAGCAATTTAGATGGAGAAAATGCATTGAAACCTCGAAAAACAATGACTATAATTAATTTAGAAAATTATAATTCATTTGATATTTATTTAGGTCAACCAGATAAAAACATATATGAATTAAATGGATTTGTTATAGAAAAAAACCAGAATTTAAATAATAATGAACAAAAACATTTTTTTAATAAAGATAATGTTTTATTGAGAGGTGCTTCATTAAAAAATGTTGATTATATTTATGGAATTGTTTTATATTCAGGAAAAGACACAAAATTAATGCAAAATATAGAAAGAGATTCATTTAAAAGAAGTCATATAGAAAAAACCGAAAATGCAATTGTCATTTATGTTATGTTATTTACATTTTTATTATGTATTGTAGGAGCAATAGCCGCAATATATAAACATAAATGGTTAAGAAATCATAATGCTTTTTATTTATTTAAACATGATGAAAAAAAAAAAGATGTTCGAGAAGGTTTTAAATATTTTGGAATTTATTTTTTAATATTTCAAAATATTACACCTATTTGTTTAATGATTGCATTAGAAGTTGTAAAAATGGCTCAAGTTTTTTTAATGTCATTTGATGAAAATTTATTTAAAAATAAAGGAGATAAATTTAAAGTATTAAATTTTCGTATTCAAGAAGATTTAGGAAATATTAAATATGTTTTTACAGATAAAACAGGAACATTAACAAAAAATGAAATGAAATTTAGAGGATGTAGTATAATGAATATTTTATATAATGAAAGTAATGAAGATAATAAAGATATTAATAATTCAAATAAAATAAGTTATTTTGATAATAAATTTAATAAAAAATGTTTAATTAAAGGTTTTGAAAATTTAGAACCAATTAAATCTGGAACAAATTATATAAATACAATTTCTGATTCATTAAAATATTTTTTTTTAAATATAAGTTTAAATCATAATGTTTTAACAGAAAAAAAAGATAATAATGAAATAGTTTATCAAGGAAGCAATCCTGATGAATTAACATTAGTAAACTGTGCTAATGAATTAGATATAAAATTTCAAAGTTGCATTGGAAATAAAATAAAACTTATTTTTTTTAAACAAAATTTAGAATTTGAAATTTTAGAAAGATTTGAATTTTCAAGCGAAAGAAAAAGAAGTAGTATTGTAGTAGAAGATCCAATATCAAAAAAAATATTTTTATATATGAAAGGAGCAGATGATGTTATTTTAACTGAAAAATGTTTAAATATTTTCTCATATGAACATTATTTTCTAAAAACAAAAGAACATATTGATAATTTCGCTCGAGCAGGTTATAGAACATTATGTTATTGTATGAGAGAAATAGATAAAAATGAATTCAATAATTTTCATAACGAATATAAAGAATTAAAAACTAAATTAATTTCTAATCCAAATTCTGAATCATTAAAAAATGAAATTGAAAAATTAATTGGAACATTAGAAATTAATATGGTTTTATTAGGTGCTTCTTGTTTAGAAGATAAATTACAAAATGGTGTTAAAAAAACAATAAGTAATTTAATTGATGCTGGAATTAGTGTTTGGATGTTAACTGGGGATAAAATAGATACAGCTGAAAGTATTGCATATAGTTGTAAGTTGTTTAATGATGATACAAATGTGTTTAGAATTCCTAAGGAAGAAAATGAAAAATTATTGAAAGATAAGTTAGATGAAATTTCGAATGCAATGGAAGAAATTAATAAAAATTTATTAAAAAAATTAAATGATATGAGAGTGAAAAAAGATATTAATGAAAATATGAAATTTAATCCTAATGATTTAAAGAATGAAAATGAGATGAAAAATGAAGAAAAGAAAAAAGAAAAAAAATTAACTGAAAATATTATTGATATTAATAGTAATAAAGAATTATTAAATATTAAAAGAATAAATGTAACGAATGTGAATAATGTTAAAAAAGAAAATAATAATGAAAATAAAAATTATAATAAAATAAATTCAGATTTAGAAAGTAATAAAGATAATAATATAAATAATAATAATAAAAAAAGTAAACGATTAGAAATTCAAAATTATAATTTTATTGATGATCAAAATTATATTCAAACAAATTTACGTAAAAATAAACGTAAATTAAATGATTCTCAAGTGATTAATTTTTTAATAACTTCAAATTATTTAATTACAAACGAAAAATCTGAAAAAAAAATTAAAAAAATAAGAATTAATGATAATAATAATAATAATAACATTAATTTTGATGTGAATTTAAATAATAATAAAGATAATTCATCTAATAATAATAATATAATAATAAATAATGAAGAAAATAGTTTAGGTCAAAATAGTATAAATTCAGTTATCAATGAAGTAATATTAACTCAAAATCAAAATAATATTAATAATAAAAATAATGATACTCACGAAATAAATTTTAAAACAGAAACACCAATAGATGATTATCGTAATAAAATACAAAATAAAATAGATAGAATAAATACATTTGGTGAAAGAGCTCAAGGAATTAGATTTAAAAAAAAGAAATCAATAGATGAACAAACAATGGAAATAAATAATGACAATAAGAAAATAGTTCAAAAAGAAATTATTAAACATACAGTTAATTATGGTTTAATTATTGAAGATATATCTATAACAAAGGTTTTAGATGATGATTCACTTCGTCCTTTATTTTTGCAAATAATTTCAAATTGTCGTTCTGTTGTTTTATCTCGTTGTAGTCCAATTCAAAAATCCAAAATGGTTGCTACAATAAAAAACGATGTAGAAAAAGAAGGATTTGGTGTATTAGCTATAGGAGATGGAGGAAATGATGTAAATATGATTAAAGAAGCTAATATAGGAATAGGTATTTTTGGAAAAGAAGGATATCAAGCTGCATATAACAGTGATTATGCCATATCAAATTTTTCATATTTAACAAGATTATTATTTTATCATGGAAGATTTTTTATGCTTCGTAATTCATATTTTATATATTATTTCTTTTATAAATCTATTATTTATGCAATGCCTCATTTTTGGTTTTTATTTTTTAATGGATATTCAAGTTCTATTATTTATGATGATGCTCAATTTTTGATATATAATGCATTAGGAAGTAATTTAGTAATAGGTATATGTAGTGTATTAGAACAAGACATAGATTTAGATTTTAATAATTTTCCTAATAAAGAAAATATAAAAGAATTGTTACCAGATATATATAAAAGTTATAGAGATAGTCACCCTTTTACTATATTACGATTTATTATTTGGAGTTTATTTGCATTATGTCATACTGCAGTTATTTTTTTTGTACCTAATTTATGTATGAGAAATAATATTTTAGGAGATAATGGTTACACAGGTGATTATTGGACATATGCAATGTTTTGTTATATGTTAATTATTACATATCAAACATGTCTAATTTTTACAGATTTTTGGTATCTATCATATACAATTTTAATTGTATATATTGTTCACATTTTAGTTAACTTTTTAACTGTATTTATTAGACATTTTGCGGGATTTGATCAATGTGCTGGACATACTTTTGAATGGTGGAGAGAACCAAAATTTTGGTTGATATTTTTTATGGCTTTTGGATTGGGATATATACCTTATTATATATATTTTAAGTTTAAAGAATTTTTCGTATATGATATTGTAAGAGAATTGAAAAATGGAAAATATATATATGATATTGATAAAAAGAAATATAAAAAACAATTAAAAGGAATTAATAAATTAAAGAAATTGGTTGAAATATTTAAAAATTATTATGAAAATGATGAAGAAGTTTCTGATAAAGATAAAGCACATAATGTAATGTATAAAGAAATGAAAGAATTAGTGAAGAAATATAAAGAAACTGAATTATCTAATCAAATTAATAAAAATAATAATGAAAATAATATAGATAATAATCAAGATAATGAACAAAAAGAATTTATTAAAAAAATTACTAAAGCAATTGTTATGGAATATCCTGAAATTTTTGAAAATTATAATAATATTAATAATAATATTTTAAATAATGATATTGAAAAAGAAGAAGAAGAAGAAGAGGAAGATGAAGAAAGTAATAATATAGATTTTTTAGATTAATATTAAAATATATAAATCAAAATTTTATAAATAATATAATATTATTATAAATTGAATAAATTTATATTTATATTATTCATAAAATTTATTATAAATAAAAAAAATTTATTCTTTGATAATTATTTAAAATATTTGAATTTAAATCTCTAAATTTTTAAATATCATTTTAATATATTAAAATTAATTATTGTTTAATATAATAATATATTATCTAAGTATTTTAATATAAAATAATTAATTAAATTTGAATTTTTAATAATTATTTTAATATATTCTAACTAATAATAATTTAATTTATTTTAGAATAAAAATTTATAATAATATTAATATATGAATGAAGAAAATAATAATAATAATGAAATTAAATTTTATGTAAATAATAATATTGTTCCTATAATTAATATTTTAACACAAAAAACAAAATCAACTTTAATAAAAAGTAAAGAAATTCAAAAGAATTTAAAATTAAATGAAAAATTAGAAAAATATATAATTAATCAAAAAAATATTATAAAAGAAAGAAATAATGATTTAAATATAATAAAAGAATTAGTTTATTTAAAAAGAAAAGGAAAAAGTAACTTAAATAAATCTTTAAATGATTATTTATTATTTTTTAAAAATAAGCAAAATAATATTGATAATAATTTAGATAAATTATATGAAAAAGAATTATATATTAATTATAAAGAATATATCATTAATAAAATATTAAAAAAAACAAATTTTAATGAAAATAATATTTCATCAAATTGTATTAATATTTCAACTAATTCTTTAATTAAATATAATTTACAAGAATTAGAAGATAATTTATTTGATAATAATAATAATATTGAAAAAATAAGTAATAAAAATAATAAAATAAATAATAATAATAAAAATTTTATTATTCAAAAATCAAATGGTTTGAATGGTTTAGATAAACCAAATTATTTATTTAATAATGATAATAAAAATAATAATGATTATAATAATAAAAATTATATTGAAAACAATAAAAAAGAAAAAGATTTAAATATAAATGAATCATCATCAAATTCATTTAATAATAATTATAATAATTTTAATATGAATAATATCAATCAAAAACCAAAACAAAAAAAGAAAAAATCAAAAACGAAAAAAATAGAAAATTATAAAAATAATAATCAAAATGAATTTTCAGAATCAAATAATAAAATAAATAATTCTAATTCTTTTATTAAATTCTCAGAAGAACAAAAAAATATTTTAGAACAAAAATTTTTAAATGATGAGGAATTTGAAAAAATTTTAGGAAGTTATAAAAATAATATTGAAAAAGATTTTAAAAATAATCTTATTATTGATAATTCTGAATTAGATAATAATATAAATATAAATGATACTTTAATTAATACAAATAATAATCAAAATCAAATTAATCATAAAAATATTAGTAATGGAATGCCTTCACCTAATCATAATTATAATGGAAAAAAAATTAGTTTTAGTTCTGAAAAAAAACAAATAGATGAAAATGTGAAAAAAAAAATTGATTTTAATAATAATAATAATAATAATAATAATAATAATAATAATAATAATAATAATAATAATAATAATAATAATAATAATAATAATAATAATAATATAATAAAA
>JAEEGK010032931.1_pt1 | contig 10108 bp, 8 predicted proteins | sample 8958771 | NCBI WGS metagenome assembly JAEEGK01 (sample SAMN16246547, study PRJNA631951) | gut metagenome | biome: gut microbiome; feature: rumen; material: SC-attached | host: Bos | place: Iran: Karaj | collected 2018-10 | reverse complement strand
ATATTGTATTATCCATTAAAAAGTAAAGAACAGCAACGCCAAGATTCTTTTGCTCATTTCCGCCGCACCTTTTTCGACCTTTTCTGGCTAACGGTCTTGATCCAGTCCTTCTTCATCTGAGTATTCATAATGCTTATTTCCAACTCAATCTCTGTTGTAGGATAATATTCACTCGGCTCCTTTTGCGACCAATCTCTTCTCCACAACATAATGGTTGTCAATCCATCGTTGAAGAAGACCTGAAGATGATCCATTCCTGCCATAGATGCAGGCAACTCCAAATCGTAATCATAGTATTGTGAGAATTCCTCCCGGAAAAAAGCAATCAAAGGGTCTATCTTATCGGCGCTGCCGAAAACATTAAAAGTAATATCGGATAAAACGTTATTGTCAAAGTGCAGCCCAATGCGCTGATAGACGGTTCCACGGTAAGAGCCTTCTTTCAGTATTACAGATTTCATTTCCCCCGGTCGTATGACCATCGAATACCTAAACGGTCTTATAGTTGTCACCTCCCCGGGAAGAATAATATCCGGTTGCATCATATACTCAATGCGTGGTGAGCTCCAGGAGAGGCCCCATTCATAGCTGTCCTCGGGATATAGACCACAAAACTCCTCGAGCGTTGTTTTCCCCACTACACAGCCGAAGGCTTTCTCCATCCCGGAGGGGACTGGCTGCTTACAAGCTGTAAAGCATATAGCCAAAAGGACTCCGATATAAAAGTATATTCTCTTCATAGTAAATAACAGCATTACTTCGTCATAATGGCCAAATAATGGAAAATCCCCTCTAAATTGGCCCCCTCTTTCTCCTGCTAATTGACCTCCTGATCTTTCCCTTTTCATCTGATGAAAAGAGGCAGGTTATTGAGATGAAAAACAACTCCAGACTGCATTCTATTATAGATCCCATCATCAGGACGTGGGGGTCACTTTCAATCGGAACGAGGGGTCAGTTTAAAATGGGAACAAGGGGGTCAGTTTGCAGCGGAATCTCCACTTTTGGGGGAATCAGGATTCTTCAACTTTGAAAAGGACGCTGGTATAAGATCTATGACCACCCCAAAACGCTCTGTAGTACGTTCCGTCCGGGCGCTCGACAAACTGTAATCTGTCATAATTCGGAGAGAAGAAGGTCTCGACCCTATACTTGACAGATTCCGGAAGCGGGGTGTCCCGCGGGATGTCATAAAACGTTTCCTCCCACTCAAAATCAGGACGTAGCCCGAAGGAAGTTTGGATTTCCTTCGTCTTGACGGTCTTCAGGATACCATCTTTATCCCGAATGAAAATATCGTTACAGTGATTGTCGTTAGCCGAACCGAGCAGTTCCGCGTCTTTGTACATCTCCCGGACAAGCGCGATCGACTTTCTCATATCTCCGTGATCGATGGAAGCAGCGTAACTTTCATAGAGTGAAAGCAACGTACCTTCCTCGGTAATATAGAGATGATATGGGGAGTCATGAACCCAGCAGAGAATCTCATATTGCTTTCGGTCCATCCCGTCTCTGGTAATCTCAATGAGATACTCGAATCTGTCGGCATATCCGCCCAAATCCGAAAGGGTGAAGGCATAACCCACCATCAGCGGAACAACTTTAGCGAAGTCGTAACCGTTGGGGTCGAGGTCGTACGTCTTCTGCGTCATCAGCCACTTGTCGGAACTATAGACCGCAATGTTGTTAAAGCCGTCTTTGTCGACAAAAGATATCCAGTTGGCCCCGACCTTCGCTTCAACCCCCGAAATCGTCACCCCGGGATACCGGGCTTCAAAATCTTCCCTCCACGGATCCTTCTCCTGATTCTTCTCCTTTTCAGTCGGAATTGGCGTGACATTTCCAGGCTCTTTTTCGCAAGAAAAAAACATCAGCGCAGCAGCGGCGCACATCAAAAAACGATATGTTTTCATTTCAGTTTTCAGGCTTATCAAATTCTACGAACAAATTTAGTAGTTTTTTCTGAAAACCATTATATATTTGCGAAAAAAGTGAGGAACAACTCCTCTCCTTTTGGATATGCGACGGAATGTGGCTATCTTCACATAGATAAACTCTCTTCGGGAAGCTGATACGCGAATTGTATAATTATTATAAGCTTGCCCGTTTTTATGAAAAGACGGAAGGATATGGCCTGTATTTCTTTATGTACTTTTCTCCCTTCTTCTATTGTTCGCATCTATCTATATTCTATTTAAAAAGAGCTGAAGAATCTTCACTGTGATATTTTATGAGAGTCAGACAAATACTTCGCGATATCCTGAGTTTCCTGATCCTTGGGCTTGCTGTTTTCTTATTTGCCGGCGGCTTTGCATGGGACTTGGCAGAGGATTTCTTTGGCAGTCCGTTTGATCTTGTCGAATGCCTGGTAGGGCTGTTCATTTTTACTAGTCTGTCAGCAACGATAGCAACCTGCATCTGCCGATTGTGCCGCATTCATTTCAAATTCCGGAAGGTTGAGAAAACCATTGCCCTGGCCTATCTTTGCCTGGCTGTTTTGAGCATCTATCCCCTTCTTATTGTTTCCGCATTTGCCACGCTGACATTCAGTCCGGATGCCAGCCAATGGTTAATAACGAGAAATATGCTTTCCGTTCTGGCCATGGTTTTATCCGTCATCTGGTTAGCTGTCTTGTCCGCCAGATTGCTCATCAGAACCCGGGAGCGATAATTATGTGCCACCGGGAAAAGGATATTATTTCTAATTTTGCACCATAAACGCCCTTTTGCCACGAAAAGTAGCATCGGCCCGGACAAATGTAAAGCCATGATGCTTGACGAAAAGGGCTCACACGCAGAAGGCCCTGCAATGCGGTTTTTCTGTAAACGCGTCCGGATGATCAGGATTCACCCGTGCCCACTTCCTTGAAGTCCTCAAAGTGGGCGTTTTTGCCGCTGGTAAGCCGGGACTCCCACATCGTTCCGGTGTGGACATTGAGCAGGAGGATGTGGTGCCAGGAAGTGATGATAAGCTGATAATTGACTTCTCCGGGACGGACTTCGTCCAAGCCGCCCGGGAGTCTCCCGATAAGATGGTTTTTCGTAGACTTGTAGGTGTTGATTTCCCAGGTGTCTCCGGTCTCCTTGTCAAACTTGAAGACGGTGAAATCCCTGTCCGGCATCCGGACGATCTCGAACCGAGGCCCGAAAAGGCTGGAGGCAGGGCTGGTTTGGTCAGCGCTTTTGATCTTGCTTTCCAGGGTGTTCTCGACAATGCTCCGGACCTGGGATTCGGTCAGATTATCCTGCGCGGCGGCCTGGATGGTCATCAGGGAAGATACCAGGGACAGGCACGCGACCATTAAAGAGAAAATATGCTTCTTCATAACTTTTCGTTTTGGAGGCAACATGCACAAATAATGTACCGTCTCCCGACGAGATTCTCCAAAGGCGCAGTTGCAGCGATTCCGATTGTTTTGTAACTTTGGCATCCAATGTTCAGAATCGCCTTCATAGGGGTCGGTAACCGGGCGGGGAAGTATCTTTCCTGCCTGCCGGCGGATGCCGAGGTCGCTTATTTGGTCGATCCGGATTCGCTCCGGCTTTCGCAGGCCGCCGCGAAGTACGGGGTGCCGGCGAATGCGTGCTTTCTGGATGCAGAAACCTTCTTTTCCTCCCGCCGGGAGGTGGACGGAGTCATCATCACGACACCCGACCGGTTGCACCATCGGCAGGCGGCGGAGGCAATCCGGGCGGGCTATCCCGTCTTGCTTGAGAAGCCGGCGGCCGCTTCGCAGGCGGAGTTCGACGACTTGCTGAAGGAATCGGAGCGGACGGGCGTTCCGGTTTCCGTATGCCTGGTCATGCGGTATCATCCCTATTTCAGGCGAATCAAGGAAATCGTGGAAAGCGGAGAGATCGGCCGCATCCTGAGCATCGACCATACCGAATCTATCGGACCGGACCGGATGGGACATACCTTCGTGCGGGGTCTGTGGTCCCGGAAAGACCTCTCCGGACCCATTTTCCTGTCCAAGTGCAGCCATGACGTGGACTTTCTGCTTTGGCTGGCAGGAGGACGGGCGCTGGAAGTCTCTTCGGAAGGCGGGCTGACGAAATTCGATCTCGGCCACGCCCCCGCCGGGGCCGCCTTGCGCTGCCTGGACTGCCCCCTGGACTGCCCCTACTCCGCTGTCAGGCTGTACCGCGACCGGAGGGCCTGGGTGGCAGGTTTCGACGTGCCGGAAGGGAGAACATTAGAAGATGTGATCGAGGAAGAACTGAAAACGGGTCGATACGGCCGCTGCGTCTACCACTGCGACAATGACGTGAACGACCTGCAGAAGGTCCGGATCCGGCTGGACAATGGCATTCTACTGCAGATGCTGCTGGACGGCATATCCCCGGAAGAGGGACGCCGGATCGTCATCCGGGGATCGGACGGCATCCTCCGGGCGCAGGGTGTCACCCTGGAAGTCAATGGCAGGACGGAGGATTTCTCGGCCCTGGCGGACAGCCCGCTCCACGCCGGTGCCGACCGGCTCCTGGTCGAGGACTTCATCGACTCGCTCCGCACCGGACGCCCTACGGACGCTCCGCTTTCCACCACCCGGGAAGCCCACCGGATCTGTTTCCTGGCGCACTAGTACCATAAACAGGCTTTTGCTACGAAACATGCGTGACTTTATAGACTACTTGAAAGCCCCCGCGGAGAACTACCGGTTTCCCAAAAAGAAACTTGGATCCGTCATAGGACTGTTCTTCTTGATCTATCTTTTCAATATCCTCGTAATATTTACCTTTCAGCGTTTGACAAACGCCACTCCGGAGTCAACTCTAAGCAACCTTCCGAAGACGATTCCGTTCTGGTTCGCTCTTGCCGTCCCCCCTTTGACAGAAGAATTGACCTTCCGGCTCTGGTTAAAAAGGAGTACGACAACCATCCTCATATCCTCGGTCGGCTTGATTTGGCTTCTGGTATCGGTACTGATGCCGGGCGTAACTCCTTATTCTACGGACCGGCTTTTCTTACGGTGCCTTGTCGCTTTAGCGGGAGGAATAATATTTACCTGGGCACTTAAAAAGCCGATAATCAACGCCAGATTCCCCATCCTGTTTTACTCCTCCGCTATCGTCTTCGGGCTGATTCATGTCTTCAATAGCCACGAATCTGTCAGTTTCTGGGGGGCAATGATAGTTCTGCTCTCATTGGCAACCCGCGCACTCTCCGGGCTGTTTTTTGGATATGTCAGAATCGGCTATGGCATCTGGGCCTCCTATTTGTTTCACGTTGCCAACAACCTTCTGCCGATTGCCGCGTTATACTACGTCCTTCAATGATGGAAGAACGGCAACTGACCGGCATTAAATCTTACTGATCGCGGCTTTCACCTTGTCAAGATCCTCATCTGACCAGCCGTGCCTCTTTGAGAGTCGGATGGAGAGAGGCGAGCCCTCCTTCTTTATCTTCAGAACTCGGGAGCGGAACAGATCGACAGTGTCCTGCACGGTTGCTTTGTCGGGATTGACAATGTATCCCTTGGCGGCATTTCTATATTTCATCCCTTTATCGCCCCAAAAATACAGACCCCTCTCATACACGTCGACCTGGTTGACTCTGACAAAATAATCATATTTGCCTACCAGGTAAATGATGATGAGTGCCACCATCGGAAGCGACGCCATTCCCATAAGCAAATACAACACTATGCCGATAGCGATAAGGGCGATGTACTCAAGGAAACCCAGAAAAGGACTGATTTCAAGACCGCTGCCGACGATAGAGTCAATGTGCTCTCCATCAAGCTTTTGCAGGAAAAAGTCCTCCACCGGTCCCTCGCCGAGATATTTTTGTATCGATTCAATCGTATCGAGTGTCCACGCACTGTTCGTCGTGAGGCTAAACTTTATCATGGAATCGTTCTTGTCGATAAAGACAAGCCGAGGTGAGCCGAAGAGTCCTTTCTTGATGACGGTCTGTAATTGAGAGCGTTTTATCCTTTTCACAAAACAGGTGTCAAAGAACAAAAGCCGGGCATATAAAAGAACCTCATTCTGATAAATGTCCACTCTGGAAACACCCCTGAATATGGTTGCCCAAAACAAATGGGGCGCCGCCCCAAGGCAAATACATCCAATCAAAAAGTTATACACTCCAGACAGGAGCGAGACAACTAAAAAAGCAAGAAAAAGCAAGCTGACTGGAACGCAGCAGCGAATAAGCCATCGTTTGGAGGGGAAAGGAACGGAAATAGAACCGCAATATTCGCCCCTGTCAAGAGTAGTCTTTTGATTGTCCATTCGTATATCTCATTATGAAGCACAACGACTTCCGAGATTAAAGTTAATCATAAAATTCCTATTTTTACACCATAAACGGGCTTTTGCCACGAAAAGTAGCATCATCCCTGACGGATGTAAAGTCGTGATGCTTGACGGAAGGGGCTCCCAGCGGTACCTTTGCCGAAAAAACGCAGAATCATGAAATTGTCAGAAAAGATCAAAGCGCTTCGCAAAGGAGCGGGACTGTCCCAGGAAGAATTCGGGGCGAGACTCAATGTGTCAAGGCAGGCGGTAACCAAATGGGAAAGCGGCGAGGGTTTGCCGGACATCGGCAATCTCCTCGTGCTCTCGCGCATGTTCAAGGTCAGTATCGACGACCTCCTCTCCGAAGAGAAATCTCTCGCGGAAAAGCTCTACCTCTATGAAAGCCGCGTGGCCTGTGACATCGAAACCATCCGGGACTTTGACATCCATCTCGGCAACGCCGCCGAGGTCTCCCTCCGCGGCAACGACGGTGAGAAACTGGAGGTCGTCTGCTCTTCCAACGACATCGCCGACCTTTCCGGCCTGGTCAAGATCAAGGTCGACGACGAAGGCCGGAGTGCCGATGTGGACCTGAAACTGCGCGACGGCATTACGGAAACGCTGTGCCGGGAGGCGCTCCACGTGGAAATCTCCCTCCCGCAGCGTTATGTCGACAAGGTGGAAGTATCGGCACGCACCAGGCGGTTCTCGGTCCGGCACCTGGAATATGACAACCTGGAGTTCGGCGGCAAGGCGGAAGAAATCCTCCTCTCCGAGATCAAGGGCAACACCGAACTGGATGTGAACTCGGACGTGTCGGTCAAGGTCGATGACTTCTCCGGGGAACTGTCCCTGAACCAGATCGGCGCCGTCTCCGTCATGCACGTCTCTTCAAGGAAACCGGTCGCCACCCGCACCCGCGGCATCCGCACCCGCATCCTCTGCGAGCACCCGGAACGGATCTCGCCCGACGCCCCCGACCTGATCGAACTGAACGGCATCAAGTCCGAACTGACGCTGGTGTTTGATTAGCCCTACCCGTTCTTCCAACTCCGCACGAACTCCGACGGATTCACGCCGAAGACGGATTTGAAGTGCTTGCTGAAGACTTTCGGGGAGCGGTAGCCCAGGCGGTAGGCGACTTCGGCGATCTGCAGTTGACTCTCCGCCAACAACTGCTGGGCCCGCTTCATGCGGATGGTGCGGATGAATTCGATGGCGGTCTTGCCCGTAATCTTGGTGATTTTCCGATATAGGTAGCCCCGGGAAATGCTCAGTCCGGAAGCCAGTTCCTCCACGGAGAAATCCGCGTTGGACAGGTTGTCCTCGACCAGGGCGATCGCTTTCTCGATGAACTGCCGGTCCAGCGGCGTGATGGTGATCCGGGACGGCTCCACGGGGACTTCGCCCACGAAGCGCTCGTGCTGCTCTTCCCGCTTCTCAATCAGCTTTTCGATGCGGCTGCGGAGGATCTCCATGTTGAAGGGCTTGGTGATATAGTCGTCGGCCCCCTGCCGGAGACCTTCCAGCTGGAACTCTTCGCCGCTTTTCGCCGTCAGGAGGATGACGGGGATATGCGAGGTGCGGATGTCCGCCTTGATTTCCTGGCACAGTTCCATGCCGCCCATGTTCGGCATCATCACGTCACTGACAACAAGGTCGATGTCTTCCTCCCGCAGAATCTCCAGCGCATGGACACCGTCCACCGCCCGGAACACCCGGTAGTCGGGGGCCAGGCTCTCGCCCAGGAAATCCAGGAACTCCGCGTTGTCATCGACCAGCAGGACGGCGTGGTTCAGCAGGCGCTGAGGGTCTTCCAGAATCTTGATTTCCGTGTCCCGGAAGCGGTCTTCCTGCGTGTCCTCCTGTTCCTGGAGGGCCTCGGCGACCAGCGGGATTTCGAGGGTGAACACGGTGCCTTGGGGCTCATTGTCCCCCACTTCGATCCGGCCGCCGTGCATCCGGACATACTGGTCCACCAGATACAGGCCGATGCCGCTGCCGCCCTGCGGGTGCGGCTGCTCCAGCACCTGGTAGAACATCTTGAAGATATTCTCGCGGTCCCCCTCCGGAATGCCGGTGCCGGTATCCTTCACGCGGAGGACGAGGTTTTCCTCCTCCGACCGCACTTCCACATCGATCCGGCCCCCGTCCGGCGTGAACTTGAACGCGTTCGAGAGCAGGTTGTGCAACATCTTCATCATCTTCTCCCGGTCAAAGTCCATCTGGATGACCTCGGGATCGGCCGAGAAGCCGTAGTGAATCTTCTTGCTGAGCGCAAAAGTCTGGTACCCCATGAAGACGTCTTTCAGGACCATGACGACATTGGACCGGACGTAGTGCATCTGCTCCCCGCCGGCGTCTATCTTGCGGAAAGAGAGCAGCTGGTCGATCAGTTCCTTCAGATAATCCGCGTTGTTCCGGGCCGTGGACAGGAAGCCGGAGCCATACTGCGGATAGCGCTTGGTAAACTCATCCAAAGGATTGATAATCAGCGAAAGTGGCGTCCGGAGTTCGTGGCTGACATTGGCGAAGAAATTCAGTTTCATGTCCAGCAGCCGCTTCTGGTCCTCCGCCTCCTTGTTGATCCGCTCCAGCGCCTTGGCAAACTCCTGCTTCCTCCGGAAATGGTGGACGAACTGGGCGACGGCCGTCAGGAAGAGGAGGGTGTAAATGGCCAGCGCCAGCCAGCTGAGGTACCAGGGACGCCTCACCAGGAGCGTAAGCGTCCGGATATGGCTGGACCAGACGCGGTGGGCGTCACAGGCCCGCACACTGAGTTCGTAGCGGCCCGGCGGAAGGATGGAGAACTTCACGACATTCTCCTGCATCGGCAGCCACCGGTCGCCGTATCCCTTGATCTGATATTCATAGGAGACCGTGTTCTGACGGTCGAAGTCCAGGCAGGAAAAATGCAGCGAGAGCGGCAGCATGTCGTTTCTGATCACCATCTTCGTGGCGTTCAGGGAAGGCGTCCGGTCCAGCCCCGGGCGCTCGCTCTCGGAATAATCGACACGGGTCAGATAGATGGGGGCGTCGAACCCGTTGCTGTAGGTGCTCTTCGGGCGGATGGCCGTGAAACCTTGCGGCGTTCCCGCGAGGATGTCCCCGTTCTGCAGGGTCAGGATGGACCGCTGGTTGTATTCCGTCCAACCGAGACCGTCCTGCAGGTCATAGTGCTGCGCGAACGGTTTCTCTCCGGAAAGGTCCACGGAGCTGATGCCGTGCGTGGATGAGATCCATATCCGGCCGTTCCGGTCTTCCGTGATGCCCGTGGCGGAATCGGCGGCCAGCCCGTCCTCGATTCCCAGTCTCTCCAGCCGGCCCGTCGACGGCGTCCAGTACCAGACACCCTCGCGGCCGGCGATCCACAGCCGTCCCCGGCTGTCCCGGAACAACGCGCTCACGCTGGTCTTTTCCGGAAGGATGTCCAAGCCCGCCAAGCCCGCCGAATTTCCCACCACGAGCATTCCGTCATTCAGGAAGACAAAGTCCTGGACCGTCACATTCGAATTCATGTAGACGGTCGTTATGACACCCGTTTCCGGGTCCAGCCGCTGGACGGCGCCGAGGTACAGGCCGATATAGATTCCTCCGTCGGGGCCCTCCCGGATGCTGAAGATGGAATCGGAACGCAGGCCGCTGTTCCGGCTGGTATAGACCGCTTTCTTCCGGCCGTCGGGGCCGAGACGGACCAGTCCGCTCTCCCAGGAACCCAGCCAAAGGTCACCCCGGCTGTCGCGCGTAATGCAGTTGATTACGGTGACACCCGTCGGAACGGGCGTAAAGGTCCCGTCATAGCGGTCCGAGCGGAACAGCCCGGAACCGTCCGTTCCCAGATAGATGGCGTCCGGGGTCTTGA
>JAEEGK010032929.1_pt1 | contig 10109 bp, 7 predicted proteins | sample 8958771 | NCBI WGS metagenome assembly JAEEGK01 (sample SAMN16246547, study PRJNA631951) | gut metagenome | biome: gut microbiome; feature: rumen; material: SC-attached | host: Bos | place: Iran: Karaj | collected 2018-10 | reverse complement strand
AAGCTCTCAGGAGGAGAGCTGCAGAGGCTTTCCGTCGCAGCGACGCTCATGAAGGACGCCGACGTCTACTTCTTCGACGAGCCCTCGTCGTATCTGGACATATATCAGAGGGTCAAGGTCGCAAGACTGATCAAGGAACTGAGCGCAGAGAAGGAAGTGGTGGTCATCGAGCACGACCTGGCTCTTCTCGATTTCCTCGCTGATAACGTCAACGTCGTGTACGGTTCCGAGGGAGCCTACGGAGTCTTCACCATGGCCCGTCAGGTCAGGACCGCCATCAACGTGTACCTGGACGGATACCTCCCCGAGGAGAACATCAGGTTCAGGGACAGGCCGGTGGAATTCACCGATTCGCCCCCGAGAGCAGACATCAACACCGTCTCACTGGTGGAGTTCGACGCGCTGGAGAAGGACTTCGGCGGATTCAAGCTCAACGTCGAACCGGGTGCGGTCAAGATCGGGGAGACCGTGGGTATCGTCGGCCCCAACGCCACCGGAAAGACCACGTTCGTCAAGATCCTCGCCGGCGTCATCGAGGCCGACTCCGGGAAACTCGACACCAAGCTGAAGGTGGCTTACAAGCCGCAGTACATCTCCCCCGAGTTCGACGGCACCGTCAGGGACCTCCTGTACACATCATCGTTCGAGATGATGGAGTCCGGATTCTTCCAGACCGAGGTCCTCGAACCCCTTGCGATCAAGTACCTCATGGACAAGAAGGTCAAGAACCTGTCCGGAGGAGAGCTGCAGAGGGTCGCCATCACGCAGTGCCTGGCCCAGGAGGCGGACATCTACCTTCTGGACGAGCCTTCCGCATATCTCGATTCCAACCAGAGGATGAACGCGGCCAAGACCATCAAGAGGATGATGATGAAGTCCGGTAAGTCCGGAATGATCGTCGACCACGACATGTACTTCCTCGATATGGTGTCGGATTCCATGATGGTGTTCGGCGGAGAGCCGGGACACCACGGTATCGGACAGGGACCGTTCGACATGCGCGAGGGCATGAACAGGTTCCTGAAAGCGGTGGACATAACATTCCGCAGGGATGCCGAATCCCACAGGCCCAGGATCAACAAGCCCGATTCCAGGCTGGACAGGGAGCAGAAGGGAAAGGGCGAGTACTACTACGCCTGATCTCAGATCGCCAGATCGGGCATCGCCAGTATTATGACGGCGTATGCCACGTACACCGCCACGAGGATCGAACCAGATATCCTGTTGACCTTCCCCCACTTCCAGATGAACAGGGTCATCAGCACGGAGAGCAGGATCATCACGGGTATGTGCAGCGTGAACAGGGAGTCGTAGACCGGGATGTCTGTGATGACAGCACCTATGCCCAGCACGAAGAACGCGTTGAAGATATTGCTCCCAATGATGTTGCTCACTGCGATATCGTTCTCGTGACGGAACGCGGCCATTATGCTGACGCACAGTTCCGGCAGTGATGTGCCTATGGCCACCAGGAACAGTCCGATGACGAGTTCGGAGACACCCATCATCTCCGCGATCTCCTTGGATCCGTCGACGAACATGTCCGCTCCGAAGTAGAGGAGGACGAGGCCTGCGATGATGTACAGTACGCACTTCCACATCGGCTTGTCCGCCTCGCCCATCTCGGCCGCCTCGGCCTGCGCCTCGGGACTGTTGACCTTGGTCTTGTAGACGATGAAGATGAAGAGCAGCAGGAGCAGGAGCAGAATGATTCCCTCGACAGTGCCTATGCCTCCGAAGGCCATCACCAGAACGATGAGCGATGCCAGGATCATGGTGATGAACTCTATCCTGTTGTCCCTGAACACCGATGAGATCGGGAAGATCATGGCCGCCAGTCCGATGCACACCGCGATGTTCACGATGTTGCTGCCGACCACGTTACCGATGATGATGCCGGGATCGTTGCGGCTGACCACGGAGGTGATCGCCTCCGGAGCGGAAGTACCGAATGCGAGGACCGTGAGGCCGATGACGAAGGGAGTGATGCCGAGTCTGAGGGCCATGTTCTTCCCTCCGTCGACGAGGGCCTCGGATCCGAAGTATAGGAATACGATCCCTACCGGTATACCTAGAAGCACCCACTCCATATTTGGGGATGGGCAGGGTGTTAGATAAAGTTACTTATCACGCGTGAAAGAACATCATCGATTGTCTGGCACATCTGAGAAATGATTTTAAGCTATGCCTAAAATATTATATAGGCACACCATCTAGCCAGAGGCATGATGTCGAAGGCCGATACCCACGTCCATACATTCTATTCGGGCACCACAGGGTACGGTCCGCTCAGATTCCCGGAATCCATCACATCGCCCGAACAGCAGGTCGACAACGCCAGGAAGAACGGGATGAGCGTCGTGTGCATCACCGACCACAGCGAGGTCAAGGGCGCGTTCAAGGCCGCCGAGTACGGGAAGAGATTCGACGACATCGACGTCGTCGTCGGTGACGAGATCATGACCGCCGACGGTGAGATAATCGGACTGTGGCTGAACGATTTCATAAAACCGGAGATGACGGCCGAGGAGACCATGGACGAGATCCGCTCCCAGGGAGGGATCGCGATAGCACCGCATCCCTTCAGTTTCTACGTCAGGTGCCTGAGGGACAAGGTCTTCGAACTGGACCTCGACGGTATAGAGACCATAAACGGAGGGCACCCCGACCCGTGGACCAACGCCACCGCGCAGAAGGTGTGGGAGGAGAACCCGGGAAGGTGGGCGCAGATAAGCGGCAGCGACGCCCACTCCCCCATAACATCCAATTACAACTGGACCGAGTTCCCCGGTCAGGGGGAGGAGGACCTCAGGAAGGCCATCCTCAACAGAACGACCGTGGCATGCGGCGTACCGGCACCGGAGTTCACCCAGGTGCAGTGGAGCCTTCAGGTCGTCACCAAGGGACAGTGGTACATCATCCAGGCCATGAGAGGGAAGCTGGATCCGAACGACCCCAACCCCCTGGCCCAGAAGGCGATGAAGATAAGCACGCCTAAGAAGATCGCGGGACTTATAGGAGGAGCGATCTACTGCTGTCCTCCCGTGCCGTTCATAGGCGAATACCTGGCCACGCACTGGCTGAAGAAGCAGGCCAAGATGCTCCAGGCGAAATACGAACAGGATCACGAGCTGGCGGGAAAATGTCTGACGCAATCTATAAGGTGACCGTGACCGTCCCCGAGGATTCGGCCGAACTCCTCATGGACGCGATATCTGAAGTCAACGAGCAGCCCTACCCCGGTTACGAGAGGGTATTCACCGTGACCGACGTCACTGGCACATGGATTCCCGTGTACGGTTCCCATCCGACCATCGGCGAGGAAGGTGTGATCTCGAGAGTGAAGGAGAAGAAGCTCGAGTTCATCGTGAAGGAAGAGAACCTGAAGAGGATTCTCCAGGTCATTGACGAATACCATCCCTACGAGGAACCCGGTGTCGATGTCATCCCGTGCATGGGATGGAGATCCTATCTTTGAGATCATCACGATGGACGGCCGATCGATTTGAGAAGCCTATCGACCTCGTCGATCAAATCCGGAACATCATCTTCAATTATTTTCCATACGAGATCATAGTTCGTACGAGAATAACAATGATAGATGAAATCTCTGAATCTGGCAACATCCTTCCAGTTGTAACCGCTATTGGACTGAAGCCAATCGAGGATCTTCTTTGTTTCCTCTCCGATCTGACCAAGCACCATTATGCAGGAATCCTGGTATGCCCAGTCCCTGAGAAACTCTTCTCTTCCGCCAAACCTGTGCATGTGGATGGCGATACGCTCGCAATAATTCCGAATCACAGAAAGCGTATACCCGACTGCCTCGAGATCATCCCCAGACACGGATTGCCTCCTTTGTCACCCTGCGACTGAATGCATCCCCGTCCAACGTAGACCGATACACGATATCTACCGGCACGCCCAAGGCTTCCTCCAATCCATCGGAAAAACGGCAATAGTCATGGAACGTGAAATCATTGTTGATGTCAATCAAGAAATCATAGTCGCTCGTGGAGGTGTAATCGCCTGTAGCTCTGGAACCGAAGACCGAGACGGAGGTCACATTGTACGCGTCTGCAAGCGGACCGACAATAGCTGTAAGCTCTTCGGGTGTGTAATTCTTCCCGACACGTGTCTTCATCTCCATACCTCCGAATATACTATCTCTTATCAGTATATAAGATTCAACATCACCGTATCAAATATGAAACGTTGAACAGAAGGATGTCTGGCACATTATTGTAGAGGATCTCATTCGCCCTTGGGCCTGTATGTGTAGACGCCGTCGAATGTCCTCTGGAGTCTGTGGACCTTCAGGCTGTTCCTCCTGTATTCCAGGTCCTCGTCGTTCAAAAGGCCCATCTCGTGGTACTTGTCAAGCATCCTGTAGCCTTCCTCGTACTGCGCCTCCACTCCGACGATTATATCGAGGTACCTGTTCCTGAAGGCCAGCCTTGACGGATATGTTCCGCCGTTGTCGGCAAGGATCCTGTCCTTGACCTTATCGAACAGCTGCAGGTTGATGTTGCACACGTTCTTGGCGTCATCGTACATCTCCCTCCCGATCAGCACGTCGATGAACTCCTCGTTGATGAGGAACCTCTGATACACATCGAAAGGCATCTGACTGGTGGACACGCAGAGCGTGAGGCCGAACCTGTAGTTCTCGTCGGCGATGGCCAGACGGACCAGCGACAGGATCAGCGAGAATGCGGAGGAATCGTCAGCCTTGTCGACGTATCTGGAGATCTTTATGCGGTCCATGTCCGAGAGGGACGAGTACCAATCTTCCAATCCGACCTTGACAACCTTATCGGGTATCTGCGCTGACATCGACGCTGGATTGGTATCTTAATAAAAAAGGGTTCGCAGGCGGGCATGCGCCCGCCCATTGGTTTCAGTCCTTGGGCCGGGTGCAGTTGTAGAACGCCAAGACGGCCTTGTACAGCAGGTACACATCAGCCTTCGCGGTGATCTCCAGGGGGGCGTGCATGGACAGCACGGACACTCCCACGTCGACGGTATCGAGGTTGTGCAGGGAGATCTCCGAAGCGATGGTTCCTCCGCCTCCGTTGTCGATCTTGCCGAGCTCGCCGATCTGCCAGGGGATCTCGGCCTCGTCGAGGATGGACCTGATGTATCCCATGGTCTCCGCGGACGCATCGTTGGTGGAGTACTTGCCTCCGCCTCCGGTGTACTTGGTGATGATCGGACCGTAGTTCATGTAGGACGAGTTGTTCCTCTCGTAGTTCTCGGCGAATGCGGGATCCACGGCTGCGTTCACGTCGCAGGACATGCACACCGACCTCTGCAGGACGTGCCTCGCGGATAATCCGTAAGCGGACACGAAGTCCTCCAGGAAGTCCTTGAGGAACAGCGACCTCATTCCGGTGTTGCCGTCGGAACCGGTCTCCTCCTTGTCGCAGAACACCGTTACGGTGGTGAAGTCGGGGGACTTGCAGTCCAGCTCGGCCATGAACGATGCGTACGCACAGACGCTGTCGTCCTGCCCGTAGGCTCCGATCATGGACCTGTCGAGTCCGTAGTCGCGGGGCTTGTATGCGGGGCATGCGCACAGTTCCGCCGAGAGGAAGTCCTTCTCGGTGATCCCGTACTTCTCGTTGAGCAGCTTGAGCACGTTCAGCTTGACCTTGGCGGACACCTTCTCGTCGTCGAACGGCCAGGATCCCACCAGGACGTTCAGCTGCTCGCCCTCGATGATCTCGTTGGCGGGCTTCTTCATCTGGTTGCGCGCCAGGTGGGGCAGGAGATCGGTGATGCAGAAGAGCGGGTCGCCCTCGTCCTCTCCGATGCGGACCTTGACCACCTTTCCGTCCTTCAGGGTGACGACACCGTGCAGTGAAAGGGGAATCGTGGTCCACTGGTACTTCTTGATGCCCCCGTAGTAGTGGGTCTTGAAGTACGCCATCTCGATGTCCTCGAACAGCGGGTTCGGTTTGAAATCGAGCCTGGGGCTGTCGATGTGGCTCACCCCGAGCCTCAGACCGTCCGCCACGGGTCTCTTTCCCACGGTCACCATGATGAGTGCCTTTCCGCGGTTGTTGTAGTAGAGCTTGTCACCGGCCTTGTATTTGGTACCGATCTTGAACTCCTTGTATCCCTTCTTCTTCAGGATCGGGATGGCGTAGTCGACGACCTCGCGCTCGGTCTTGTTGCAGAGGAACTCCTTGTATCCTTCGCAGAACTTCTGCGCCTTGTCGAGGATCTTGTTGTCGAGCTCCCCGACGTTCTTGGGCTTGTTCAGCAGCTCCTTCTCGAGCTGCTGTCCTTTGGTCTCCTTCTTTGGCATGGGTCGGACATTGCGTACAAGGTATTTGGACTTGTTCGACCGACGTCCTGCATGCCATCAGCGGGGGATGATGAAAATTTCTAATCTGGCACTATATAATATCTGCAGGAACACGATTCCGTTTACGGTGAAAACCTGAATGAAAAAGAATCCGGACCCGGGTCTCCCCGGGTCCGTTCAGTGGTTTCATGCCTTCTTGTTCTTTACGACGAAGAACGCTCCGACTCCAGCGGCTGCGACGACGGCGATGATCACGAAGACGATCCAGATCGGGAACCCTCCGCCGTTGCTTCCGGACGAGGAGGGCGCATTCTCGAAGAACACCGCGTACGTGGAGAAGTGATTGGTCTCGAATACCACCTTTCCGTCCACCAGGGTGGCGTTCATGTCCTCGCGTGCATTGCCGTTGATGAAGTACACCTTGACGACCTTTCCATCGGGGACCGCATCGGTGAACGGCACGCTGACCTTCGCCTTCCCGTTCTCGAACTTCTCGGAGAGGGTGACCTCGATCACCAGTTTCGCATCCGCGACGGTGCTGTCCTTCACGACGTTCGCCTTGATGGTCACGGGGTTGCCGCTCGCGCCGATGGCGTTGACGGCCGCACCGTCGAAGGAGATCGTCATCGGACCTGCAGCCCCGGTTTCGATGGACATCTCCACCTCACCGCCGTTGTTCTTGGCGGTGGTGAAGATCTCGGTGACCTGCGTATCCTGACCCTCGGCGACTGAATTCGAGTATGTGCTGGTACCGGAGACCTGTGTGATCTCTGGCTCCAGTGCGGGGATGTTGCTTATATCCTTCACACTCGAATAGGCATAGCCGTCATGCACGCCCGATACGGAATACGAGGTTATTCCCATGGAGGTCGTCGTGGCAGCCGCCTTGACGATGCTGGTGACTTCGGCGTTGATGTCGGCATTGTGGGTGCCGTCGTTGGCACAGACAATGTGCACGACGCAGGAACTTCCGTCATCCGCCCAGGAATAGGTAGCCGAATAAGCGTGCCCGAGAGCCGCGATCGGGGAATGGACGGATTCGTAGTCGCATCTCGAACAGGTGTCGTACGCCTCCATACCTGAGGCGGTGCATGTGGCCGCGACCTCATCGTGGTGCTGGAGATCGTGTCCCAGAGCTGCCCGGACGGTCTGCTCCTGGGTGATCTGATGGGTGCAGGCCTCGTCGCTGAAATAATGCTCGCAGACGGTGCACTTCCAGTATTCGCAACTTCCGGCTGCCGTGCATGTGGGATCCGCCGCATCATGATGGAACGTGGTATGGGCAAGCATCGGGATCTCCTCCTGGGCGACGATGATCGCTCCGCAGACGGAACAGTGGCTTCCTTCGGTATGTCCGATGGACGTACAGGTCGGATCGACATATCCATCGACTTCCGGAGTGTGTCCGGTAGCGGGTATGACGGTCGCCTGTTCCGTTACAGTGGTGCTACCGTTCGCATCGGAGAAGAATCCGTGACAATGGGAGCACTGCCAATACTCGTGGTTACCGTTCGCGGTACAGGTCGGATCGGTCTCGCCGTGATGTACGAGCTCGTGATCAGACATCGGGATGACCTGTCTCTCCTGGATCACCTGGTCGCATACCGAACACCTGATGCCGTCGGTGAGTCCGGTGGAGGTACAGGTGGCTGCGACTCCGGGGATCGTGACGTGCGTGTGCGGGGCTAGGGCGAGAACCGTGGAGGCCAGATCGATCTCGTTAGTGCAATCGGCATCGGAGAAATACCTGTGGCAGGCAGTGCATTCCCAATAAGCGGAATGTCCGGCGGCCGTACAGGTGGACGGGACTGCCTCGAACGCATTGGGGACGTGGGTATGTCCTAGTGCGGGAATCTCCCTGATCTCCTCTTCGTGGCACACCGAACAGACACGGTGTTCCGAACCGGGCTCGTTCTCGGTGGGTTCGAGAGTGACTGTCCAGTCGCCCCACTGGTGTCCAAGTGCCGGTGTAGAGGTGGGCAACGTCAGTACCGCATCGCAGACGGAACAGTGGGTTCCGCCGGTGTGTCCGGCTTCTGTACATGTCGGATTCACTGTCGCGGTCGGAACCGAGGTGTGTCCGGTGGCCGCGACCGTTATGTCCTGAACGGTTGTCTGATTGGTGCCCTCGCTGTCGGTGAACAGCCTGTGACAGACTGTACATTCCCAATATGCCAGATTGCCGTCCTCGGTACAGGTCGCTGCATGCGCCCCATGGGCTTCCAGATCGTGATTGATCATCGGGATTGTCCTGGATTCGGAATGGTCGTGATCGCGGGTACAGTAATGTGTCTCCGTTCCCAAAGAGGTACAGGTGGCCTCTTCGGTGACGGTCCACTCTCCCCACTGATGCCCGAGAGCATCGGTCACCTCCTGAGCGACGATGGTCGCACCGCAGACCGAACAATGGCTTCCCTCGGTCAATCCCGTGGCGTTGCATGTAGCCGCGACGGCCGCATCGGTCACCGGAGTGTGAGCAGCCTTTGGGAGGACCGTGTTCTCCAGACTTATCTGTGCTGAACATCCTTCATCCATGAAATATAGGTGACATACGGAGCATTCCCAATATTCGATATTACCGAAGGAATGACAGGTGGAATCGCGCTCCTCGTGATGAACCGGGGCATGCTGTCTTGGATCCACCGTTTGACCAAGGGATATCTCGTGGGTGAGCTGGTCATCCGAGAAGTACCAACCGCAGACAGAACATATCCAGTATTCTATGTTACCATCCCGTTCACAGGTGTGCGGGACCGCCTCGACATGCTGACCTAAGGTGTGCCCCAATGCAGGAACATCGTACAGGATTGTGAAATCAGAGAACCATTCCCCATCAATATAATCTCCGACATCGTATCTGGTCGCTCCCTTTTCAGTACAATCCGGATCCTGATACCTCGAGGGTTCAGCAGTCAACACTCCATGGTATTCGTGTCCGCATCTGCTGCATGTTGCATCGACTGTACATGTGGATCCGTCATCCGCCCAGTCATACGATGTTTCTAAATCATGTTCGAGAGGAGGTATGTACGTATTGATGGGCGTAGTGCCCGCCTCATCGCTGAACGCTCCTCTGCAATACTCGCAGTACCAATGCTCTTTATTACCAATCTCAGTACACGTCGGTGCTACTGCATCCACGTGCCGGGTGCTGTGATTCTCCCATACCGCATACAGCGTCGTATCCTCGCCTACATAGAAGTTGTTGTAGCGGGGATATATGAGACCACCATTGCTGACTTTGGACCAGCCTACGAAATGCTTGCCTGCCGGAGCGGTGAAACCGCTACCAGGAAGCGGATGGATTATATCCGCCTCGACGCTGTCCATCGTACCGCTGCCGCCGTTGGCGTTGAATGACAAGGTGTACGTCCTGTAGTTGGTGGATACATGTTTGGAATTACTGCCGAGGTAGCTAAACTGAACCGGGCTACCCATGCCGCCCATGTTGACCGCGCCTATACCACCGTAGAGGACATACTGCGCAGAGATGGTATTGGTGCCTGTGTCGGACATTATCGCTTTCGTGTATCCTTCCGCATCGAGCTTTCCGGAGTTCATCGTTATGTTCAGGCTCGAATAGTTGTAGTTATGCAGGTAGATCCCCCAACTTCCCCTTCCGATGTTTTCCCAGGAGTTCATAGATCCCTGCTTGACATAATCGGGCACTATAGCATTTACCACGGACGAATCGCCGTTGACGGTGATTCCTCCGCCTTCTATCAGGATGCCTATCATCCTCAGCGAATCGTTCGCCGTAGCTTCCAGCACCGAATCCGTGACCGTCAGGGAACCT
>JAEEGK010032925.1_pt1 | contig 10109 bp, 7 predicted proteins | sample 8958771 | NCBI WGS metagenome assembly JAEEGK01 (sample SAMN16246547, study PRJNA631951) | gut metagenome | biome: gut microbiome; feature: rumen; material: SC-attached | host: Bos | place: Iran: Karaj | collected 2018-10 | reverse complement strand
GATATTCCGAATTTTTTTTCAAGCTTTGACAAGAAAAGATGTCCTTCTTCCGAGGTTGTAGTATCTATGTGTGCTGTGATTTCCGAAACACTTGTCCCCGGTCTGTCAAAATCAGACCAGTTTACCTTCCAATCATAACCAAGTCCCTCTTTGGTAAAAGTCAGCATTTCTGCTTTCTTCCCTAGTCTATTTAGTGCAAAGCGGCCAATACCTTTTGCTCCTGACTTTACTCGGCCACTTTCTGTTTTTGCATTATAAAGTTTATCATCAGTTCCAATACGCATCCAACAAGTCTCGATAATCTTATCATCCATTCCTGTCCCCCAGTCCAGAATATAAAGACTCTTCTTTCCAATTTCATCTCCTTCGAATAATATATAACAATATTGAGAATCAGCGTCATATGCATTCTTTACAAGCTCCACAATAGCGCCTTCAGGATTTGAGAAGTTCTCAGATCCTATAAGCATTGCTGTTCGAGATGAAACAGAAAACGGTATCTTCATACTGTATTCTTAACTTATTATTATAATAATATGCCTTATAAACGGAAGATTCTCATTTTTATTGTATCTCATTTTATTTTTCATACAACAGTATAAGGGCGAGGCCGGAGGTCTCGCCCTTGGTTGTGTTGAGGGTAGTAGATTTGGGGCTCTTTGGTGGTGGGCTTTCAGGGTTCGCCGAGGAAGGAGAAGATGATTTGGAGTTGTTTGGGGGAGAGAAGTTTGCGTTGGGGGGAGTAGGCGGTTTTGGAGAGTTCGGCCATCAATGGCTCATTGGTGTGGATTTCACGGGCGAGGAGTTTTCCTGCGCTCTCCTTGCTGCGGTCGGGGAAGTAGGCCTGTGCAAGGTCTTGCTTGAACATAAATTGAGACATAAAATAAAGGATTAAGTTAATAATTACATTGCCCGTAGGCAATGCGGAATTCAACATTAATCCCGTTGGCCTCAATGTTATATGTGATATATGGTTTCTGTTATGGCATATCTGGGGAGGGGATATGAAAGGGGCTGGCGTATGAATGTACATCAAACTTCTCACATGAAGAGAACGAAAGTAGCATTGCAGCGATTATTCATAGTTTTCGCACACGGAGCTGGCCTTTTTCATCGTACAGGAAACGGTGGTAGAAACATTCTACAAGGAGTGGAAACACAAAAAGGACAAAAAATGTGGCTGTGATAAGGCCGCCGATGATGACGATGGCAAGGGGGCGTTGGCTTTCGCTGCCTATGCCAGTGGAAAGGGCTGCAGGTAGAAGACCGAGGGTGGCCATCATGGCGGTCATAAGGATAGCTCGGATGCGGCCATGCATTGCCTCTTTTACTGCCTGTTCCAATGAACGATGGGTGCGCAATAGCGACCGTATGTCGGTGAGCATGATGACCCCATTTTGAATACATATGCCGAAAAGACAGATGAATCCTATACCTGCCGAAATGCTGAAATTGAACCCTGTTATCCACAGGATGAGCAGTCCTCCTACGGCAGCGGCAGGTACCCCGGTCAGCACCAAGGCAGCATCACGTCCATTGCCGAAGAGGAGATAGAGGATGAGGAAGATGAGCAGCAGACTTATAGGCACTACCTGCGTAAGGCGTCGACTTGCACGTTTCTGATTCTCAAAATCGCCGCTCCATTCAATGCGGTAGCCCTGCGGCAAGGGTACGGCCTTGCCAACGGCGACACGCACCTCGTCGACGGCGCTGCCCATGTCGCGGTCGCGCACCGAGAACTTGACAGCACAATACCGCTCGTGGTTCTCGCGGTAAACTATGAGTGGGCCGACGATGGTGCGGATGGTAGCCAGCTCGCTGATGGGCAGCATGCTTGCATCGCGTGCCGGTACCAGGATACGTCCGATTTGTTCAGGGGTGTTGCGATAGGCGCTGTCATAGCGCACCACCAGGTCGAACTTCCGTTCGCCCTCGTAGACCTGTGTGGCGGCTTTGCCACCTATGGCCATCTCTATGGTTCGCTGCACGGCATCCTTCTCTACGCCATAACGTGCCAAGCGGCTCTCGTCGATTTCAATACGCAATTCGGGCTGTCCAATATTGCGCAGCACTCCGAGGTCGGCAATACCACGTATGGGACGCATGACGCTATCCACCATCAATGCCAATCGCTCAGCCTCATACAAGTCGGGTCCGAAAACCTTGGCCACAATGGCACCTTTCACACCGCTGACTGCCTCTTCGACGTTGTCGCTTATGGGTTGAGAGAAGTTGAAATCGATGCCCGCGTGACGTTCCAGCGTCGTCTGCATGTCGGCAATCAGCGCCTCTTTGCTGCGGTGCCCTTTCCATTGTCGTTTGGGGTGCAGCTTGACGAAGAGCTCGATGTTGTAGAAACCCGTGGCGTCGGTGCCGTCGTTGGGGCGACCCGTCTGGGTCATCACCTCGCTCACCTCGTCGAACCGCACCACCTCGTTCCGCAGCCGGTTGGCCATCTTCACGCTCTCGCCGAGCGAGATGCTCTGCGGCATGGTGGCGCGGATGTAGATGCTTCCCTCGTCCATTTGCGGTAAAAACTCGGTGCCCAGAAGGAAGAAAACACCCAGGCCGCCAAGCGTCAGTACCACCGCCACTGGCACCACCACCCTGCGGCGACAGTGCAGCCAGGCAAAGACGCTGTCGCACACACGGTTCACCACCTCTAGGAAACGGTTGCGGTGCTCATGCACATCTTTCTTCAGCAACATCGACGATAGCACAGGGACCAGCGTCAGCGTGAAAACCAATGCTCCAAAAAGGGCAAAACTGAGCGTGAAAGCCAGTGGCGAGAACATCTTCCCCTCCACTTTCTGGAAGGCGAAGATGGGCATTAGAGCGGTGATGATGATGAGTTTGGAGAAGGCTACCGAACGGGCTTTCTCGTTGGCCGTCGCCCGGATGGCACCGCCCTTGCTCCATCGTGCAAAAGCCTCGCGCCCCATTCGCCGCTGGCGGTCGTCGAGCATCACGAAGATGCCCTCCACCATCACCACGGCACCATCGATGATGATTCCGAAATCGATGGCACCCATCGACAGCAGATTGGCACTCATTCCGCATAGCCGCAGACAGATAAAAGCAAACAAAAGAGCCAGCGGGATAACCACAGAGACGATGACCGTGGTACGCCAGTCACGCATGAAAAGCAACACCACGAGTGTCACCAGCAGTATGCCTTCCAGTACATTGTGCAGCACCGTCTTAATGGCTAGGTTTACAAGGTCTTCGCGGTCGTAGAAAGGTTCGATGGTCACATCGGCTGGCAACTCGCGCTGTATCTCGGCCATTTTCTCTTTCAGTGCGGCGATGACTTTCTCGCTGTTCTCACCCTTGCGCATCACCACGATGCCCTCTACCACATCATCTGCTCCGCCTCGTCCCACCTGTCCCAGCGGCGGTTTGTAGCTTTCGCTGACTGTGGCCACGTGGCGCACCAGTACCGGTACACCGCCGAGGTTCTTCACCACGATGTTGCCAATCTCCTCCGTGTTGTTCAGCAGGCCGATGCCGCGCACTACGTAGGCCTCGCCGCCGCGCTCTATCACGTCGCCGCCCACGTTGACATTGCTGCCCGCCAACGCCTCGTAGAGCTCGATGGCCGAGATGCCATATTGTGTCAGCCTCCCCAGGTCGGCACTCACCTCAAAGGTGCGCACCTTGCCGCCGAAGCTCACCACGTCGGCTACTCCGGACACGCTGCGCAGCCGTCGCTCGATGACCCAATCCTGGAGGGTCTTCAGCTCGCTCACCGTGAGGCTGTCGCTATGCAGGGTGTAGCGATAGACCTCGCCCGTGGGGCCGTAGAGCGGTTGCACTTCGGGGCTCACGCCGTCGGGCAGGTCGGCATCGGAGAGTAGGTTGTATATCTGCTGCCGTGCAAAGTCGGCGTCGGCGTGGTCGTCGAAGAGCACCGTCACCACCGAGAGCCCGAAGAGCGTGGTGCTGCGGATGTCGGTCTTCTGCTGCACCGAGTTCATGGCTATCTCGATGGGGATGCTGACAAATTTCTCAATTTCTTCGGCCGAGCGGCCGGGCCATTGCGTGATGATGGTCACCTTGGTTTGCGTCACGTCGGGGAAGGCATCGACAGGCGTCTGCTGGAAGCACACCACGCCAGCCACCACCGCTACCGCCGTGAGCAGCAGCACCAATGTCCGCTGGCGCAGCGAGGTGCTGATAATGCGGTCGATAAGACTCATGGCTCAATATTTATTGTGGCGAACATGCCGGGCAGGAGGTGGCGGTCGCGATTTAAGAGGACTATGCGGACTTTCATGGTTTTGCTGTCGGGGTCGAGAGCGGAATAGACCTTGTCGACGGTGCCACGCCAGGTCTCGTCGGGATGGGCAAGGGTGGTGACGCTAACGGTGTCGCCTTCGTGCACACGACTGATGTCGCTCTCGTAGACGTCCCCCATCACCCATACCTTGCTGATGTCGGCCACCTCGAGCATGAGGTCGCCGGCCTGCACATACTGTCCGTTTGTCACCTCGCGCCGCAGCACGGTGCCTCGTCGCCAGGCACGGATGTCGCCCGTGGCCACCGCGGCCTGCTGTGAGAGGGCTGTCATTGCCACTTCGCAGCGTTCCATGGCCTCGGTCAGTTCGCGCTCCGATACCAGGCCGTCGTTGTAGAGCGACGATTTCAGCTTCATTTCCCTGTCGGCAAGGTAGTATTCTGATTCGACCTGCCGCCGCTGGATGTTGCGCTCGGCGGTTTCGCGTCCCAGCAGCCGGGCTATCAGCATGCCCGCACTCACGTCGTCGCCCACCTCAACGGTAAGCCCTTCCACCCTGCCGTCAACGGGCGCGACAATCCTCTCGGTGCGCGAAGGGTCTGCGACAACGGTGCCCGTCAGCGTGAAGGTGGCAACGGAGGCAGGCATCCCCGACGGTTTGGCAGATGGCAATACCGCTTCGATGGCAGACGGTGCCGTAATCTCGGCATCCTGCCCGCCATTGCAGGCAACGAACAAAAGGGCTACGGCCAGTGAAAGTGAAGTTGTCGTTTTCGTCATCATTATCTTTTTTTTATTGTCTGTCAACTATTCTATACACTTCCGCTCCGGCGGCCAGGTTGTAGTCGAGAGCTGCCGTGAGGAGGGCTCCGCGCGCGGCCACCGTCATCTCCTGCGCTTCGCGCCAGGCGGTGTAGATATCTATCAGTTCGAGCAACGAGAGGTTGTGGGCAAGGTATTGCCGTTCCACACCCTCAATGTCCCACTCGGCGAGGCTATCGGATTCCGCCACCAGACGGCGGCATTGCGCCAGACGTTCTGCGGCAAGGGCCAGCTGCTGACATTGCTCGCGCTCGGCCGCCGCAAGCATCGTCTGCCGCCGGTCGCGCTCCACCTCAGCACTGCGGATAGCGCCGCGATTGCGGTCGAAGAGAGGCAGCGTGATACTGGCCCCCACGGCCCAGAAGTTGTGACCTATGTTGCCGTTCTTGTCATACTCCACGCCCACGTTCACCCGTGGCCAAGCCAACGCTTTCTGTAGCCGAATTTCGGCATCGGCGGCTTCGCAGAGCGATGCATGGTAGCGCAGCAGTGCCGACTGTTCCAAGATGCTGTCAGAGGGAGCCGGCTCGTCGTTCAGATCAAGTTCTCCGATGCCGAACCCCGTCTCTTCCAGTCCTAGCATTACGGCCAATGCCGTTTTGCACTCGGCCACCGTAGCCTGGCGTTCCAACTGTTCCGAGAGCAGACCCAGGCGCAGGGTTTCCAGCCGTCGCACCTCCACCAGTGATACCGCCTGCGGATTGCGGCGGTAGGCGTCGAGGATGCGCTCCACGCTCTCGAGTTCGCCCCCTATCAATGCCGCCCTGCGCTGCACCGCCCACAGCTCGCACAGTTGCCGTTTCATCTGCATAGAGAGGCTGAAAGCCGTCCAGTCGTAGTCGGCCTGCGAGGCCCGTAGTTCGGCATCGGAGCGGCCAATGCGGTGGCTGCGACCGATGGGCAGCGGCTGGCTGACGCTGATGTCCACCTCGCCGTCGTTGCCGGGGTCGAGCCAGCGGCTGTTCAGGGGGTTATAGAGATTGTAGATACCGCTCACCTCGGGGTTCTCCCAGCGTCGTGCCTGCCGGGCGTTGGCTTCAGCCTCGGTGCAGGCGAGGCGTGACAAGCGGAGCTCGGCATTGCGCTCGGCAAGGAGCTGTTCGGCCTGAAGGACCGTGAGCGTGTCGATAATCTCCGTGTGGACGCTGTCTGCGCCGTCGCCCGCCCCACCTACACCACTGAAAGCCAGAAAAATAGTCAGAATTGCATTTCCATAAAACATGCTGCAAAGATACCGACTCTCCACGTGTCAGCACATTAGAAACCTCACAGATAGGATTAGAAAACTGTAAGGAAGGGAGACCTGCTATTTTGAAAAGCGGATGGTGAAGATGGTGTTCTCTGAGGATGAGGTGACGGTGAGCTGGGCACCGTTGCGCTGGAGCAGGGTGTGGGCCAAGGCGAGGCCGATGCCGTGGCCGGGGATGCCGTCGGCGTTGGCGGCACGGTAGAAGGAGTCGAAGATGTGTTCCAGCTCCTCGGCGGGGATGGGGCTGCCGTGGTTGGTGACGGAGACGGTGGGATATTCGGCATGAACCACCACGGAGCTCCCGTCGCCGTATTTGACGGCGTTGTCGATAAGGTTCCTTATGGCGATGTACAGCGCATCGGAGTCCATCTTCACGCGGAAGGGACCGTGGATATAAAGCTTGTGGGGAGGCAACTCGTTCTGGAAGAACCATTCCGAAAGGTCGATGCTCTCTGCTTTCTGCGGACGTTTGCGTGCATCGTCGATTGCCAGCAGTTGTATGATGATACCGTTGATGCGGTCGACCTGTTTTGCGATGCGCATCAGTGCCGAGCGGTATTCTTCGGGACTGCGGTCGCGCAACAGGGTCACGTCGCATTCGCCACTGATGACGGCTAGCGGGTTGTTGATTTCGTGCTGTGCATTGTTGACAAACATTTTCTCGGTCTGATAATTCTGGTCGATGCGGTTCACCATACGCGATGCCCAGAGGCGGCTGACGAGCCATAGCAGCAGCGAGGCACCGAGGACGAACACCACCAGCAGCAGACGCATGGTGTGGGCAATCTCGTCGCCGTAAGGGTTGCGGCTCAGCACCACGCTGGCGAACGTGCCGCTGTTGTCGTAGTAGAGCAGGGCTGTGCCCACCTCGCCCTCGTGGTCGAAGTGGACAACCTCGCCACGAAGCAACGAGGCAATCTGGGAACCTGTGAGTAGCGAGGAAAGTGCAGTCTCGATACTGTCTTTGGGGACGAATAGCTCTCGCGAGGTAGGAATGACATGTTGGCTGCGCTGCACGGCGTTGCGATACTTTACGGGGTCGAGGTCATCTTGCCCATAACGCTCCATGGCCAGTACACGGGCTTTCTCCTCTAGGTAGTTGTAATACAGTGAGGAGATGTAATGCCGCGTACCAAAATAGAACACTGCGCTTGACACAAGAACCAGCAGGATGGTAATGGTGCTGTAGGTGAGTGATATTTTGCGTCCGGGTTTCATCTGTCACCGAATTTGTAGCCTTGCCCGACAATGGTGTGAATGAGTTTCTGGTCGAATGAGTCGTCAATCTTGCTGCGGAGATAGCGGACATAGACATCCACGACGTTAGTCGATGTGTCGAAATCGCGGTCCCATACGTCGCGCAGCAGGTCGCCACGCGAAAGCACCTCGCCGTGGTGCAACATCAGGTAGTCCAACAGGCGATATTCTTTGATGCTGAGGTAAATGTGCTTTCCGTCGCGCGTGGCGCGATGGGAAACGGGGTCGAGATGCAGGTCGCCGTATGTGCGTGAGGATGCTGTGGGGTGTAAATCGCTCCGCCGCAACTGTGCTTCGATACGCGCCAGTAGCTCGGTGAATTTGAACGGCTTAACCATATAGTCGTCGGCACCGGCACGGAGACCCATCACAATGTCGTCGGTGGTACCCAGTGCGGTCAGCATGATGATGGGCAAGTCATATCCATACTCTTGCCGAAGGCGGCGACAGAGATCGACTCCCGAAAGGCCAGGCATACGGATGTCGAGGATGGCGAGGTCGATTGTGCCGTCTTGCAGCTGCTGCCAGGCCTCGTTGCCGTCGGAGACTTGGAGGGTGTCATATCCGCAGTCGGCAAGTCCGCGACACACGAAGTCGCGGATAGAAGCCTCGTCGTCGGCAATAAGAATCCGTTTCATTGCTATTCTATATATGCGGTCTGTGCTGCCAGCGGCGCGAGGCATCCTAATAGTAATATGGTGAAAATGAGTATTCTCTTCATAAGATGACATCTGAAATTTTCAGCTGCAAAAATACGAATATATTTTCGAACGCAAGATTATTTTCCTCTAATGCCCGAAAAAAATGTTAATCAGAAACTTCTCCATTATCTTATATGATTCAAACCAGCAATTTGACAATACCTTTTGGATCGAGGCTCCCAGGCCAGACGGAAAAGAGAAACAGGGGTCGCTGTTACATGGCGACATTCGGAGCAATGGGAATGGATGAAATTTGTCGCGACTGAATCGCGACACACACTGGAACGGGAGCGGGGCTGAAGCCACTGACACGGGACAACCCGTTGGGGCGGAGGCAAGCGGCTGGGAACGGGACGAAGCTGCGGGGATGGCGGGCATTAAATGCCCGGGCAATGGACGAAGGGGAGAAACGGGGCTGACGCCCCGGGCACGGTGGCTTTTTTATGGGATGAATGGGCGATTTGGGCGGAATGGGTTATTTGATTGATTTTCAGGTGTTTTGGTGTAAAATAGACAAATGGCTGGTTTTGTGGTGGTTAGGGGCGTTTCAAAGAAGGCACATAGAAGGGACGTAGAAGGGAGAAAGAAGGGATACCGTTTGAATTGAAAAATGGGTCTAATGGGCGGGATGGGGCGAATGGGTATAATCTTATTGCCATGACATGGCAACATACGGAACAAAAGAAAAAATGGCGTTATTAGGGTTGCGATAATATCGCAACACACAGAACAAAAAAATGGCGTTATAGGGCTGCAGCGGTGCTGCAGCTTACGAGATAAAAAATGGCGTTAAAAGAAAAATGGCGTTAATATATTGAATGGCAAAAAGAAAGGGCATCCCCGATGGGGACACCCTTTGCTGGTGATGATGCGGGACCGATTTCCGGCTTCGGAACGCGCCCCGCATCAACGCAAAGCCGATTTTCCGTCCCCGGACACCCCTTTGCAATGATGCGAGCCGAAATTCGGAAAAATCCGCGCCCCGTCGCCGCCCTGCGGACAATAAAAACAGGACTACGGCGTTATTATACACAGAAACAATAAAAATTAGACAGACAATGAAGAAACTCTTTTTACTCGGCGCGATGGTGTGCGCCCTCGGAATGATGACCGCCAATGTTTCGGCACAAAACGTAACCGACAGCGACATTGTTGGCAAATGGGAATTCAAAGAAGCACAAAATTTCCGCTCTCCTAACGCTGGTATGTATCGGAGAGGTGAACATGCCGCCGTCGCGGGCGAGACGGTGTTCTCCCTGATGCGCGACATTGAATTCCGCCCCGACGGGACTCTCTCGGTGCAGGTGGCTGTCGACCGTGACCCCGACGGGAACTATATGTTCTCCACCTACGAGGCGAAATGGAGTATCGGCAAAGATGTCCGCAGCGTGGCTGAAATCACCATCACAACCGAAGATGCAACGATTGTCTGCCAACTGCAACTGCACGAGGACAAGATGACCATCACTCCGCCTGCCGTCGAGACATTCCTGTCGTTCAAGTGTCCTAAAGGCATGTCTGCAACTTCATACTTCTACCACCGCAAAAAATAACACCTATTCTCAACCCTGCGCCAGCCCCGGCCGCTTTTGACACCGCCTGTCGCGGGGCGCGGAAATTCCAATCGGATTAAAAAACGGCTGCCATCCTTGCGGACGGCAGCCGTTGCTGTTTTTAGGGTGTTGCCCTCGGTTTACATCTCGGAGAGTTTCTTGTAACCTTCGTAGCGCAGTTTGGCGTTGTTCACTGCATTTGATTTTATTTCAGCGGTGTTCACAGCCTTTGGCAGCGCTCGAAGAAATGCAAAACAATTAGAGTTCCGAAAGCTTTTTATAACCTTCAT
>JAEEGK010032921.1_pt1 | contig 10110 bp, 10 predicted proteins | sample 8958771 | NCBI WGS metagenome assembly JAEEGK01 (sample SAMN16246547, study PRJNA631951) | gut metagenome | biome: gut microbiome; feature: rumen; material: SC-attached | host: Bos | place: Iran: Karaj | collected 2018-10 | reverse complement strand
AGGTTGTCAAAGGCTAAGCCCATGCCAAAACCGATGATCGTAAAGGCGACCAACAAGAGGTAAACTTTTGATTTCTTCATGATGAGTGGGTTTTTGAACATGGATTAACCCATCAAAAACCGTTCCTTATTCCAAAGCCCCAACCAAATCCGTAACCTTTTGGAATCCATGACGTTCACAATAGTCAGCAATACCTATTGCTACCTTCGCTGAAACCGCTGGATCAATGAAATTGGCCGTGCCGATTTCGATGGCGGAGGCACCAGCGAGCAGGAACTCCACGGCATCGGTGGCGTTAGAGATGCCGCCTAAGCCCACTACGGGAATCTTCACCGCTTTGGCCACCTGCCACACCATACGTAAGGCCACAGGCTTCACACAAGCACCCGACAAACCACCTGTGATGACGGACAGTTTCGGTTTGCGTTTTTCCGCATCAATGGCCATGCCCATCAAGGTGTTGATAAGAGAGACCGAGTCAGCACCAGCAGCTTCAGCTGCCAAGGCTATTTCAGCGATATTAGTCACATTCGGCGACAGCTTGACCATTAAATGTTTGTGATACACCTTGCGCACCTCGGAAACCACTTGAGAGATGCCTGTGGTGGTCACGCCGAAAGCCATGCCGCCTTGCTTCACATTGGGGCAAGAGACATTCAGCTCGATGGCAGGAATCTTGTCCAAAGCATCCACCATCTCGGCACCTTTCACATAGTCTTCCAATGTGGAGCCAGAAAGGTTGAGCAACACGTTGGTATCGAAGTCCTTGATACGGGGATAAATGGTGTCGATAAAGTATTGTACACCTTTGTTTTGCAGTCCGACACAGTTCAGCATTCCTGATGCAGTTTCCGCCATACGCGGATAGGGATTACCTTCTCGCGGATGCAAAGTCGTTCCTTTTACGATAATGCCACCCAGTTGAGCCAAATCCACGAAATCGGTGTACTCCTCGCCGTAGCCGAAGGTGCCCGAAGCCGTCATCACAGGGTTGCGCAGCACCAGGCCGCGACCCAAGTCTATAGTCATGTTCACCATTTCAACCTCCTTGTGTTAAATACCGGACCTTCCTTGCAGACGCACATGTGGCCGTCGATGGTGTCCTCCACACAGCAGAGGCAGGCACCTAAGCCGCAAGCCATCAGATTCTCAAGCGATACTTCACACCAGACATCCTTTTCTTTGGCAAGTTTGGCCACAGCTTTCATCATAGGCTTTGGACCACAGACATAGGTTTTATCAAAACCTTGTTCCTGCCAAACCGAGTGCATGGTCACAAAACCTTTCTCGCCCATAGAGCCATCTTCAGTCGTCACAAAGGTCTCTCCTAGTTTTTGATAATCCGTCAGACGAAGCAAATCCGATTCTGTTTTTCCGCCCAAAAGCAAAGTCGGACGAATGCCTTTTTCGTTCATGACCTTTGCGAGAAAATACAAGGGTGCGATGCCGATGCCACCACCGACGAGCAGACATCTCTCCCCTCTCTCGGGCATACTGAATCCGTTGCCCAAAGGCAGTACGACATTGATGGTATGGCCCACCTCGGCAGCCGCCAAATGCCGCGTCCCCTCGCCTATTTGTTGTACCAACATAGTAATATCGTTTTGCTTGACATCCACATCGTGGATGGAGATGGGACGGCGCAGGTAGGTGCTAGGCGAGCAGTCGACACGCACCTGGACGAATTGTCCAGGCGCAATTACAGGCAAAGCCCGCTCAGCACATAGCCTCATCAGCACTGAGCGACCAAAGTCCTGTTTTTCGACCAATTTGAAGTCTGTAATCTGCTTCTTCATTTTTCTGGCTTTTGAACGCACAAATGTACAAAAAAAGCCGCAAAAGCGGCTTCTCAAAAAAATATACCCTATGAAAAGTTATTCTTTTTCTTCAGCTGGAGTTTCACCCGTCTCAGGTTGAGCTTCCTCCTCGGTGAAATCAAGCAGATTCTTGTCCATCAGCATCTGATACCAAGCGAAAACCTTTCTCATGTCAGAAGGATACACGGCCTCCTCGTCATAGTCAGGCATGACAAAGGCGAACTTCTCACGCAACTGCTCAGGGGTGGCCTTCTTGAAATCGAAGTCAACCTTGTCGCCCATTTTCTCATGGATCATTTTGAAGACTTCCTTCAGCGGACGGTCTTCATCGGTGGAGAAAATAGAGATTTCCTCAAGGGAACTCATACGATCACGAGCAAAGGCAGGGATGCATTTACCATCGACCACAGATTCGACAATAATTCTTCCAATGGCTTGGGACTTCACTTGATAAAGGCCAGGTTTGCCTGATATCGAAACGATTTTGCTTAAATCCATAATTCATTCACTTTTTAAAAAACGGCTGCAAAAATAGGAAAAGTTTTGGAAATCCAATTCAAATCTTGAAAAAACCCTCAATACTCCAACCGTATCTCATCCACCCAAAGCACGTTGCCCAAAGCTCCGATAAACGCACCTTGGCTACCTGATGTAATCATCATAATAGCATGAGTAACAGGACTATTCGCATCCGCCCAAGCCTCTTCCTGAATAGCTTTTTTCTTACCACTCTTATTCAAGGCATACATGGTCTTATCGCCAGAGATCAAGTCCATAAACGGCTGATAATTTGCGGATTTTCGTGCATCGCCATAAATCACAGGGACTCTGAAATCCTTCACCCATCCATTTGACGACTTGTCAATATGATAGACTGCCGTCCCCACTCTTTTCGCGTGGATGTTGCCTTTCTCGTCTTCCCAACGGTATTGCAAAATGAAAAGAATCTCCGCGGGATCATAACCGTCGAACTCGGTGGTGCGGAAGGTGGTGCCTTTCACCAGTTTTCCAGTATTGGGGATGATGGCCTTGTAATTGAGCACAAGAGCCTTAGGCCGTTTTGTAAAAGGTATGCCCCAATCCATAAAAGCATACGGGTCGCTGACTCCCGTAACAGGTTCAAGCATCTTACCCCAATAGATGGAACCCGCAGCCAACACCTTTATATTAATAAGCCCTGCCACTTTGCATGACGCGAACTGCGTAACCAATTTGGCACATTTGCCGTTCGGGCCTTTATCTGGAGTTACATTTGTGCTGGTCTTCACTACACCCATCACTTTGGCAAAGGCATTCGAAGACGACCAAATGGTGTGTTTGTAATCGTAAGACTCGTTCAAACGAATAGTATCAGTAGGCGCAATCACATATAATGTCTTCTCATGCCCGCCAACGATTTGCGATTCAGTGATATAACGCACCGCCCATTGCTCAAAGTCGCCCAATGGCACCTTCTCATAGCGTTGGCCAAAGCCCGAAAGTGCCATCAACAGACACAATATGGTTACTTGAATTTTATCCATAGTTTATCAACCAATCTTTTGGGGAGAACAGCAATAAGAGGTGGCAGATAATAGTTCATCAAACCGGGTTTTACCACCCTTTTCTTCCGCATCATCCCCTTCAATGCCCTCCGCACCAGCCATTGGGGTGTCCCAATCAGTCCAATTTTCACGCCAAATTTTAATAGACTAGGTTTCAGCTTATATAGTGGCGTAGCAATAGCAGCTGGACAAACCGTAGTCACACCGACGCCGTAGGGTCGCATCTCGAAATAGAGCGACTTACTGAAACTCTTCAGATAGGCTTTTGTGGCTGAATAGACCGTGATGCCCGGACAAGGTAGCTTGGCAGCCATTGACGACATATTAATAATGTATCCGAAACCACGTTTCTTCATCTCCTCTCCAAAAAGGACACAAAGCCTTGTTGGAGTAAAGGTATGCAGACACATCATGGTTAAGGCTTTTGGCTCGTTATCTGTTGTCAGTTCCTCGAAAAAGAACATGCCAGCGTTGTTGATGAGAATATCAACAGGGAGGTTTTCATCCTGACTAAAGGCAAACAGCTCTTCAGCTGCCGTTTCAGTGGCCAAGTCCTGATAACAGGACACCACCTGAATGTCTTTGAATTGTTTCAGTTCTTCAGCTGCTTTTCGCAAATCCTCCTCTTGATTGCTGACCAATATTAGGTTGCAACCCATTTCAGCCAACTGTCGTGCATACTCCAAGCCCATGCCCGAGCTGCCACCCGTGATCAAAGCCCATGGTTGCCGCCCGTAAGCCTCCTGAAACCGATTCAACCATTTTTGGACATTCATCCTTCCTTTTCTGCTTTTTTGATTTCCTTTAGGATTTTTTTCGGCAACTCCTCATCCACACAATGATGGCATTTCATTTCCAATGAGTACATGCGCCCAATGCAATAGTTGGAATGCTTGCATTCACTACGAGTCACTTCGCCGCTATGAAGTTTATTGACGAAATCGGTGTCATTGATCAAGGCTCGGGCCATCTGCAATGCCACGAAACCCGAATCGAGCACCTCCTCCATCTTTTCTTTTGACACCATGCCTCCGACATAAATCAGTGGCATCTTCAGGTTGGCGCGAAACACCTTGGCATCTTCCAAGAAATAGCCTTCGGTGTAAGGCACCGTGGGTACCATCAGGCGACCAAACAATGCTACACCAGCCTTGAGCCACCAAAACTTCTTCGTGTCCATATAATAACGCATGGTTTTGAGCGGCATAGCGCCACGCATCACCTCCATCGGGGCTTTGCTGACAAATCCTGCCGTCAGGACAAGGGCATGGACACCTAGCTTTTCCAATTCTTTTGCCACAATGATGCAGTCATCTTGATCCATACCACGTTTAAAGCCATCGTGCATGTTGACCTTGACCACCACGGCCATATCATTGCCTGCCGCACGCATCACTTCCTCGATAACGAGTTTCATGAAACGCATCCTGTTGTCAAGGCAACCGCCAAACTCGTCATGACGATGGTTTGTATAAGGCGACAAGAACTGGCTGATAAGATAGCCGTGTCCCGCACGGATTTCCACGCAATCGAAACCCGCTTTGCGAGCCAAGTCAACGGCCTTCCCAAAATCAAGCACTAAAGAATAAATCTCCGATTTTCTGAGCTTTCTGACAATAGTTGGCGAATACAAATTGAATCCGCGAGAGGCGCCCACTGGCATACAGCCGCAGGTGGAGCGATGGGTCATATTGCCGCAATGCCCCAACTGGATGGAAGCCTTGGCCCCGTAGCTGTGAACAGCATCAGTAAGACGCTTCAAATCGGGAACGATTTCCTCGCGCATCCATAGCTGGCCGTCGAAAGAAAGCCCCGACTGGTTGACAGCAGCATAAGCCACCGTCGTCATGCCGACACCCCCTCGAGCCACAGCCACATGATAATTGAACAAGTCGTCGGAAGGACGGTTGCCATGGGCCATGTTCTCAAAAGCCGCAGAGCGTATCACCCTGTTACGCAAGGTGATAGGTCCAATCTCACAAGGAGTGAATATCGTTGAGTTTTCCATTGAATTCAATATATAAAAGGTATGATTCTTTTGACTTTTTTCGTATCCAGTTCATCACCAAACTCCAGTTTGTAGTGATCGTAAATCCGTGCCGCACGAGGACAGAGGTTGGCAAAGGTCCACAAGGCGAACACCGCACCAGCCCACGACCAAGTAAGAATGGCGAAGCCGACCCATTCCACAAACTCGCCGAAATAATTAGCCGAGGTCACATAACGGAACATACCGCCTTGAGGAAGGTAATGCTTGTTATCACCGTTTTTCCGCAAGTTGCGGATAATGTCGTCGGACGAGATATTGATGTACATCCCGATGATGAACACCAAAAAACCGGCAATGAATCTCGGATTGGTCAGCCAATCGGCAGGATAGTAATCTTCAGGTGAAATGTAGAAAATCCATCCTCCTTGCATAAAAGCATTCAATACATTAAACGTCACACCCATCAAGACGATGGACAATGGCATCATGCTATTGCCTCGCAGACGGAATGGAAACACGAAGGAGCGCTGAATGTAATGCAATTCGAACAAAAACAGGAAAGCTAGTCGTACCATATCGCCTTGCCTATCAGAAAAATACCATAACAATAGCATTGCAAGAAACACGGGCGATTCCATCAGCACCCAGCCCAGTTTGTTGTTGATCGCCGGACCCCATTTCTTGTCATAAAACTTGCCATAACCCGCGTCCACAAAGAAGAGACTCACAAAAACCACCAAAGCGATGATCGCCATAATGATTAAGAAGAGATAAAAGGAATGAATTGACATTTTCGTTGAGAAATAATTTTCAAAAATAGTGAAAAACAGAATTCATGGGCATTATTTTCACCAAACAATCGAAAAAAATCCATTATCTTTGCGCCATCAACTTCAAAATCAGAAATCATGTCCACAAGTATTAATTGGATTCTCATCATTGTCATCGGAGTGGTTGGACTATTGGTTCAATGGAAACTCAAAAGTGTGTTTGCCAAATACTCAAAAGTGCTTTCGCCTGGCGGACTCACAGGAGCACAGATTGCACAAAAGATGCTGAACGACAACGGCATCTTCGATGTTTCGGTCACCTGTATCAAAGGACAGCTCACCGACCATTATGACCCGACCAAGAAGACCGTCAACCTCAGCGAGGATGTCTATCGCATGAACAGTGTATCAGCTGCAGCCGTTGCAGCCCATGAATGCGGTCATGCCGTACAACACAAGGAGGGTTATGCGCCTCTCAAACTACGTTCCGCCTTGGTACCAACCGTCAATATTTCATCGAAACTATCAATGATTGTCATCCTCATCGGTCTGGCCGTCATCAACATTTTCCCAGCCTTGTTTTGGATTGGCATCGCCATGTTCGCCATGGTGTTCCTCTTTAGCGTAGTGACCCTGCCTGTCGAGTTCAATGCCTCGCGTCGTGCCTTGGCCTGGCTTCAGTCGTCAAACTCGCTTAGCCAACAAGAATTGGGTCAAGCCAAAGAAGCCCTTAGTTGGGCTGCAAGCACATACGTGGTTGCTGCTTTGTCATCGTTGGCATCACTGCTCTATTACATCGGTTTGGGAAGCAGCAGGCGATAAACCACATCCCATAACTCAAAAAAACACAGGCGGATGAGTCATCCGCCTGTGTTTTTGTCTGTAACCTTACTATTCCACTAGTCCTATCGGCCTCCTTCAATGTTGTTAAAAGCTTCTTTAATGGCACGAGCCAGTTCATCATTGCCATTCTTCTGAATAGCCTTCATGAAATCCAAGCGAGCCGCAGTGAACCGATCCAATTCTTCTTGACTCATCTCGTTCTTGAATTCATAGCAATTCTTGCTCATGGCAATAAATTGTTCAACAGCAACTTGCCATTCTTCAGCCGTGTAATGCTTAGCGTGTTTTGCTGTCTGCTTGACGAACTTCTCCGCATTGACAGCAACTTCATTCGGCTTTTCAGCCATCTGATACATGACAGGTCCTCTTTGGCAACCTGCAAAGGCCATCAGGACCAACAATAAAAGAGATAATACTTTTTTCATCGTTTTAAAATTTGCGCAAAAATAAGCTATTTTTGCAATTTGAGCATGCATCATGTCTAGAAAACCGTTATTTTCTTTCCAAAAAAGCCTTCCTTTTTGAAAAAATCCCTAATATTGCATTCAATTATCAGAATTCAACACATTAAAACCCTAACAATATGAAAAAGATTCTTTTACTCGTTATCACATTCATTGTGAATGTTTTAACCATTCATGCACAGATGGAGCCTCGTATTGGATACGACCATGCGACACCCAACATCGGATCAGAGTTGAATGCCATGCGTCCCATTGGAGAGTTGAAAACCAACACTACTCCAACCAGGAACGGAGGCACTGGCACATTCGACGACCCATACATCGTCACCTCGGCAGAGGAATTGGCTGAAATCGCCACACGCGTCAATAGTGGCACAGAAGCCAGTGGCACCATCTTTCCCAACGGCAACTCTGGCTATGCCGACCAATATTTCCTGCTGACCAACGACGTCGACCTCAGCGGCTACACGCCTTGGATGCCCATCTCCATCCCAGGACAGAAAATCTTCTTTGGTCACTTTGACGGCGGAGATCATATTATCACCCACCTCACCACTGAGTTCAGTACCAACAACAACAACCAAGGCCTGTTCTCCGTCATCGGCGCCAATGCCTCCATCAGCAATCTCAGCATCAAGGACAGCCATATCACTGGAGAAGTCTACACAGGAGCCTTCGTAGGGGCAGCAGGCGAGAACTCTATCATCTCCAACTGCCACAACTACAGCGATGTATACACCACTTTCTATTACACTGGTGGCATTGCTGGTGCCAGCTGGGGCACCATTGAGAATTGCACCAACAGCGGAAACATCTGCTCCGAAATGGATTTCGTCGGCGGCATCGTCGGTGATTTCTATGGCACGCTTACAGGCTGTATCAACACGGGCTACGTCAGCGGAACCACCTCGGTAGGCGGCACCATCGGATACAGTGCCAACGCTACCATCAACCACAATGTCAACGCAGGAAACATCAATGCTTCAAGCGTTTACTCAGGCGGCGTGGTCGGTTTCGTCACCAATTACGATTCAGAGAACACCACTTCCTATCTCCTCAACTACGGTGGTGTCTTTGGACCTTCGGTAAGAGCTGTCATCGGTTACCTTTGGACTGAAGAGGGCCAACCCAGTCATGCCAACAACTGCTATTATGACTGCCAGCTGACCAACAAAAAAGGCATGGCACCTGGCAACGACATGGAAGGCGTGGCCGAACCCCGTTTCACCCACGAGATGCTCAACGATGGATTAGATGGCCTCATCGGCGAAGGTTGGAGCTATAAACCAGGCCTTTATCCGATTCCAGTGTTTTTCGCTCCCGAACGCACTTTAGTCATTGAAACTGCATTTGTGGCCGCCGCTCCTGCATGTTTCCGTTTCATCAGCGACAACGAGTATGACATTTTCAACAATGTGCGCGACGACTTTCACGTGCTTGTTGACAGCTACAGCCATGAACTCACTTGGACCAGCGAGACAGGAAAAGTCGGTTTTTATGAAGACTTCGCCTATCTTTTGGACATGGGAGCCGACACCCTTCGCGTCAGCCTAGGCGATGCAAAGAAGGATGTCATCATCGAAATCACCGACATGCTTGGCATTAACCAGAACAACAGTGCCGAATTCAGCGTTTATCCCAATCCTGCGGAAGATTTCATCTATGTCTCCTCAAATTCAGGGTATCAAGTTATGCTTTATACCACTGACGGACGCTTGGTAAGCTGCACACAACATAAAATTGGAAGCACACAACCCATTGATTTGTCAACACTTACAGCAGGAATCTACTTCATGCGCCTTATTGACGACACAGGTCATCAAACCACCCAAAAAATTATCGTAAGAAAATAAAACAAAGAATAAAACGTTGCCCAATGGTGATGTAATCGAAAAAATAATCGTAATTTAGCAAACCGAAATTTTAATCATTAACAGATAAAACATTAAAAATGAGCACTATCAAAGATTTGGAACCGAATGGCGTGTGGAGAAACTTCTACAGTCTCACCCAGATTCCGCGCCCTTCGAAGAAAGAGGCCAAAGTGATCGCCTTCATGAAGCAATGGGGCGAAGAACACGGCCTGGAAACCATTATTGAAGACTGCGGCAACGTCATCATGCGCAAGCCCGCCACCCCTGGCATGGAGAACCGCAAGGGTGTCATCCTTCAAGCCCACTTGGACATGGTCCCGCAAAAGAATGCCGACAAGGTACACGATTTCGAGAACGACCCCATTGAGACCCACATCGAAGATGGTTGGGTGAAGGCCAACGGCACCACCCTCGGCGCCGATGATGGTCTGGGTGCTGCTGCCGCCATGGCTGTCCTCGAAGCCACCGACCTGCAACACGGTCCCATCGAAGCCCTCTTCACCATCGACGAAGAAACCGGCATGACGGGTGCCAACCTGCTGAAACCCGGTGTGCTGAAAGGCGACATCCTGATGAACATGGACTCGGAGACCGAGGGCGAACTCTACGTGGGTTGCGCCGGCGGTGTCGACAACATCGGCACCTGGACACCTACGTTTGAAGCCGTTCCCGCTGGTATGAAAGCCTTCCGCCTCTTCGTAAAAGGCTTGAAGGGCGGTCACTCGGGCATGGACATCAACCTGGGTCGAGCCAACGCCAACAAGGTGTTGAACGCCATGCTGCTGATGGCAGCCGAAAAATATGGTCA
>JAEEGK010032916.1_pt1 | contig 10111 bp, 7 predicted proteins | sample 8958771 | NCBI WGS metagenome assembly JAEEGK01 (sample SAMN16246547, study PRJNA631951) | gut metagenome | biome: gut microbiome; feature: rumen; material: SC-attached | host: Bos | place: Iran: Karaj | collected 2018-10 | reverse complement strand
GGGGATTTGCTCGGCTTTAGGCAGCACAAGCTCAATCTTTTCTTCGTCAAGAATCAGGATTTCCTTATTCCAGGGCTGATAGACCTCACCCACAATGATTTCGCCGACTCTCTCTTTGTATTTTTGGAATATGAGAGACTTCTCATAGTCTTGAATTTTGCTCACCAGATTCTGGCGGATGGCCAGGATTTCGCGGCGGCCAAAGTCTGACATGTAGATGGGCTCTGACAGTTCCTCGCCAACCTCAAAGTCAGACTCAATTTTTACTGCATCGCTATAGGCGATCTCCAGATTCTCGTCTTTGACTTTGCCATCTTCAACAATGGTGCGGTTGCGGAATATTTCTAGGTCGCCTTTGTCAATGTTGACAATGATATCGAAATTGTCTTCGGTGCCATAACGCTTTGACAGCGCGGTACGGAAAACTTCTTCGAGAATATGCATCAGCGTCTCGCGGTCTATGTTCTTGAATTCTTTAAATTCCGAAAAGGAATCAATCAGGTCTAATGTCTTCATCTGACGTGTTGTATATGTTACATTATATTAATCATAAACTGGGGTTGCTACATTCAGAAGCGAATGAGAACCTTGGCGGTTTTGACATCGTTGTAGTCAAAGGTAAGCACTTCCGAGTCGGCTTTTTTTGAGCCATGAGTCTTGATAGTGAAAGTGTTGTCATCGGCTTCGGTAAGCACACCTTCCACCTTAGGACCATCGAAAGGCTCAACGCTAAGTTCGCGGCCGACATGGCGGCGGTATTGGCGCGGCATTTTCAGGGGGGAGGCGGCACCCGCCGAACTGACGTTCAGTTCGAAGTCTTCTTCGTCACGGTTCAGGTTGTTTTCTATTGCGCGGCTTACTTCAATGCAGTCGTCAATATTGATACCGTTGTCTCCGTCGATGTCCACAAAAATGCGGTTGTCAGGCGTGATTTTCATGTTTACGAGGTACTTGTCGCTTCCCTCAAGCACATCTTTTACAATGTCTAAAACCTTGAATTTGTCTATCATAAGCAATAAAAGAGGGGACTCACGTCCCCGCACTTAATCACTGCAAAGATACACATTTTTTTTAACATAGCAAGAAAAAACAATGCTTCACGCACTTTTTGTATCCCTTACTCCCTCTCATGCACCCCATTGTTGGCCGCGTCCCGTCGATTGTACAGTCGGCCTATTGACCGAATTGGGGTTGAACCAACAGGCCCCATGGGCTTTCTTATCAGATTCCCGGCACTACCAGCGCAGACGCTTGGCGCCTTTGGCGGTATGCAGGCCGGAGAGCATCACAATGGCACTGATTCCCAACCCGTAATAGATGGGGTCGGCGGGAAGGCTGAAGAACTTGGCCAACAGCATGACCGCCGTACCGGCCACCATGGCTGGCACCACGCGGTTGGCACGAAAACGCCCCGGCAGGAAGAGTGCGAAGCTCAACGGGAAGAGCAACGCCACAGCGCGCAGACCAAGCGAGAGGAACCCAAGGTCGTTGATAAAGGTGCCACGCACCGAGAGAGCCACGACGACGGCCAAAGTGAGTATTGCCACAATGGCTAGGCGTGTCTGGACCAGTGCCGATGAACCGGTCACGACCACAGCTCGCGGCAGGCGGTGCCCAAACTGGCGGCTGACACGCAGCTGGCGCAGATTGTCCACCACGTCGCGCACCAGAATAGTGGCAGCACCGAGGGTGAGGCCGCTGCCGCACCCCAGTATGTTGACCAGCATGGCTCCGAGACAGATTCCCCCTATCCATGCGGGCAGATGATTCAACACAAAGGCCGGGAAGGCCTGAAGCGAACCTTCTATCACACCTATTCCCTCGGGCAGCTGATGCCCGGCAGCCTGAAGGGCGGCCAGCTCGGCAGTGGTGACATAATGGCCACGCATGTACATGCCCACCAGCGTGCAGGCGGCACCAATGATGGGGATAAGGCAGGCACAGTAAATGGCACCGCGGCGGGCCTTGGGGGTGGAGGCGGCAGACCAGATGCCCTGGGCGTAGGTCTGGGTAGTGACCACACCGAGCATCAGCGACAGGCATCCGCCAATGTCTTTGAGGGCTCCACGTGCCACCATATTTCCGTAGCGGTGATGGATGCTCTCAGCGTCGGTGATGTCATTGAGTCCGGCCACCACGGGGTCGGCATAGACGGTCTCTATGCTGTCCATGATTCCTCCAATGCCTTTACCCAAGTACCACACCATGGCTCCGGCGGCGAGACTGGTGACGTAGAGCAGCACCAGTTTGATAATGCCGCCTGCCCCGGCACTGCGTATACCGCCAAAGAGGACGAAGAGCATGATGAGTACGGCACTGACGACAGCCGCCCACGTCAAGGGGATATGGAAAAGGCTGGTGACCATGGCCGACGAGGAGAGCACCTGCGACATGATACTGATGAAGATACCAATGAGGAAAAGTACCGAGCCGACGGTCTCGGCACGGCGGCCATACTGTCGCGACACTATCTCGAGGAGCGTGGAGCAATCGCTTTCGCGCAGCGGACGGGCATAGACCAAAGCAAGCACCAGTGCACCGAGGGCTGCACCGATGGTGAACCACCACGACGAGATGCCGAAGCTGAAAGCCAGCTGAGCCGTACCGATGGTGGACTGTCCGCCTACCAGCGTGCCGAGTATGGCGCCACAGACCATCCACGAGCCCGATCGTCCGCCTGTGGTGAAGCTTTTTGCGTCCTTCACCTTACGTCCAGAAAGGACACTCACCACCAGCAACAAGCCGACAGTGAGAAGAATGCCAATGATATGTACGGGTGTCAACATGCGTGGCAAGCTTGAAAAAACGGCTGCAAAGGTACGCTTTTTTTATGACATGACAACAACTTTAACGTGCGCAACTGCCATTTCCGCAGGCACAGTGACCCGTTGTTCCTACTTTACAATGATTTCGTCGGTGAAGAGCCAGGGGGCATTGCCAGTGGCGCGGTGCCAAGAGGGAATGGTGGGCAGCGGGATAGCCTCGACACGCACATACCTGGCGCGGCGGCGGAAGCTGGGCGAGGCAATGGTCTTGATTTCGGGGATGGCAAGGTGTTCTGGGTCGTCGGGACATTGCGTGCCGACAAGTTGCCACCGCTTGCCATCGTTGGAGATATAGAAATTGACGGTCTGCGGAAGGAATATCCAGGAAAGCGGGAAGTAGAAGAAGTCCAGACGGATTTCGTGGATGGTCTTGCGACTACCGAGGTCGACGACGGCGTCGAGGGTGTCGCCATAGAAGCCGAGCCACGTGTGGCGGTAGTCGAGGATACCGGCACGGCCGTCGGTGAGTCCCTTGGCGCCTCCGGCAAAGTATTGGCTGTCGGGCTGGTGGATGAGGGTAACGGGACAATGGCGTGCAAGGTTAGGCTGGAGGCTTTTGGACAGGAAATTGTCGATGTCGGCGCGGTACTCCTGCAGGGTATAGCCCATTTCGTGTAGGATGTTAAGGCCCAGGCGGGTGCCGTCGGCGATAAAGCGTTCAGCCCGAGGGAGGAAGGTGCTGTCCATCGACAGATAACCCGCCATGGTGAGTTCGAGGACGGCATAGTCGATGGAGAGTTCGAGATATCGGATGCGGTCGCGTACCACCTGATCGGTGAAGAGGCCATAACGGGAGTGGTATAAGTTGTTGGCCTTTGTGTAGTGGTGCAGACTGTCGTAGGCAGCGGCGATGAGGGCTTGATATTTGGCTATCTGTATGGGGGCTAGATAGCCATCGGCGGCATCAACTGGGTAGCCGTAGATGTCCAACCGCTTGCCGGAGGCGATGAGGGAGCGGTGCATCTCGCGGTATAGCTCCTCGACGGGTTGTGCTGCTAGTCCATAATAATGTATGCAGAAGTCGTGCAACAGCGAGTCGGGGTCGGCGTCGACGTTCCACAACAGTTTGGCCAGCATGTATTCGCGCAGCTCCATCCACGAGGTCATGTTGTTGGCACCCGTGCCCTGCTCGAACATCAGGCGTACGCCGTGGTTGTGGAAATACTTAAGATTGGGTTGCAGCACATGGAGATTGGGGAAAGGGTCCCACATGTTGCGGAACTGCACCACATAGTCCCAGACGTATAATTGAGATTTGAAAGTTGAGAATTGAGAATTAGCTGTCGCACCCAGATGTTTTTCAATTTTCAATTTTCCATTTTCAATTCCACATAAGGCTGCCCAATCCTCTATATCGCGGCGGAATAAGGCTTCGGCAGGAGCGGTGGCGATGGCTTCCTGACGGCCGCACTCAATGGAGCAGAACATGATGTTGACATTGCTGTCGGGCTTCTCAACATGACCATTCACTGGCTGAGGAGCCCGGCGGGTGAACTGGTAGGCAAGGGTAGAAATGGTCTTGCTGGGGAAACGCCGCGCCACTTGATTGATAAAATGGATGAGCGTGCCACTGGGGCCGCCGTAGAGGGAGTCCATGTGGCGGCACTTGGGGCACTGGCACACGTTGTAGTTGTCATTATTTGATACCGACCATATCTGTGCACCGGGCTGCTGCTCCATCATCTTGGCGAGATTGGCGCAGAGGGTGTCAAGCACTTCGGGGTTAGAGAGGCAGAGCTGCCCATCGCGCACCCGTTTACCTCCTGTTTCGGTAAACCACTCGGGGTGGCGGTCGAAGTACCTCTGCGGAGGGATGAGTTTCTGGAACGTGTGGACATACATGCCTTCTGCCCAGTGGAGAGGGCCAGAGAAGCGGCTGTCCCATATGTATTGGTTGCTGTCGCCGACACGGGTGCGATGGTGCAGGGCGTGCCAGTCGGCATAGTCTTGGCTGTGGTGAGGAGTGTAGTACCACATCTCGCGGTAGGCGAAGGAGGGATTGTTCACCTCATCGACTATGGGCAGACCCAGTTGGATATTGGGGGCAACATCAGGCACCTGATGGTGTGTCATTCTGTAGCCTTTCAACTCCAAAAGGCGGACCGCTCCGTAGTAGACCGCCTTGTCCCGAAGACCGTAGATGACTGCCAGCCGCCCGTCGCTCTTGAGGATGAAGCCGTCATCGCGTATTTCGTCCTTGCGGGTGAGGTACTTGTCGGCCAGTCGGGTCTTGCCTACAAAGATGGCAGGCGGCAGTTTGCCGTAATCGGGATTGAAGAGCGAGTAAAGAGAGTCGGAATGGGCAGGCTCGGGGATGATTACATAGTTCCTTAGGTGTCTGTGCAGCAGACGTGCGGTAAGGAGCTCAATAGAATCGGCATCGACGGGCACGACAATCTGCCCTTGGATAGAGAGGGGTTTCGGATCTTGAGAATACTGCACAAACCCATGTCTCTCCGGCCAGTTCTGAGCATAGAGAATATTACCTACCAGCAGTAGGAACAGAAGTTCAATCTTGTGTAGAATCGTTTTAATTGATAGCATGTTCTATTAGTCAATCATGATGCAAAAGTACACTTTTTTTGTCATCCGAAGAAAAAAAGTTGCTATGTCAATAATAATTCGTATTTTTGCAATTGGTTTTGGGAATGACCCAAGCCAAAAGTATAGAAGCGTTATACTTCTTCTTGTGACTGAAAACCTGAGAAATTTTCAACGAGATACAAGAGAGTGTAATGGTTCGCGCAGTTTGCGTGGACTGTTTATTACATCTTAATCTCAGGTATTTTCTCAGGACCTTCAGTCAAAGACGTGGTATACAGCACCACGCTTCTTTTTATTGTAAAGCTCTCTTCCGGTGCTGGAGCGAGCAAACAGAAGTTGTGCCCGACACGAATAAGGGTAAATAACATGCATCCAGAAATTGACAGAATGATTAAAATGGCACAAAACAGAGGTTCTGTGACCACCGCACAGCGCGACATGATTCTTAACAAGGCCAAAGAGCTAGGCGATGACCCTGTGGAGATTGAGTTTGTACTTTCCGGGTTATCGATAGCTGACACCCGTACAAATCAATCTGCAAATCAAGATGGACATGCATCGTCCCATCAGCAACATAGCTCTGAATCCACCGTACCTGACACGTCAAACAAGACATCATTAATACTTGGAATTGTATCTACGGTAATGGGAGTAATTGGATATGCATCAATAATCCTTTCGATACTTGGTATTGCTGCTGGTATAATAGGCTTGATTCTTTCAAATAAGGAGAAGAAACAGTTTAAAGAAACATACGGTCAAACAAAAAAGAACCCTTATCAAGCTGCTTTTGTCCTGTCTATTATTGGTATCTCTATTTCGGGAATCTGTTTCTTGTTATCTCTTTGATAAATATATTATTAGTGTCCAATAAAAAACTCACATAATTGATACCAATCACATAATCTAATAAATTTGCTGACACTTATTATTGAATCAAGTGATTACTGACAGTATTTATGTTTTTTTATTAGACAAAAATTAATTATTTATCAATTATGCATAAAGATGTTGAACGATTAATTGCTTTGGCTAAAGAAAGAGGATTTCTCACCTTGAGCCAACGAGAACTGATTCTTAATAAGGCTCAAGAATTAGGTGATGACATCATCGAAGTGGAGTTCTTTCTTGAAGACTTAAAAATAGAAGAAGTAACTCCCTCGGACTATTCACATCTAACCATTAACCCCAATGACCAAGCAACGACGTATTCTGTTCAGACAAACAACCTCAGACAAAATGTGGCAGAATCAAGGGAAGTGCCTGAGGCAAAAAAGAAAGGCAAATGGATTTGGATAGTAATAATCGCAGTAATAGCTGCTGTTGTTGCAATTTTGGTCCTGTCAGTTTTTTCCAAAAATTCAAATTCAGAAAACTTAATTTACAACTATTTCGATAATACTAATTACACCAATTGGGACGACGAACTGACTAAGTATGACAATGGCTTTTCTATGTACATGAGCGAATTATCGTCAGGAAAGCCTATTGATGACGTTGATAATGAATATCGGTGGTTATTGGTTTTGCAAAACAACATTGAAAACGCTGCGATGACTGGCCAACTCTCACCCGAACAGGAGTATCGGTTCAACCAGATACAAGAAAAATATACCAATCAATTAATTATGCTTGGTATAGGAAGTGGTGTAATGAGCCTTTTCAATCAATTGTTAAACTAGAAAAACTAATCGACTGACAATATCAACAAAAAGCTTGTAGAGCCATATCGATTGAGATGCAAAATTGTATTGAAGCGAAATATATCTACAACCTTCAAAATCCTATGTGAATCGGTTAGTTTTATGCAAAAAGGAGGATGCAATACAGGTGCATCCTCTTTCATTTTTACATTATGATTACTTATTTCTCGTAATCTATCTGCGCTTCTGCTGCAACGGGTAAACCATTTTCATCGTCTACTAGTTCTCCGTGTTCGAAGATATACTCTGGAGCAATGTCAATAGTTCCGTTGCTCCATTCAAGTGTGTCTGAGATGTGGAATTGTTTCAATGTATTCTTGTCTTCCAGTGGTGCGGGTACGGGATAGAGATGATTAATTGTGTTTATAGCACAATAAAAATATAAATACGCCGTTTTGAAGTTGTGATTTTCTGCGAAAATCCAAGGTGTTGGTTTGGATTTTTAACGAAAATCCAAACTAAGAAAGCATTATTAAATTAAATATCAGCACATAATGTATAATCGGTACTTAGAGATTGATTCTAGCGACAATTGCAGTGTTTTTTTGTTTGGAGCACGCCAGACGGGAAAGTCAACATACCTCAGAACACGATTCCCTGAGGCAATGTATATAGACTTGCTGGATACCAACTTAAGCTCACGATACCGTCGCAAGCCCGGCTTGCTCTACAGCCAATTGGCAGGGAATACCGAAAAGCCGCTGGTAATCATCGATGAGATTGCCGAGGTGCCCGAACTGCTCAATGAGGTGCACCGACTGATTTCGGAATATGGATTCCAGTTCATTTTGTGCGGAAGCAGTGCCCGAAAGCTGAAACGCAAGTCATACAACACCCTAGGCGGCAGGGCCTATCCCTGTTACTTCTATCCTCTTGTGAGTTGCGAGATACCCGATTTCGACATAGACAGGGCTGTGAGGGGCGGGATGCTCCCCACTCATTACCTTTCGGATAACCCGTCCATTCGAATGGCGGCATACGTGGACGTGTATCTGAAAGAAGAGATAAAGGCCGAGGCCCTAGTTCGGAATCTGAGCACCTTCCAACGGTTCTTAGAGGTCTCAGCCCTCTCTGACGGCGAAATGCTCAACTACAACAACGTGGCTTCGGACTGCGGGGTTAGCGCAACCACAGTGAAAGAGTATTTCTCGATACTGGAGGATAGTCTGATAGGGTATTTTATACCCGCCTATCGGCACGAAAAGAAACGCCGACTGGTCCAAGCCCCACGATTCTACTATTTTGACGTGGGCATCGCCAACCATTTGCTGCACCGAAAAGACCTGCAAAGGGGTACTGTTGAGTATGGTCATGCCTTTGAGCATTTCGTCATGCAAGAACTGAAGGCCTACATTGGGTACACCCACAACGAGCAGGAACTCTCGTATTGGCGCACCTATTCAGGGATAGAGGTTGACGCTGTTATTGGCGATGCAAAGATTGCCATTGAGATAAAATCGTCCGAGGAGGTGCTGCCCAAGCACCTAAAGGGTTTGAAAGCTTTTGGGGAGGAGCACCCCGACTGCCGACTAATAATAGTCTCGCTCGACCCAATAAATCGGAAGATTGGGGATATAGAAACGATATACATTTACGACTTCCTGCAACAGCTATGGAAGGGGCTATTGTTCTAAAACGAAAGAGGATGCCTTGCGAAGCATCCTCTTTCTGTATATTAGAGCTATAAATTTTACTTCGCATCGCGGCCGGCGCGGATGGCCTTGATGTTGGTCTCGACGACGGCGTCTCCCTTGCGGCCGAAGATGGCCTTGATGGCTTTCTCCAGTTCGTCGAACTCAATCTCAAGGTAGGGAGCAGCAGCACCCAGCAGCACCATGTTGCCACGGGCGTTGAGCTCCTTGGCGATGGCGTTGGCATTGAAGCTGACGCATTTCTTCAGCTTGGCCAGCTCGGCGTTCACCTTCTCAATGTCGGGATAGTTCTTGATATTGATGAAGGGGTCGCTGTTGGTGATGACCACGCCGTCGGGGGCGAGGAAAGGCAGATAGCGCAGAGCCTCCATAGGCTCGGAGCTGAGGATGATGTCGGCCTTGCCTTCGGGAATCACGTCGGCGAAGATGGGGTCGCTGCTGATGCGGAGGTGGCTGAACACACTGCCGCCACGCTGCGACATACCGTGGATTTCGCTCTGCTTGACATTCATGCCCAGGTTAAGGGCTGCGTCGCTGATGATTTTGGCTACGGAGACAATACCGTCACCGCCTACGCCACAAAGTATGATGTCTTTCTTCATTGTTGTTCTCTTTTTGTGTCCGACTTGTCTGACTAGTCTGACTGGTCGGACAAGTCGGACTATTCTAACTATTTATTTCTTGGCGGCAATGCGCTTTTTGTTCTCAACGATGCAGACGCGCTGCGGGATGATGACGCTGACGCCGTCGTAGGCAATCTCCTCTTCGAGAATCTTGACGAACTCGTCGTGGTTCTTGGGCAGGGGGACGATATGACGGATGTGGTCGGGGTCGACCCCGAGGCCCTTGCAGATGTTGAAGAGCTTCATGTTGGCGCTCGAGGGCTGGCCGCCGGTCATAGCGGTGATGTCGTTGTCGAGAATCATCACGATGACGTTGGCCTTCTCGTTCACGCAGTCGAGCAGACCGGTCATGCCGCTGTGACCGAACGTACCATCGCCGATGACTGCCACAGAGGGGAAGATGCCCATCTCGGCGGCACCCTTGGCCATGGTGATGGAGGCACCCATGCAGACGGTGGTGTTCAAAGCACCCATGTTGAAGCCGAGGGTGTAGCAACCGATGTCGCCAAACACGCGGCCGTGCTCGTATTTCTTCATCACTTCGATGAGGGCTTCGTAGCTGTCGATATGGGGGCAGCCGACGCACAGGGCGGGAGGACGGTTGGTGACCACCTCGGGCACTGCGGGACCGTTGGCAACAGCCATGCCGAGGGCCTTGGCAACCTTCTCAGCGTTCAGCTCGCCGTCGCGGCGGATAACCTCGTCAAGGCGGCCGTGCACAGGTTTGCCTTTGCCCAGGCAACCCTTAATCTGCTCCTCACCGA
>JAEEGK010032906.1_pt1 | contig 10114 bp, 6 predicted proteins | sample 8958771 | NCBI WGS metagenome assembly JAEEGK01 (sample SAMN16246547, study PRJNA631951) | gut metagenome | biome: gut microbiome; feature: rumen; material: SC-attached | host: Bos | place: Iran: Karaj | collected 2018-10 | reverse complement strand
AATATTTTCAACATTATTTATATTTGAATATTATATTTTAAATTTTTAATATTAAATTGTTTAAATTAAATTATCAAATTTTTTCATTCCTATAAAAAGTTAAAGTTTTTTTTCAATTTTAAAATTTTTTTATTTTCAATTTTTTATCTTTTTTGGATTTATATTATTAAAAAAAATAAAAATATATTTTAATTATTTCATAATTAATTAAATAATTGTAAAATAAAAATATAATATCAAAAAAAAATATATTAAAATAAAAATGTTAACACCTGAATTACTAACAAATCAAATGGGTCAATTATCATCAATAGTATATTTTTCATCTCCAATGATATTAACATATCAAATAATATATAAAAAAAAGGAAATAAAAGACTTTCCTCTTATTTTATTAGGAATGAAATTTATAGCAGCAATATTAATATCAACATTTGTAATTTCTCAACATACTAAAGACAAAACATTTGATCTTATTTATTTATCATTAGCTCCATTATCAACAAATGGATTATCAATTTGTCTTTTTTTTACAATTTTTTATGTATTAACTTATCTTAATTTAGACTTAAATAAAAAAATAATTTATGCTGTTTGTATGGTAGTTGGATTATTCATAATACAAATTATTGTTGTATTAATTATGTTAATTCCATTTATTTCTCATTTATTATTTTTAATTGGTTATACTATGTTAATAATTAGTCCATTTTATGAAGGGAAAAAAATTTATCTTACTTGGGATTATAATTTAATTCCTTTTTTAGATATTCATTCCTGTACATTAATGGCTTTTTTCATTGGTTTTTTCTTAAGAAATATTAAACAAAATAATTGGGAATTATTTGTAATAGAATTTAATCTCTTTATAGCAATATGTGAAATTGCAATTTATTATTATTTATATTATAAAGGACCAAATCAAAATCAAAATGATAATAAAAATAATATAGATGAAAATTTATTAAGTAATAATACTAATAATCCAACATTTAATACTAGTAGTGAATCTAAAAGTATTGAAGAAGTTAATCCTCCTTATTCAAATGATAATCAAAATTTAAGTGTTCCTTCTAATGAAATTTCTGGAGGAAATCTTCCTAATTTAGCTAATAATATTACTCCTAGTTCATAAATTTGAATTTTTTATATAAGAATAATTAAAATAAGATTTTAAAAAAAAATTTGATATTTAAACAGTAAAAAATTTAAAATATTTTATTTTTTTTTATTAATAATATCTTATTATAAAATAAATAACATTATTTTATCATGAATATTATTAAAATATGTCATCTATAAAATTTTTAAATTTATGATATATTAAATTATAAACTTAAATTTTTTTTACTAATAATTTATAACAAATGTTTTTTTACTCAACATTTTGTATATTTTTTTTTTTACTATCTTCTATTTTAAATTCATTTCTTAATTTTTCGAAATTATTTTTTAATTCAATAACAACAATTTTATTATCATTATTAACTATTTTTTCATTTTCATATATAATATCTTCATCTTTATCATTTTTTTCAGGAGAATCAATTTTTTCATTCATCAAATCTTTTTGTATTTTTTGAACATTCTCAGTTACATATTTATTTGTTTCTTTTTTTATATTACTTTCATCAAAAGATATTTGTTGATTATTTTTTATTTTTTTATCTTCTTTTAAAAATATAGTTAGATTATCAAATGATTTTTTTTTAGATTTTTTATTTTTAAATTTCTTAATTTTTTCCTTTTCAATTTTTTCATTTTCTTTCTCAATTTTTTGTAAATAATAATCTAATTTCATATATTTTTTATTAACTTCCATAATATTATCACAATGTGCAATATTAACTAAATAACAACCACAAAAACTTAACTCAACATCTTTTTCACTATCATAATAAGGTAAAATAGGAATACCATTATCTAAATTAAAAGCAAAAGACAAAACAGAATTATCAATAATTAAAATATTTTTTAAATCAAAACCTTCAAAAATACTTAAATCTTTAATATAAACATCTCTTCCATTATTTTTAACAACAATACAATTATTTCTATATAATCTATTATAAAAATATCTATTTTTAGGATCTAAAAAATCTAAAACTCCATTTGCATAAGATGAATGTGAAGCAGTATAAATAACAATAGTATAAACTTTAGAAACTTTTTTTATTACTTCTTCCCATTTTGGTCTTATATTAATTGCTATTTTTGCCATTTTTCCAGTTGGAGTTCTTATTGAAATAATATTATTTTGATGATTTTTATTTAAATCTGTTACTGCATGAATTAATGTTTCATCTAAATCAAAAACTGCTAATTTTTTATGATTTCCAGGATTAAAAATTTTAACTTTATTTGGTCTTTTTATTGTATTTATATCATTTTCTTTTAAAATTTTATGAATTTGTTCAAAACATAAATTTGTATAATCATAAAAATTTGATATTTCTACTATATTTGTTAAGGCTTTTGCTTCGTCTTCAAGGGCTTCTATTACTTTTATAACATTCTTTGATAATATTAATTCATTTGTTTTTGTTTTTTGAATTATTAATGAATGTCTTTTTCTTATATTTATATTTTTTATTTTTTCTGGTTTTTCTTCTTTTTTATTAGAAGATGATTCTTCTTGAATTCTTTTTACTAAAAAATCAAAATTTTCTTCGAATAATGCTAAAGAATTTTTTAATTCTTTATTTGGACTTTTTGATATTGAATCATTTCTTTTTGTTTGTGATTTTCTTATATTAATATTTTCATCTTCATCTATTATTTCATATTCTGGTAATTTTTCAATTTTATTGAGTTGTATTTTATTTAGTGCTTCATTTTGTTCGCTTAATATAACTTCATTATTTTCATTTTTTAAATTTTTTGAATTTTCTTCTTGATTCATATCTGTAATATTTATACTATTTTGATGGACTATTCTTTTTGGATTTATTTGTTTAGGTGTAAATAATAAATTATTTTTTTGAGGCTTCTTTGATGATAATATTCCCATTATTCTATGTTTATCATTATATATCATTTTTTTTTCTTTTATTTAAAAAATATATAAAATTTTTTAAATTTTTCATTAATTATTTTTATAAAAAGATTAATATTTTGTAAAAAAAAATTAATAAATATAATCCATTATTTATATGGAATAAATAAAGTATTATTATAAAATATAGTACATAAAAAAAAATAATAGAAAAAATAAAAAAGATTAATTATTAATATATTTTTTTAGTGATTTAAAATAATTAAAAAAATAAAAATGTGGAATTTTGAAATTAGCAATAGTAATGTAAATTCATTCTATTGTTTTCAATCACATAAATCTCATTTAGAAAGATTAATGCAAGCTAAATCAAAAATTGATGATAAAGGAAAAAGAATTCCATTTTTTTTATCTCATAATATAAGTAAAAAAAAACTTAGAAAAGATATTTTAGAAAAAATAAATAATGAAAATTCTGTGTTGTTTAATAGAATGTTAAATATTTCTGAAAAAAAATCTCCTTATAGTTTAGATGAAAAATTTCCAAAATATTGTGCTGCATTTGATAAAAAAAAGTTTAGTTTTAATAAAATAGAAAGAAATAGAGAAATTAATAAGATGAATAATTTCTTTTATAAAAGATTTCTTTCTATTAAACCAACATATTCTACTAAAAATTTCTTGAAACAATATAAAAAAAACTTTGAAAATAGAATAAAAAAGATCAATTTTAATCCTAATTTAAGTTTTGTTTCTTTTGATAAATTTAGACAAAATGTTTTTAATGAATTGATAAAAATGAAAATTAGTAAAAGTAATAGTGCCTCAAATCTTAATGAAAAAATAAAGAATAATAGTCAATTAATTTTTAAAAAAATAAATATAAGAGGAAAATTAAATTTAAATAATAATTACACTAATTTTAATAATCCAACATATTTAAATCATAATAATATTTATAGTTTATCAGATAGAGCAAAAAGTGCATCTTTTGATTTAAAAAAAAGATTTTTATAAATATTATATATATTTATATATATTTAATTTATTTTTATTATTTTTTTTGGTTGATTTATTAAATAATTAAAAATAATATATTTTAATTTTTTAAAAATAATATAATGGCATTAGCAGAATATAGAAATTTAAATTATCTTACATTATTAAATGATGGTAAAATTGCTTTATCTACTGATAATTATAAGATAAAAATATTTTCAGAAGATTTAATTGAAATTAAAGATTTAGAAATATCATTAACTAAACCTGTAATTTATTGTTTAACTACTTTATTAGATGGAACTTTAGTTATAAGTTCTGATCCATTATTGTTTATTTTAATTAATAATGATAATACTTTTAATATTATTCAATCAATTCCTAATTTATCTTTTAGAAAAATTATTGAAATTCCTGAAGTAAATGAATTATTTATTGTAGATACTTATAATATAAATATTTATCAAAAAGAAAATAATAGTTTAAAATATTTTAATGAATTAATTATTTCATATAATAATTATTTTTTTAATTCAATATTAAGAATAAATAATAATGAATTAGTAATCTCATCTTATAATAGATTAACATTTTTAAATATATTTTCAAAAGATATAAAAGGAAAACTTGAAAATATTTCTAATTTAGATTGGAATGAAACTTTATGTATGATATCTGAAAAATTTTTAGCCGTATCTGGATGGGATAGTGTATCTATTATTGATATTGAAAAAAAAATAAAAGTTAGAAATATTTCTATTAAAATGATTACTTGTTTTTATAAACTCAATTCAAATTTTATTTTAGTTGGAGAAAAATATGGTGATATTAAAAAATATGAAATTTTTAAAGATGATTTTTTTTTAAGTGAAACTAATTTTGAAAATTATAATGAAGGAATTAATAATTTTATTCAAGTAAAAGGAAAAATATATACTGCAACAAAAGATAAAATTTTAGAAATAAAAAAAAATGATAAATAAACAATTTTATTACAAAAAATAAAATTTAAATCTTTCAAATTAATAAATTATATTTCTGTTTAAAAAAATAAAAAAAATTAAAAAAAAAATAAAAATAAATAAATAAAATAAAACATAAATAATAATAAAATGAATTTTGAAATAGATTCATATGGATTAAGAGGAGTATTTGATTTATTAGATTTTGATAAAGATGGAAAAGTAGATTTAAATGAAGCAATCGATGCAATAGATTCATTAGGATATGAACAAGATTATCCAATAATATTTAATTTTATGAAAGAAATGGGAGAAGGAATAATTGATTTTGAAAATTTTGAAAATAAAATTAATTTATTATTAAAAGATACAAATGATGATATTGGATTAAAACGAATTTTTAATATGTTAATTAATAATCCTGAGAAAGAATCTATTAATTTAAAAGATCTTAAAAAAATTTGTCATGAATTAGGAAGAAATATAAGTAATGAAGATTTAGAAAATTTAATGAATAATGCAGGAGATGGTAATGAAATTAATTTTGATACTTTTTCTGAATTTATGAAAAGTAAATTTTCTTAAAAGTATTTTTTAATAATATTAATTTTTTTATTTAAGAACAAATTTTTTAATTTGGTAATTTTTTACTTTTTTTTTCATTTTTTTAATAGATTGAATAAATAAATATAAATTTTTAAATATTATTCTACTTAAAAAATATTTTAAAAAATATATCTTTATAAAATAACTATTAAAAACCTTAAATTAAACAACTTAAATATAACAATTCTAAATTAATATAAATAAATAAAAATATATTTTCTAAAAAAAATAAAAAATAATATTTTATAAACATGGAAAATCTTTTAAAAAATTTAAAAGATCATAAATCTCAAGAAAACTTAGAAGAAATAATAAAATATATAAAAGAGAATCCATTAGAATCTTATTTATCAAAAATAAACGAAATATTAACTTTATTATTATCAGAACGTCAACTTCCAGAAGAACAAAAATTCCAAATCTTTACACATATAATAAATTTATTCATATCTCAAAAAATTCCAATAGAAAAACTATTATCTTTATCAATAGAAAGATTATTTTCAATAGATTATTCAATTTTTTTATCAAGAGATAACATATCAAGAAATATAAATAAAGAATTTTTAAATGAATATTATCCTCTTGATATGGAATTTATGCAAAAATTATTTTCAGATGAGAATTTAAATAATGAATGTCCAATAGATTTTTTAATGATAAATATGAATCAAAATGCTCCAACAATATTTTGTTGGATAAAGGGAATATTTACAAGAAATAATAATCAAAGTTATAGTATTAAATATAATATGAATCCTAATAATGTTTCTTCACAAACTTTTTCAATTAAAGATGATGGAAACTTTTATAGAATTGCTTCTTTTGAAAAATTTACTAATGATTCAGAATGGAAAAAAGATTTAAAAGAAGGAGATGAAATTTCTATTCCTAAAAATAATCTTTATATTGGTGCTATTATTATTAATAGAAATGATGAAATTATTTCTTTTCAATTAAAAGATCAAAGAATTACTAAAAATAGTTGTTCTGAATATATTTTTAATACTTTTATTAGAAGAAAAGGAGAGTTTCAAAAATTTAATAAAGATGAAAATAAATATTATGATAAAAATAGGAATTTTAATCTTGAAAATTTTATTTTACCTGAAAAATTTTCTGAGTATGAAAATAGTATTTATATTATTCCTAGAGAATTACCTAATAAACAAATAAATATGTTTTTTATTAAAATTGGGAATTACTTTTTTAGAAAGTTTTTTGAAGAATTTTCATTTGATGAAAGTGAGAAATGGTTTAATATTGAGAAAATTGATTATTTATTAGTTTTTAATGAAATTTTATTTCAATTATGTCAATTTATAAATTTTAAAGTAGGGATAAATATTGCAATAAAATATTATGATATGGTTCTTAAATTATTATTATCTTGTAGTGAAAAGATTAATTCAAAATATTTTTCAAAATCTTTAAATAAAATAAAAATAATGAATTTCTTTAATCAATTAAATATTATAATGAGTTTTTTTATGATAAAAGAAGATTATGATTCAACTTTTTGTGATTTTGGCTTTCAATTTGGATTAAATTGTTATAATAATTCCCAAATTTTAGAAGAAAAAATTTTAGGATTAAATATAATAACAATGTGTCTTAATGAACATTATAATATTGATGATATTAATGAATGTATTTTATTAAATAAAGATCCAAATATATTAACATTACTTTTTAAATCAAATGTTCACAGTCAAATAATAAAAATGAGTTATGATATTATAATGGGATTATTTAAACATAAATTAATAACTGAAAAAGAAATTAAACAAATATTATTTTATTTTAAAGATGATAATGAAGAAATAAAAGATATATTAAAAAAGGTTTTTGCAAATTTTGAAAATAAAGTAGATAATGAATTATTAGTTTTAACAATAGAAACATTTTCATCAGAAATAAATGAAAATAATGATAATGATATTGAAATATTAAATGATATGTTAAAAAAATCACCTAAAGATGTTTTTATATCAGTATCAGAAAAAGTAATTGATAAATTATATTCAATTATTATTAATAGAAATGTATCATCAAAACTTTTAAATGATGATTTTAATGATTTAATTAAATTAAATGATGAAAATGAATCAATTAAATATAATTATTTAAAATATATTGATAAATTAATTTTAGATATGATTGAACCAAAAAGAAATTTATCAGTTTGTGTTCAATTTTTATCCTCATTATTATTACAAACTCCAAACTTTTTAGATAATGATGAAGATTTTAAAAAACAAGTTATTGATTTATTATTAGTAAAAAATAGTTTATATGATATTATAATTGATTATTTTGATAAAGGAAATTTTGATAAAACAGTGCTTCAATTTTTATCTTTTGCAATGAACAAAACAATAAAAGGAACAAAAGAGGGGATAAATATAGTAAAAAAATTATATAAAATATTTTTAAAAAGTGAATTTTTTAGAGAATATTTAATTTGGATGAATGATTTAATTGAACAAGATATAATTGAATCATCATCTTTAGATTTTTTATTAGAAGATGAATATTTTAATTCAATAGATTTACAAAAAGGAATTGATGATGAATTATATTCATTTTATTGGGGATTATTTCAAAATATAAATAATTTAAGTGATAATTATCAAGAACAAAAATATACAACAAGAACAAATGATGGAAAAATATTAACTTCATATTCATATAAACAAAAAAGTAATAAAGTAAATTTAAAAAAAGATGAAATTTATAATCCATTTAAAATGAAAAATTTTGATATAATATGGAAAATGTTAATTCATTTAAAGGAAAATTCATTTAATAAAAACGCAACAAAATTTTTTGAATTATTTTCAGTAGAAGGAATAACATTAGAAAATAGAAGAAAATTATGGTATAATTTACTAGAAAAATGTATGGAAATATTAAATTTAAATAATGATATTTTAGGAATGAGAAATTCAATAAATGTATTAAAGTATTTAATTGAAGAAAGTGAAAGAAAAGGAACAGCTGGATTAATAAGTCATATTGGTTCATTAGAATCACATAATATAAATTTATCTTTTAATAATTCAATTTATTCATTTAATAGAAGTTTTAATGAAAATAATAATGAAGAAAGTGATTTTAATTTAGATTTAAAGTCAAATTTAACTATTTGGGATTTAAAAAAAATTATTGCAAAAAAAGTAAATGTTATACCAGAATGTATTAAATTTATTCTTGATGGTGATATTGATGTTCCTGATAAAGATAATGGTAAATTATTATCAGAAAAATTTATTGATGGCACAAAAATTAAAATTGTTAAAAGTAATATATTAGAAGAAATGCCAAAAGTTCCTTTAATTGAAAATGATCAATTAACAGAGAAAGCAAAAAAAACTTTTTCAGAAATTTTTGAAATGTATTCTTCAAATGGAAAAATGAATAGAGAACAATGTGGAAATTTTGTATATAAAGTTATTGAATCAAAAAGTTATATTGGACCAAATGATAAAAGAGTAATTGATGTTTTTAATAATTATGATTATGATAAAGATGATTATTTAGATGTAAATGGTTTTTATAATTTTTTCTATGATTCAATTATGCAAGATAAATTAAGAGTTGTTTGGGAAAATATTAAAGTTTTTGATTATAGAAATGATTTAAAAAAAATAAATGAACCTTTAGATGATTATAATAAAGATTGTGATTATAAATTTATGCCAAGATATATTTTAAGTAATGAACAAAAATTTTTTGATATTATTTTTAATATTCAAAATAATGAAAAAAATGATGAAAATTTAAAAAAAGATGCTAATCAATTAATTAATATGATTTGTACTAATGATAAAATAAAAAATATTGTTATTAATTTAGATAAAGAATGGGAAATTTTTTTAAAAGAAGAAAATAATGATTATAAAATATTTTATATGTTTCAAATTTTAGAAAGTAAAATTGACAATTTTAGAAATGAAAAATTTAAAAATAAAGAAAATAAAAAATGGATTAAAAAATTTTTAGAATCTAAAAATGGATTTGAATATTTTGCAAAGGAAAAATTTATAAAATGGAATTATAAAAATAAAAATGACAATATGAAAAATATGATTTATTGGTGTATGTTAAAAATTGTTTTAAGTTGTTTAGAAATTTTATTTGGAATTAGAAGATTTTATGACTTTTTTAATACTGGAAGATTTTTTATTGATAAAGAAATGATTAATAAACAAAACGAAGATCTTATTAATGAAATTTTTGAAAATAATAATATTGAATTAAATGGTGAAAATAATAATGAAAATGATGAAGAAAAAATTAATATTGATGATAATATTAAAGAAAATGAAAAGGAAAATATAAATATTGTAAAAAAAGAAAATGAAGAAGAAGAAAAAAAAGAAAATAAAAATGAAGAAGAAAAAAAAAGAAAATGAAGAAGAAAAAAAAAGAAAAATGAAGAAGATAATAAAGAAAATGAAGAAGAAAAAGAAAAAAAAAAGGAAGAAGATAAAAAAGAAAAAGAAGAAGAAAAAAAAGAAAAAGAAGAAGAAAAAGAAAATAAAAATGA
>JAEEGK010032902.1_pt1 | contig 10115 bp, 8 predicted proteins | sample 8958771 | NCBI WGS metagenome assembly JAEEGK01 (sample SAMN16246547, study PRJNA631951) | gut metagenome | biome: gut microbiome; feature: rumen; material: SC-attached | host: Bos | place: Iran: Karaj | collected 2018-10 | reverse complement strand
GAGGCCCAGAAGCGTATCCGTGAGCTTTTCTACTACGATGTCCTCAGGGCGGACAGGTGCATATCGGACAACTCGATTGAAGGTCGTGTGCCTTTCGGGGACCTTGAGTTCGTCAGATATGTCATGTCCATAGACCCGGAGATGAAGATGAACCGCTACAACATGGGCAAGTACCTTCTGAGAAAGGCCTTTGCGGACGATCATATCCTTCCGGATGAGATTCTGTGGCGCCAGAAGGCGGCGTTCTCTGATGCCGTGGGCCACAGCATGGTGGACAACCTCAAGGCCTATGCGGAGAAGAAGTATTCGGATGAGGAGTTCAGGAGGCTGCGCAAGCGATATGCCTACTGCATGCCTTTCACAAAGGAGAGCCTGCTGTACAGGGAGATCTTCGAGAGCCATTATCCCGGACAGGCTGGGATGATACCTGACTACTGGATGCCTAACAGGTCATGGGAAGGCTGCAACGTGGACGACCCGTCTGCAAGGGTGCTCTCGAACTACGGAGCAAGTGGAATCTGATACAGGGGAGAGATAGATATGGGAGAGTTATTTGATCTTACAAAAGAGTTCGCGAGCTGTGTCTTCACAGAGGAGAAGATGGAGAGATACGTCCCTTCTTCCGAGATTGTGAAGTACCGCAGATGCCTTGAGACAGGTGAGAGCCTCTCAATGGACACCGCAGACGCCATTGCAAAGGGAATGAAGGAGTGGGCCATAAGCATGGGTGCCACCCATTACTGCCACTGGTTCCAGCCCATGACCGGGGGGACCGCGGAGAAGCATGAGGGCTTCATCAGTCCGGTGGGAAAGGGAAGGATAATAATGGACTTCTCAGGAAAGGAGCTTGTCAAAGGTGAGCCTGATGCATCCAGCTTCCCGTCCGGAGGACTCAGGGCCACGTTCGAGGCCCGCGGTTACAGTGCCTGGGATCCCACTTCCTATGCCTTTATTGTAGACGGCAGCCTCTGTATCCCGACAGTGTTCTTCTCATATTCAGGAGAGTCCCTGGATCAGAAGACACCGCTATTAAGGTCCACAAGGGCACTGAACAGGCAGGCCCTGAGAATCCTGAAGGTGTTCGGAGACAAGGAGACCACATCCGTCTCCTCCATGGCTGGTGCGGAGCAGGAGTATTTCCTGATTGATAAGGACCTGTTCAACGAGCGTGAGGACCTGAGGATCTGCGGAAGGACCCTCTTCGGCGCAAAGCCTCCTAAGACGCAGGAGCTGAACGACCATTACTTCGGCTCCATCAAGCCCAGGGTATCTGCCTTCATGAAGGATTATGAGAAAGAGCTCTGGAAGCTGGGAGTCCTGGCAAAGACAAAGCACAATGAGGTTGCCCCGTCACAGCATGAGATGGCACCGATCTTCACTGACTGCAACAGCGCGAATGACCAGAACCAGCTTACGATGAACATCCTCAGGCAGGTTGCTGACCGCCACAATCTGGTATGTCTTCTGGCAGAGAAGCCCTTTGACGGGGTGAACGGAAGCGGAAAACACAATAACTGGTCAATAGTCACGGATAAGGGCAAGAACCTTATCTCCCCGGGAAAGACCCCGTCCCAGAACGCACAGTTCCTGCTGTTCCTGGCAGCATTCGTCAGTGCGGTTGACGAGTACCAGGACCTCCTCAGATGCAGCGTGGCGTATGCGGGAAACGACAACAGGCTCGGAGGCCATGAGGCTCCGCCTGCTATCATCTCCATATTTGTCGGTTCCGAGCTTCAGGGTGTGATTGACTCAATAATCCAGGACAGGAGCTATGACAGCGCGGTCATGAACCCGATCAGGATAGGCATTGACTCCATGCCAGTGATCCCCAAGGACACCACGGACCGCAACCGCACGAGCCCTATAGCGTTCACAGGAAACAAGTTCGAGTTCAGGATGCCCGGCTCAAGCCAGTCCATATCAGCTCCGAACACGGTCCTGAACACCATCATGGCCCAGAAGCTCTGCGAGTATGCGAACATCCTGGAGCAGACAGACGCGAAGAACATCAACAATGTGCTTCATGACCTGATCAAGGATGAGTTCACGAAGCACTCCAGGATAATATTCAACGGAAACGGCTATGACAGCTCATGGGTGGAGGAGGCCAGGCGCCGCGGCCTGAGCAACTACGCCACAACGGCAGAGGCCTTGAGGCACTACCTTGATCCCAAGAACATTGCACTGATGGAGGGAAACGGTGTCATGTCCGAATCAGAGATGAGGGCAAGAAAGGAGATTTATGTTGAGAAATACTGCAACGTGATCTCAATTGAGGCCAACACACTGAAGGACATGGTTAGAAGGGAGATAATCCCGGCTGTCTCAGCCTTTGAGGGTGAGCTCTGCAGGACAATCTCCTATATGAAGGAGGCCTTCACCACGGTTCAGGTGTCGGATGTGGAGCGTGACACATGCACGACTCTCATGAAGTGCAACAAGAAGATGGTACTGCTTGAGAAACAGCTGGAAAGCGCCCTTGCCAAGGCATCTGCATCAGGTGCGGATGACATGTCAGGATACTTCCATGACAAGGTCCTGTCCCTCATGGAGAAGATACGTGAGGTGGTCAACGAGGCGGAGGTGCTTACACCCGACAGATTCTGGCCTTATCCGACCTACAGCCAGCTGCTGTTCTCAGAATAAGGCGAAACAAGGAGGAGATGCTCAGATGACCAAGTACATTTTCGTCACAGGTGGTGTTGTATCAGGTCTGGGAAAAGGAATTACTGCCGCTTCCCTCGGAAGACTCCTGAAGTCCCGCGGCCTTAAGGTGGCGGCCCAGAAGCTGGATCCATACATCAACGTGGACCCGGGGACCATGAGCCCTTACCAGCACGGTGAGGTCTATGTCACGGAGGACGGGGCGGAGACAGACCTTGATCTCGGTCATTATGAGCGTTTCATCGATGAGGATCTGAACAAGTACTCCAACCTCACAACCGGTAAAGTCTACTGGAACGTCCTGAACAAGGAGAGGCGGGGTGAGTACCTCGGACACACGGTGCAGGTAATACCCCATATCACCAACGAGATAAAGGAGTTCGTCTACAGCGTGGGAAAGAAGACATCTGCCGATGTCGTCATTACGGAGATAGGCGGAACCATCGGAGACATCGAGTCCCAGCCCTTCATAGAGGCGGTGCGCCAGATATCGCTTGAGGTGGGACGAGAGAACAGCCTTTTCATCCATGTCACGCTGGTGCCTTATCTGAGCGGCTCTGACGAGCATAAGTCAAAGCCGACACAGCACTCCGTGAAGGAGCTCCAGGGGATGGGGATAAACCCCAACATAATCGTTCTCCGCTGTGACAAGCCTCTGGAGAGCTCGATCTTCGAGAAGATCGCCATGTTCTGCAACGTGAAGAATGACTGTGTCATTGAGAACATCACGCTTCCGAATCTCTACGAGGCCCCGCTGATGCTTGAGAAGGCCCATTTCTCCGATGTGGTGTGCAGGGAGCTCGGGATAAACACCGCTGAGCCTGACCTTCATGAGTGGAGGCAGATGGTGGAGCGCATCAACGGCGCATCGGGCCACTGCGTGGAGATAGGGCTTGTGGGAAAATATGTGGCACTGCACGATGCCTACCTGTCTGTTGCCGAGGCCCTGCGCCATGCAGGGTTCTACCATGATGTCCATATCAACATCCGCTGGATTGACTCCGAGGAGATCACCTCAGTCAACTGCGCCGAGGTTCTGAGTGGCCTTGACGGGATAATAGTGCCCGGAGGTTTCGGCAGCAGGGGGATAGAGGGCATGATCCTTGCAGCCGGCTATGCCAGGAAGAACAGGATCCCTTATTTCGGAATCTGCCTGGGGATGCAGATAGAGGTCATTGAGTTCGCACGGAATGAGGCAGGCCTCACAGTCGCCAACTCCAGGGAGTTCGATGCAGAGTGCCCTGACAAGGTCATTGACTTCATGCCGGGCCAGAATGATGAGATAGACAAGGGCGGGACCCTAAGACTTGGCTCTTATCCGTGCATCATCAAGGCTGGTACGACCATGCAGCGGTGCTACGGGAAGCTGAGGATTGACGAGCGTCACAGGCACAGATATGAGTTCAACAACGAGTACAGGGCTCTTCTTCAGGATCACGGCATGACGCTCAGCGGAATATCACCTGACGGAAGGCTGGTGGAGACCATAGAGCTCACCGATCATCCGTTCTTCGTGGGGGTCCAGTACCATCCAGAGTTCAAGAGCAGGCCAAACAGGCCTCATCCGCTTTTCCTGGGATTCATTGAGGCTGCGAAGAGCCGTCATCTTTCCTGACTGCTGAGTCAATGCTCCGTCCGAACACCACGAACCTGTCAAAAAGATACTCGGTGACAAAGTTGATGATCATGTTGAGGATGGTCACGAGGTACTCGTTCCACAGAAGGTCCTCTGCAAGCCAGTTGCCGAATATGGTTGAGAGCGGGGTGAAAACGGCATAGTAGCCCAGGACCTTCATCATCGCCACCGGCACGTTGTTGGCTGACTTGAACGTGAACTTCCTGTTGAGGGTGAAGTTCCAGATCACCGACAGGATCAGAGCCGTCAGATAGCAGGGCCAGTAGGGCAGGTCCAGAAGCTCGTTCATCAGGGTGAAGCTCAGAATCTGCACCAGACCGGCTGATATCGAGAAGAGGGTGAATTTGATTGTCCGTGTAAGCTCGTCTTTCCTCATCAGGCTGATGATACATCCGATTCTCACTCTTATACAGGGTTTTCAGGGCGGAAAACCTGTTTTTGGCAAAAATGTTTCTGTACATAGAAACTTTTTTCGGAAAACCTATTGACTTTTGTTTCTGTTTATAGAAACATGTGGGCAACTGGAACGGGTGTTCCGTTAAAGGAGAGGAGAAAAATGAAGAAAACAGTTGTCTTATTGATGGTTTTGGTTATGGCACTATCTGCGGCCTTCTGCGGAGGAAGCTCAGAGGCATCGGCCTCGGGGAAGAAGACATACACGGTCGGTATCTGCAATTTCGTCGATGACGCCTCGCTCAACCAGATCTGCGAGAATATCCAGAACGAGCTTGCCTCGATCGCGGAGAAGAGGGGTGTGGAGATCAAAGTCAAATATGACAACTGCAACGCTGACGCGAATGTCATGAGCCAGATCATCGCCAACTTCATCGCCGACAAGGTGGATGTGATGGTAGGAGTAGCCACACCTGTGGCAATGCAGATGCAGGCCGCAACAGAGGACAACAAGATCCCGGTGGTGTTCGCCGCTGTGTCTGACCCGCTTTCCACCGGAATAGTCGCATCACTTGAGGCTCCTGGCGCCAATGTCACCGGAACAAGTGACTTCCTGGACACGAATGCGGTGATGAACCTCATCTTCGCGCTGAATCCCGCTGCCAAGAAGGTTGGACTCCTGTACGATGCAGGTCAGGATGCGTCCACGACTGCGATTGCAACAGCCAAAGAGTACCTGAAGGCCAAGGGAGTGGAGGTCGTGGAGAGAATGGGTACAACAGTCGACGAGGTGATCCTTGCGGCCAACGCCCTGATCGCAGACAAGGTCGATGCCGTCTTCACACCTTCTGACAACACGATCATGACTGCGGAGCTCTCAATCTACGAGGCTCTTGCGGCAGCCAAGATCCCTCACTACGCAGGTGCAGACTCATTCGCACTCAACGGGGCGTTCCTCGGATACGGAGTCGACTATGCTAACCTCGGAAGGGTGACAGGTGACATGGTCGCCGAGATCCTGCTTGACGGCGCAAAGCCCGAGACAATGGCTGTCAGGACCTTCGACAACGGAACCGCAACGGTCAATGTTGAGACTGCGGCCATAATGGGATATGATTTTGAGAAGCTTGCGGCCACATTCGGACCGTACTGCACCAAGGTTGTGCAGATCACAACCGCGGAAAGCTTCTGACAACAGGGTGAGAGATGTTGACCACCATACTAGGGCTTGGCGCCACGGCGCTTGAGCTGGGGCTTATAAGCTCACTTACAGTACTTGCATTATTCCTGAGCTATTCGATGCTCAATGTATGTGACCTTTCAACTGACGGCTGCTTCACTTTAGGGGCGGCCGTTGGTGCTGTGGTCGCCATATCAGGCCATCCGTATCTGTCGATCCTGGCGGCCTTGTGCGTGGGGATGGTGTCGGGATTCATTACCGCGCTTCTTCAGACGAAGATGGGCATTGACAGCCTGCTTTCGGGAATCATAGTGAACACGGGCCTTTATTCAGTGAACATCGCCATCATGGGTGGTGCGTCACTGCTGAACATGAACAAGACGGAGACGGTCTTCACCAAGGCGAGGACCCTGCTCTCAGGGACATTCCTCTCGTCCCAGTACAGGCTTGCGGTTGTGATCCTGTTCGTGGCGCTGGCCCTTGCGCTTATGACATGGTTCCTGAAGACAAGGCTGGGCCTTGCCATCCGTGCCACAGGAAACAACCCGGACATGGTCAAGTCATCCTCGATAAACCCGGCCTTCACCACGATAGTCGGGCTGTGTCTCTCCAACTCACTGACCGCACTTTCCGGATGCCTTCTGGCCCAGAGCCAGAAATCGGTGAATGTGACCATCGGTTCAGGCATGGTGACAATAGCCCTGGCCTCGCTTCTGATTGGAAGGGCCTTCATGGGCAAGGGATCAATAGGGAAGAGGGCCGTGGGAGCGGTCCTTGGAGCCTTTGTGTTCCGTCTTGTATACACCATAGCCCTCAGGTTCAACCTGCCGGCATACATGCTGAAGCTGGTGTCCTCCGTCATTGTCATAATCGCCATAGCAGGTCCGTACTTCAAGAAGCGGTTCCCTGAGTTCAAGAGGGTGCATGACGCATCAAAGGGGGGCGGGAATGCTTGAGCTCTTTGATGTCTGCAAGACCTTCAACGCAAAGACCATATTCGAGAAGGTTGCCCTTGATCATGTTAGCCTCAAGGTCAATGACGGGGACTTCATATCCATAATCGGTGCAAACGGGGCAGGGAAATCAACCCTGTTCAATGCGATCTGCGGCTCTTTCCTGACTGACAGCGGCAGGATAATCCTTGACGGTGAGGACATCACGTTCAAGCCTGACCACATGAGGGCAAAGACCATAGGACGGCTTTTCCAGGATCCCATGCGCGGCTCCGCACCGGGGATGAGCATTGAGGAGAACCTTGCCCTGGCCGCAGGCCATGGGGGCTGGCTGAGCAAGATCTCCAAGGCCGACAAGGAGGCATTCAGGGAGAGGCTTTCCCTGCTGGGAATGGGTCTTGAGGACCGCATGCGCCAGCCTGTGGGGCTTCTCTCCGGCGGACAGCGCCAGGCCCTGACCCTTCTGATGTCCACATTCAATCCTCCGAAGCTTCTCCTGCTGGATGAACACACGGCGGCCCTGGATCCTGCGACATCGGAGAAGGTGCTTGAGCTGACCAAGAGCATAGTCAGGGACAACAGGCTCACATGCCTGATGATAACACACAACATGCAGAGTGCCCTGGATCTGGGAAACAGGACCATAATGATGCACGGCGGAAGAATCATCTATGATGTCTCAGGAGATACAAGGAACGGCCTTGAGGTCTCCGACCTGCTGAGCCAGTTCAAGGCTGCAGCCGGAAAGGACCTGGACAACGACAGGATGATGCTGGTATGAGACAGAGACAGCTGCTCGGAAGCCTTATCCTACTGATTGTGGCGGTGATCTGGGGCACTGCGTTTGCCTTCCAGCGCATGGGTACCGGTGTGATAGGGCCAATGACATTCACAGCCTCACGCATGACGCTCTCCGCAGTTGCGGTAGCCCTTGTGTCATTTCTCATAAAAGACCCGGCCATGGCTGATGCCGCAGAAACTTCCGCAAGAAGACGTGACACCCTGACAGGGGGCATCTTCTGCGGTCTTTTCCTTGTGTCCGCAACCCTTTTCCAGCAGATCGGGATTGCCTACACCACTGCGGGGAAGGCCGGTTTCATCACAGCCCTGTACATCCTGCTTGTCCCGATAATCAGCACGGTCTTCCTGAGAAAGCCAAGCAGCTGGATAGTATGGATCGCAGTGCTTCTAGGACTGGCGGGGATGTATCTTCTCTGTATCACGGAGGGCTTCAGCCTTGCCAGAGGAGATGCGCTAGTCTGCGTGTGCGCCCTGCTGTTCACCGGCCATATCCTGTGCTGTGACCGTTTCGCGGAAAGGGGGAATCCTGTGAGGATCTCCGCCATCCAGTTTGTGACGGCCTCTGTTGTGTCGTGGACCCTGGCATTCATCTTCGAGACTCCTTCCGTTGAGGCGATCAGGTCCGCGCTTGTCCCGATCCTTTACTGCGGCCTTGCCTCAGGGGGCATAGGCTATACGCTTCAGATAGTAGCGCAGAGGTTCACCAATCCGACGGTGGCATCGCTTCTGATGAGCTTCGAGTCGGTGTTCGCTGTCCTTGGCGGAGCAGTCCTGCTTCACGAGAGAATGAGCACCCGCGAGCTTCTGGGATGCATGGTCATGTTCATTGCGATAATAGTCGTGCAGGTTCCCGTCCCTCATAAGAGTCAGGACTGACTTGTTCTTGTCATTAATGCCTCTTTGTGGTTTCATTTCGGTGGAGGGGCGTCAATGCGTAAGCTTCTTGGTATTGTTTTTCTTGTTTTGTCACTGATCCTGGTTGTCTCATGTTCAACCACGGCGTTGAAGGAGAATGAGGCCTATGTGATCAGGATCATAGGCCTTGAGAGGGACATCAGTACTACAAAGCACGGCAACATCAGGACTGACGAGGACTGCTTCACGTTCCTTGAGAACTCGGGCTTCGAGCTGGGAGACATAGTGGAGGTGAGTTTCCTTGACAAAAAGATGGACCTTCCGCTTGTGCCGTCCTATTCCTCGGTTCCCGCAGGGCAGGCAGGTCTTGCGCTGAGGATAAATGACGCCTCCAATAATCCCAATGACTATCTTGCCACGCTCTTCATGAACGCAGGTGATTTCATGACCACATACGGCATCGCGGTGAAACAGACCAAAGAGGACAACAGCTGGGACTGGGTGGCCTGTGACGGGGTGACTTTCCCGATAGAGGTTGAGATCAGGCTGAAGGAGAAGGGCGGTTATCTCAGCCAGCTTGCCCTTGCGGACCTGAGCAAGTCAAATGAGCGTTCCGATTATCCTGAGCTCGATGACCGTGGCTTCGCGAATTTCAGGAAGGTCACCACAACTGGAATGGGTGATTGCCTGTACCGCTCCAGCTCCCCGCTGAATGATGTCAACGGCAGGGACACCTATGCCATGAAGGCCCTTGAGGACTCGGCGGTGAGTGTCATAGTCAACATCGAGGAGGATAAGGACATTGCCCAGGGACGTCCGGCATTTGAGGGCTCTTATTACTCGCGCCAGAATGCAGCCTATTTCCGTATGACGACTGATTTCATGGGAAAGAGCAATAACGCTCCGCTGTGTGATGTCTTCCGCTTCATGGCCGCCAATCCGGGAATCTACTGCATCCACTGCAAGGAGGGAAAGGACAGGACAGGCTTTGTGACAGCGGTCCTTGAGCTTCTTATGGGCGCCACCATGGATGAGGTCATAGATGACTACATGGTCACATACATGAACTTCTACAAGGTGGAGAAAGGCACAGAGCAGTACTCATACATCTCGAACCTGATCACGGATGAGCTAAAGGCAAACGGAATATCTGATAATGGTTCTCTCCAGGAACAGACTGAGCAGTTTCTGAAGGGATTAGGTCTTACCTCCGAGGAGATCTCCGCGCTTAAGGACAATCTCTCAGCCAGGATATAAGAGGGCAGGCAAATGATTCAGGACATAGCACCAAGCAAGCTCATCAACAGTTTCGCCTCATTTGAGATCAGGGAATCAGACAGCCTCTTTTTCTTTGATGATTCCGGCAGGGTCCTGGTTGGAGGAACCGAAGGGATGATGGAGATCCCGAGAGGCAGTGATGCCCCCGCTCAGAAGGCTGTCTATCTTTTCTCGATAGACGAAACCAGGTACTTTCTCGCGGAGGACTGCCATGATTTCTCGAAGGAGGGTTTCAGGTATCTCTCAATCAGGGAGGTCAGGGATGTCTTTGAGGGAAAGGAGGTCTTTGCGGCGTTCACCGCCTATCACCTCTGGCGCTGGTATGCGAACAACAGATTCTGCGGCAGATGCGGCT
>JAEEGK010032898.1_pt1 | contig 10116 bp, 4 predicted proteins | sample 8958771 | NCBI WGS metagenome assembly JAEEGK01 (sample SAMN16246547, study PRJNA631951) | gut metagenome | biome: gut microbiome; feature: rumen; material: SC-attached | host: Bos | place: Iran: Karaj | collected 2018-10 | reverse complement strand
TCTGTCGAACAACGACACCACGAAGGTCTATGCCGTAGATCTGTCCATCTTCACCGACGGACCCGATGCTGAGCATTTCATAATTCCTGCCCACTACAACGCACGCAAGAACCGCTGGATTGCCTACGAGAAGTTCAACACCCGATCAATGCCCTGCAACGTGAACGTGACGCCCTATTACCACAGTGACATCATTGGTTCGCGAGTGAAAGTGCAGAATGCCGTCAACTTCTATAAGAATCTGCTGACACCCGACTTGATTCCACAGCAGCTCATCGACCAGGCTACACCCCTGCTGGAGCAGCTACAGGCTGCTATCGACAGTAACAACGAAGAACGCTGCAAGGCCCTTGACGATCAGCTGTACAACATCTATGTTCAGGTTTTGGGCTACTATGGCATGCAGATTGACGGTGAAGACATCAGCGAAGACGACGAGTCGGCACTGAACATCGACATCGACAATATCATTGCACAGAAGACTTATTTCGAACAGGCCATTACCAAAGACCTGAAGGACATGAACAGCTTGGGCGAAATGTTCAATGGCATCATCACAGCTCCTGCCACAGGCATGACAGAATTGTCGCTACAGTCGGAGGGCTACCAATGCTTTATGATGGACGACGGAAGTGCTCTCTACATCCGCTCGAACGATGAGGACAATACACTCACATTAGTGAGCCTGAAAGACAATCTCGTAGTCACGTTCAAAAATGATATTCCGGCCACCAGCCGCCGCGTCAGTACAGAAGACGTCCAAGCTCTAAAGGAAACTATCGAGGCGATGTGGGAAAAACTGAGCGGTATCAGCGAAAAGATATCGGAATATCAGGAATACCTGAGCGTGGCCATCGATGTGATGAGCAACTACATCGACGACATTGCCAAGAAACAGAGCAATATCATCAAGCTGATTAATAAGACCAAGGGTATGGGTACGCTCACTCCGCGGGAGTCAGCCGAGTTTAACAAGGTGCGCTATGATCGACTGAACGCACTGGCCAAGAAATCGTCGCTGGCCTGCAAGACACGCAATGCGCTCAGCTACCTGAAATTCGGCGACGCAATAGGCTGTGTAGGCGGCTTCATCTCGTTGGTGAACAACCTGAGAGAGATGGTACAGAACTGTCAGACGTTAGTTGATTTCTACTTTAGCATTCCTAATCCGTGTCCGAACGATCAGTTCAAGGCCACTCAACTGAGGGAAGATGCCTTCAACCTGGCATGGTGGGCCGCTGGCTACAGCATGAAGAAGATTACTGCCGACATAATAGGCATTACAGGAGCTATTGCCAGTCTGGTGGGCTGCACCACAGTTGTGGCTGCACCTGAAGGTCTCATGGGCTTAGGACTGTCGGTCGGCAGCATGGCACTGACCAAGATTTGTGATGAATACTTCGGCATGCGCATCGATCAGGAATTCTGTGATCTCATCATTGAGAGAAACGAATTGGAGTGCACAGAGAAAAAGAAATCTAAAAAGAAAGACCCGAAGGAGTGCACCAGCAACTGCGGCCCTTGCTGCCCGGACAGCCCACCGACGCTCGACCCTTCTGGCTTCGTCTATGAGGGTGTGGAGAGCAACCGCTTGGAGGGTGCTACGACAACCGTGTTCTATAAGAAGGTGACGAAGAACGAGTTTGGCGACGATGTGGAGAAGGTCATCGTATGGGATGCCGAGAATTACGGACAGGTGAACCCGCAGGTGACCGACGCGAATGGCGAATACGGATGGATGGTGCCTACCGGACTGTGGCAGGTGAAATATGAGAAGCAGGGCTATCAGACCGAATACTCGGAATGGCTGCCCGTGCCACCACCACAACTCGATGTGAACCAGAGCATGACGCAGTTCTCGCAGCCTGTGGTCAGTCAGGTCAAGGCTACGCAGAACGGTGTGCAAGTCACGTTCGACAAGTACATGCTGCCCGCCTCACTGAGTGCTGAGAATATCAGCGTCACTATGAGCGGTGAGGCCATTAGCGGAAGCGTGGAACCGGTATTCAACGGTGCCGATACGCTCTATGCACAGCGTGCCGACTTCATCCCCGAGACCAGTCTGCCAGTAGGCCAAAAGCTGCTGCTCACCGTGAGCGGCAACGTGGAGAGCTATGCAGGTGTGACGATGGGTGATGCCTATACGCAGGATTTCAACATCACGCAAACTATCAATGCACTGTTGGCCGACTCAGTTGTTCACGTCGTTTACGACAAGACTACGCCTGTCACCATCCAAGCTATGCCTGCCGATGCAGCTGCCGGCAAGAAGGCCAGCGTGAAGATTCTCTCTGACATGATAGTAACAGCTGAAAGTGACGAGCTGACCTTCAACGAGCAGGGCTTTGCCACACTGAACCTCACAGGTGAGGCTCATGGCACCACCGCTGCCATCATCCAGATGCAGGATGACAGCGACATGAAGAAGGTGGTGGTGGTTAACGTGAAGGACGAAAATGACTTCATCTGCCCGATGCCCGAATCGAACTACATGCCGGAACAGGCATACGCATACGGCACGATGATTGAGCTGACCTGCGAACTGCCCGAGGCCGAAATCTACTACACGCTCGACGGTACCTGCCCCTGTGCAGAGTCCTCAGCGAGCGTAAAGAAGTACACCGCACCCATCATGCTCACCACCGACCTCACTATCAAGGCATTCGCCAAGGCCAAGGGCTATGCTGATAGTGACATCGCCCAAATGGTGTTCCGTCTCGACACAGGCGAGGATGGTATCAGCACATTGCATGCCGAGCGTCCTGTGACTAAGAGCATCTACACGCTCTCTGGCCTGAAGGTTGAGAATGTTAAGCACCTGTCGAAAGGTGTCTACATCAGAAGTGGAAAGAAGATTGTGGTGAAATAACACGAAACGAATAACTTCAAAAAAGAGGTGTATCAAAAATCGATACACCTCTTTTTGTAGGTTGTTCCTTAAACAGGAAGGGTAGGGGGTATTAGATGGGATTTGTATTCTCAAACGTCACCTGATAGGGCCACTGCTCGTTGTTCACCGACCAGTCAGAAGAAGCCTTTCCGCTGGTCCAGGGGTGACACCAGTGCTGGGTGGGGGCTCCCATCACCACGAAGAAGAGGTTCTTGCAGGTACCGTGATCCGAAGGGATGGAGAGTTCAGCCGTGCCTTCCTTGTCGGCCTTCACCTCGCCATAGATGCGCGTGTCGTCGCTCATCAGTGCTACGAAGGCATATCGCCATCCGGCACGAGCCGGATAGACGTAATGGTAGCCCTCGGCATCGGTCAGCCCCTTGAACGTGGCCTTGACTACTGTTCCGGCTGCCACCCGCTTCATGTTGGTGATGTGATAGCCGTAGTTCTGGATGCAGTAGTTGGCATCAGCCTGATAGGTCATTGCTACATTGTCGATGAGCTTCAGTCGGTTCTTGTGTTGTCCGATGCGATGCTTGGCACGGTCGCGCACGCCGTCGATGTCCCATGTAGCCATGCGCATGTAGCCTTCCATGAGCTCGTCATTGAACTGCTGCTGTGTCAGGCCGTTCATGCGTATATAAGTCTGTATGGGATCCTCATAGCGCTGTGTCTCGCGCCACATGCGGCCAATGAAACTGCGTCCGTGCTTCATGGCCCACCAGTCGTGAATGTAGCAGCAGGCATATCGCCAGTCCTCGTGCAGCATGTTCAGGTGGTGGTTGTCCAGATGCTGTTCGAAATACTCTCCGTCGGTGAACTGCCGGTCGGGGAATATCTGATAAGCCTGCCAGTCGGCACAGCTCTCCCACCAGCCATTGTCATTGCCGCCGCCCCAGCCCCAGCGCCATCCACGATCCATGTGTCCGGCGCCATCGGTGCCTAAGTCGGCAGACACAAGGTATTGGAACGTGTGTCCCACCTCGTGAGCGATGGTGTGGCCGCCGCGTGCGGTGGCTGCCCAGGGATTGAAGTGCCCCAGTCCTGTCCGGCTCCACGTGCCGTTGGCTTCCTGTCCGTCGGTGCCAGAGGCATCGGCTCGCCACTCTGCCTGATAGGGTATGTAGAGCTGAATCTTATATTTGTCGGTGGTCGATGTCCCCGGCACGATGAAGCCCAGGTCTTCCACATAGCATTTCCAGCACTTCTCAGCCACGTCGAGCACATCGTAGGCATTGGCCACTTCGCCCCTTGTGGGAAACTTGATGCTCTTGGGATTGTTGCCATAGCGCACGTCCCAGAACACGGCGAAGTGCTCGCTCTCTAATGAGGGGGCGAAGTTATAGCCCGAAGTAGCGTTCGCATTCTCATAGTTGGTGCCACTGTAGGTGTTGGGCTTCAGCAGATAACGTCCAGGAGCCTCAAACAGCATGTCGGACTTGCCAGCAGTCATGCTGAGTATCTTTTTTCCGGCAGGACTATACACCGCTATCTGCGAGGTCTTCACCTCTATTGAATCAGCTTCTGCAATGCGCAGGGCAGCATTGGCCTGAAAGCGGTTGTCGTAGCGCACCCATAGTGTGTCCTGAGCTTGAAGGATAGTGGCCTGCGTCAGGAGCAGCAGGGGAAATATCATCTTTTTCATCTTACTATTATCTTTTTACCGTTCACAATATAGATGCCGCGCGACAGCCGTCCGTCGAGCATCTGTCTGCTGCCCAGTCGGCGACCGCTGAGGTCATATACGCTGTCATCGGCTTGAGGTTCTTTGCCCCAGCCGGTTGCGTGGTCTATGCCTGTCAGCGTGAGGTCCTCGTCAATGCCGTTGATATAGAAGCGCATAGGCACACTGTCGCTATTGGCAACGAACACCACCCAGTTGCGAAATGCCTTCATCTCCACCGAGTCGTTCGACTCAAAGAAGTGTCCGTCGTTGTCCATGCAGTAGAAGGGGCGGTTGATGTAGGATAGTTTATGATTGTCGGTCATCTTAGTATAAGTGCCAGAGGCACGCATGCGCACTTTTCGTGTTTCCGATTGAAGCGACTGGTTGCCGGGAATGGCCTTTCCTCCTTCCATCGACACATTATATATAATGTAGGCAGGACCGCTGACCTGAGCACTGCCGTATGAGAGTGTAGTCTTTCGCCCTTTGGGTATGTCGGGCTCTCGCGTAGGCTTCACGATATAGTGTGTGCCAGCGTTGATGACCACTTCGTCAGTATTCAGGTCGATGAGTTCAAAGTCTATCTGCGCCCATTCGCCCTCCGTTGCTCCGCTGTAGCGTGCCAGCAGTGTGCCTTCGCCGAAGGCATCGAGCACCTGACGGCCCGACATGCTGACGGGCAGTGTCATCGGGTTCCACTTGTTCAGTTGGAAGTCGTAGCGCAGGGCCAGCAATCCGTGATCCACGGCGTAGGGGGTGAACGTGGTGCTGTCCTCATTGAGCGCAAACTTCTGCGGCACCACCAGTCGCATTTTCCGAATGTCGCTCATGTTCATTGTCTGTCCGCCGAACGTGAGCGTGTTGCCCTGCTTGCGCATTATGAGACTTTGCGCCGTGCTCGTGGCATGATAGCTCACGTTGCCGTCGGTGGTGGTCACCACCAGGTTGCGTGCGTTCTGCAACCTCGTCGCCCGTTCGCTCTGCGCCGAGGCACAGACCGACGATGCGATGAGGAGAGAGGCTATGAATAGTTTCTTCATTTCACAAGGAATTTTTTACCGTTCTTGATGTAGAGTCCAGGCTTCAGCACTTGCACACGACGACCTGAGAGGTCATAGACCACGTTGTCGTTCTGCTGCTCACGGGGCTGTGCTGCCAGCTCGTCTATTCCGTCGGTCTCGTAGCTCTTGTCGGCGCGATCCATCATCTGGTTGAGCGACATCATCTCCAGCAGCGAGATGGCGCGGTCATACACGATGAAGTCGTCGAAACAGGCATCAGCCGAGCCCCAGAACGAGCCATTGCCTAAGAACAGCTGGTCGCAGGCTGCCAGATGGTTGACAATGAGATCGTAGTTGAAGCCGCCCTTTGCCGTGACATCCGTACCGTTGAGCGATCCGTTGTAGTTGTCGCTGTGAGCGCTTGCACCGTCTATGTAGATGGTGACTCCTGCGGTCTTGCTGCGCGAGAAGGTGATCACCACATGATGCCACTGTCCGATGCCCAGGTCATTGCAAATCACGGTATTGGGGTTGTTGATGTCCAACCAGTTGGTGCCATCGTTGAATCCTGCATAGAGGTTGCCTGTGAAGAACAGCTTGGCCGTTCCATTGGTGCAGCCGAAGAGGGCATCCCACACGTTGTTGTCGGTGCGTTTCACGAAGAATGAGATGGTAGCGCCGTTGGTCAGTTCCTTGCCCTTCAGGGGGTTGGGAATGGCCACATAGCTCTCCTTGCCGTTGGCACCGAAGTTGAGGTGAACCACGCTACCGTTGCGCAGTGCCTCGGTGTCTTCTATCTTGGGCAGAGCGGTTGTGCTCTTGCGCAGCAGCTGTGCCGTCTGCGTACTGTCCTTACGGTTGGCGAGTGCCGATGCGTTGTCGAAGTCGTAGTGTGCCACGATGTCGTTGGTCCATGTATCCACAATGGGCTTGGCATTGGTCTCCGACTGAGCCTTCACGGTGAAGCTCTGCTGCCAGAAGTAGTTGCCGCTGGTGAGACGTGCGGTCAGGTTCACGTCGGTGTTGGCTTCCAGTCCGATGGGGTAGTACTTGCCCTCGTTGCTGATGACCTCAGGCATGCTGCTGGTCCACTGCAGCTCCACATTGTCGGCCACGAGACTCATTCCATAGAGGTCAATATTCTTCTTCACTGCCTGAGCAGCCTTCACGGGCACTTTCTGATTGTTCAGCTGCCAAGCCAGTGCGTAGTCAGCCCGATACTTATAGCCCCATACGTTCACACCATTGGAAGCTACTGCCGAGAAGGTGACGGCCTTGATGGTGCGGTCGTCCATCTGCTGTTCCACGATGACACCGTAGTAGGTGTAGGAGCCCAGTTTGATGGTGATATAGCTGGTACCCTCGGTCACGCTCCAGGTGCCGGTGTAGGAGCCCGTCACCTTTCCGTCCTCGGTCAGTTCTATCTCCACGGGAGTTACCTCCTCCATGTGTGCATAGTCCATCTTATACTTGTGCATGAGCAGCTGGTATGTGCCAGCCACGTCGGCCTTTGCCACGAGCTGCTTGCCAGCTATGTCGGCATTGGTTGTGGTCTCGCCGTTGTAGGCGAAGGGAGCAGCCACCAGCCATCCGTTCTTGTTCAGGAACATCTGGTGTACACGCACGGCATGGAAGCCGAGATCGGGATGACCGTCGTTGAACTTGGTGTGATAGACGAGCATGGTCTGGTCGTCCTTGGTGGTGAGGAAGCTGTTGTGTCCCTGTGCCGTCTCGCCGGTGGTCATGAAGCCCCAGTTGTTATAGGCGCCCATGATTTTCACACCTCGGGTTTCGTTACCGGTGCCGTAGTTCATCACGTAGCTGTCATACACGGCTGAGCGGCCTGCGATGTCCTTATAGGGTCCGTTGGGCTTGTTACTGCGGAACACGCGCATCTCATAGCCGCCGTCGGGGGCATAGCCGCCGTAGCTGACAAAGAGGTAGTAGTAGTCGCCGATGCGGTCGATGTAGGCGCCCTCGCCCGACACGTAGTAGCCACCACCCACACGGGTTCCGAAGTAGGGATCGCTGTTGGTGGTTGTTGCGTATGTCACGTCGTAGTCGCGCAGTCCGTTCTCCTCGTTCAGCTCCAGCATCCAGAGACCGCCGCTCCATGAGCCATAGACCATCCAGAGTTTGCCCTCGGCATCGTAGAACACGCAGGGGTCGATGGCATGGGGCCAGCTGGGCTTCGAGGTGTGCGTCCACGTGCCGCTGTAGCGCGACGGCATGGACGAGATTGAGCCCAGTGCCACGCTCAGGTCGGTCTCATTATAGCTGTGCGATCCGTTGTCGAAGCCGGTGATGACCACGGGTCCCTGATACAGGTAGGGTCCGGTGATGTTGTCGCTGGTGAGCAGGATGATGCTGGAGTGCCAGCCATTGCCGTTGATGCTCTGATACATGCACCACTTCTGCATCGTGGGGTTCCAGATGATGTCGGGTGCCCACATGTTGCCGTCGATGCCCCAGCCGCTATCGTTGCGCCCCGACCAGTTCATCGCGTTGAAGGCTGGCATGCTCACCTCCTGTCCGCCTTTCATCACTTTGGTCACTGCAGGTGTGACAAATGCCTCCGAAGTGGTGGCGCTGCTCTTGGTGGTGGTGCACCACGTCAGGTTCTCGTTCTTCCAGTTCTGGAAATCTGTAGTCCATGAGGTTCCGCGCATGGTGCCTAAGATGTAGTAGCGGCCCGATACGGGTTCATAGACCACTGAGGGGTCGTGAACGCTTGTTCCATTCTTCGATGTGTTCTTAATCATTTGTTTGGCCTGCGCCGAGGTGATTTCCGTCTCCTGCGCTGTAGCACCCATAAGGGGTAGTGCGGCCAGTAGCAATGCAAGCAGTTTTTTCATCTTATGTATCATTTTTGTTATTGAGCAAATAGGATTCTATTAAGTTCAATTTGCAAAAATAAGGAAAAAAACGCGAAGTGGCACTATTTTTTGATAGATTAACGCATTGTATGTTTGCATTTTCGCTCGGTTCATTGTACCTTTGTGCGCAAAAACGAATCTATTTTATTGAACATGAGACGTGTTATAGGAATTGGCGAGACTGTTCTCGACATTATATTCAAAGGCGAGCAGCCGCTGAGAGCAGTCCCAGGCGGTTCGGCTTTCAATGCCATCATTTCGTTGGGACGTGCCGGTGTCCCTGCCTATTTTATCAGCGAGACGGGCAACGACCGCGTGGGCGAGTGGGTGAAGCGCTTTCTGCGCGACAATGGTGTAGATGACAGCGGTGTGTGTGTGTTCCCTGACTCCAAGTCGCCTCTCTCGCTGGCTTTTCTCGACGATAAGAACAATGCTGAATACTTGTTCTACAAAGATCATCCTCACGATCAGCTCGATTTCGTATATCCCGAAGTGAACCCCGACGACGTGGTCATCTTCGGTTCTTTTTTTGCCATCAATCCCGTGGTGCGTCCGCAGGTGGCTGGATTCCTTGACTATGCCCACAAGCACGGAGCCATTCTCTACTACGACCTGAACTATCGCGCTAGCCACAAGAACGACCTGATGCGCGTCACTCCCAACATCATTGAGAACTTGGAGATGGCCGACATCGTTAGGGGCAGCGATGAAGACTTCGAAATCATGTATCGCAAGAACGATGCCGACTCGGTCTATCGCTCCGAAATCTCGTTCTACACCAAGAAGTTCATCTACACCCGCGGCTCGCTACCCATCGAGGTGAGGGCCGAGGGAGGCTTTGCCAAACAATATCCCATCGACCTCGTCGGCGAGGTGGTGAGCACCATCGGTGCCGGCGACAACTTCAATGCAGGCTTCGTTTACGGACTGCTCAAGGAGAACATCACCCGTAGCCATATCGAGAGCGGACTCACTGAGAGCCAGTGGGACAGTCTCATCAACTACGGCATGAGTTTCTCTGCCAACGTGTGCCAAACCTTGTACAACTATATCTCGCCTGAATTCGGGCAGAGCCTGCGCCACCTATAATTTATGGTGAGCGACTTTAAAACCTATACTAACAAAATCTATTCTCATAAAAAAACAATGAAAGAAATCACAAACAACATTTTCTATGTGGGTGTCAACGACCGTAACAAGACACTGTTCGAAGGTCTTTGGCCCCTGCCCAACGGAGTGAGCTATAATGCCTATCTCATCGTCGATGAGAAGGTGTGTCTGATTGATACAGTCGAGGTGGACTTCTTCATGCCGTTCCTCGAAAACATCCGCGAGGTCATTGGCGACCGCCCTATCGACTATGTCGTCGTCAACCACATGGAGCCCGACCACAGCGGCTCGCTGGCCCTGCTCCGCCAGTTCTATCCCAACATCGAAATCATTGGCAACAAGAAGACATTCGACATGATGGCTGGCTTCTACCGCCTCACCACCGGACTGTGCGAGGTGAAGAACGGCGACACCCTCTCGCTCGGTGCCCACTCGCTTCAGTTCGTACTCACCCCAATGGTTCACTGGCCAGAGACCATGATGACACTCTGCAAAAGTTTAGAGTGTGGAGTTGAGAGTGTAGAGTTTGCTACCGCACACAGTAATGCTGACGATGCAGCGGTAGCAAACTCT
>JAEEGK010032897.1_pt1 | contig 10116 bp, 8 predicted proteins | sample 8958771 | NCBI WGS metagenome assembly JAEEGK01 (sample SAMN16246547, study PRJNA631951) | gut metagenome | biome: gut microbiome; feature: rumen; material: SC-attached | host: Bos | place: Iran: Karaj | collected 2018-10 | reverse complement strand
AAGCCACAGCCTCACCACCGACAAACCGCTGCGCGTAAACGAAATCAAGCAGGAAAACGGACTCGGCATTTTCGCCTGCGACGGCACACCGGCCGACTGCGTCAAGCTGGCCACCGAACACTTCTGTCCACGACAGCCCGACATGGTGCTCAGCGGCATCAACCATGGCAGCAACAGCTCCATCAACGTGCTCTATAGCGGCACCATGGGTGCCGTGCTCGAAGCCACAGCCCTCGGCCTCAATGCTGTCGGATTCTCACTGCTCAACCACAACCCCCAGGCCGACTTCTCAGCCTGCATACCCTACACACGAGCCATCATCGCCAACGTGCTGGAACACGGCCTGCCCGAAGGTGTGGCGCTCAACGTCAATATCCCGCGCCTTGAAGCAAGCCAGATTAAAGGCATGCGCATCTGCCACCAGGCCAAAGCCAAATGGCTCGACTGCTTCGAGCAACGCGTCGACCCCCGCGGCCGCCCTTACTGGTGGCTTACAGGCAAATTTGTCTGCGACAACCCACCGGACACCAGCGACGAATGGGCTCTCGCCAACGGCTACGTCTCCGTGGTGCCCACACGCACCGACTTTACAGCCTACGACACCATAGACGAGTTGAAATAACTATTCGAATGACCCTGAAGAAATTCTTTGCTCAGGACAAACCCATAGTCGGCATCGTCGCCGGCATCGGAGCCGAACTGGCCTTCTGCCTCGCCTTGGCGGCAGGACTGCTCATCGCCGGCGAATCCATCGGCGACCACATACGATGGTTCGGCGGCATGTTCATACCCCTCATCCTGCTCCTGCACCACTACTCCAAACGCCGCCAAATGCTGCACGTCACCAAAACCCTCATCGTCGTACTCTTCGTCACCTTCCTTGCATTCATGATATACCTGCTCAAAGCCCGAATACTGGTACTACAATAAGACCAACTCCCCGAACTCCCTGAACTCCCTGAACTCCCCGAACTCCCCGAACTCCCTGAACTCCCCGAACTCCTTGAACTCCCTGAACTCCCTGAACTCCTTGAACTCCCTGAACTCCTTGAACTCCCTGAACTCCCTGAACTCCCTGAACTCCTTGAACTCCCCAATTACCTCCCCCACAAAGTCCCTGCTAATCAGGCATGATGCAGCTCCATCTCTTACTCATCTCCTACTCTTCCTCTTACCTTCTTTTTTTTACTTCCTATTTTTGTAGGCAATAATATTGACGAAACTACGTTATGATAAGTGAATGTAAATTGGTATAACCTTTAACACCCCCTCGCTATGGCTAAGATTTACGGAGGCTATATGGGCGGATTCAGCGGAAAGCTCGGACCCGCAGTCGGTTACATGTGGAAGGGACGCTGGTGCGTCCGCTCCCACAACCCCTATCCCCACAACCCGAGGACGTGGCTCCAGACGGCGCACCGCGACGCCTTCAAGGGCGCCGTGCAGCTCGCCGCGGCGATGCGGTGGGCCGTCACCACGACGCTCACCGAGACGGCTCGCGAGTGGGGCATGACCTCGTACAACGTCTTCGTGCACCTCAACCACCGCTCGTTCAGCACGGAAGACCGCGAGCTGAGGGTCGACTGGGCGTCGCTCAAGCTCACCGCCGGCGACTACGAGTGCGTCGAGTTCGGATGCCCCGTGTGGACGGCCGACAACGTGCTTACGGTGCCCTTCGAACGCGGTTCGTGGAGATACTACGACCGCGTGCAGCTCTACGTCTACTGCCCCGATTTGGAGCGTGGCTTCCTCTGCGCGCCGGTGGACTGCCGTACGCGGAAGGTCAGCGTCATGCTGCCCGGCGAGATGGCGGGCAGCGAGGTGCATGTCTACGGCTTCGTGCACAGCATGCAGGGGGCGTGGAGCGAGACGGCCTACGTGGGCTGCCTGACGCAGGAGGACAACGGCGAGGAAACGGCTGAGAGCGAGGCTGTTGAGGCTGACAACACCGCGGAAGTTGCCGGAGGGAGTGAGGCGGCAGCCGAGCGGCAAGGGCTGCCGTCGGAGCGCCGCGAGGCGGTCACCAAGGCGCCGCCGGACTACCCGTTGAAAGGCAATGTGCCATAAGCGTTTACGCGACGTGAAGGTGTAGAAACAAAAATGTTGGCCACAATACAATAATAAGGGCGGACCAACGTTAAGAAAAGGATATGTCGGACAAGTATTCAGACCGCAGCCGTGTGGTGAAGGCCATCTTCATCGTGGTGGGCATCCTGTTCATAGGACGCCTCGCCATGCTGCAGCTGTTCGACCCCAAATACCGCGACCTCGCCAAGCGGCAGTCGCTGAGGAACGTGACGCAGTATCCGGCGCGCGGCTTCATATATGACCGCCACGGCGAGCTGCTGGTGCACAACGAGGCGGTGTACGACCTGATGGTCATTCCGCGGATGGTGAAGAACCTCGACACGGCCTATTTCTGCGAGAGCGTGGGCATCACACGCGCCGAGTTCGACGACCACATGAAGCGTGCGCGCAAGTATTCGCCCTATTCGGCGTCGATATTCATGAAGCAGATCTCGAAGGAGGAGTATGCCAAGTTCGAGAACAAGATGTTCCGTTTCAAGGGTTTCTACATCTCGCAGCGCACGCTGCGCATCTACGACCGACCGATAGCGGCGCAGGTGCTGGGCTATGTAGGCGAGGTGGACCAGGCCGACCTGGACCGCGACCCGTACTACAAGAGGGGCGACTATATCGGCAAGAGCGGACTGGAGAAGAGCTACGAAGAGGTGCTGCGCGGCGTGAAGGGCAAGAAGGTGATGCATGTCGACGTGCACAACCGCGAGATAGGGCCCTACCAGAACGGGGCCTTCGACACACTGCCCGTGGAGGGTGCCAACCTCTACACGACCCTCGACGCCGACCTGCAGCAGTATGCCGAGGATCTTATGGCTAACAAGCGCGGCTGCGTGGTGGCGCTCGAGCCGGCGACCGGCGAGGTGCTGGCCATGGTGAGCGCCCCCACCTACGACCCCAACCTGCTGGTGGGACGCATACGTGGCGAGAACTACCGGAGGCTCGACAGCAACCTTGCCACCCCGATGCTCAACCGCGCCATGATGGGTCAATACCCGCCAGGCTCCATCTTCAAGGTAGCCCAAGCTGTCACAGCCCTCGACCTGGGGGTCATCCAGCCGGGGAGCGGCTTCGTGTGCGACAAGAGCCTCGTGGGCTGCCACAACCACCCTTCGGCCCGCTCGGTGCAGGAAGCCATCAAGATGAGCTGCAACCCGTACTTCTACCAAGTGTACCGTCGTGTTATTCAGCAGGGTAAATACAAAAACATTTACAAGGATGCGCAGTATGGTCTTACGGTATGGGACGACTATATGCACCGCTTCGGCTTCGGCCAGAAGCTGCCCATCGACCTGCCTCGCGGCGGTATGTCGAGCGGCAACATCCCCGACACGGCGTTCTATAACGACAAAAGGTGGTATGGCCGCGACAAATGGGCTTTCTCGACCATCTATTCGAACAGCATCGGCCAGGGCGAGGTGACGGTGGTGCCGATACAGATGGCCAACCTGGCCTGCATTGTTGCCAACCGTGGATACTACATCACGCCGCACCTGGTGCGCTACTACGGTCCCGACTCGACACGCAACGAGGAGTTTTACACCAGGCACGAGACCGGCATAAAGCCTGCCTATTTTGAGATTGCCGCCAACGGTATGTACGATGTTGTGCACGCGGCCGGCGGAACGGCACGCCGTGCCAATATCCCCGACATCGACATCTGCGGCAAGACCGGCACCGCACAGAACATCGGCGACGACCATTCGGTCTTCATATCGTTCGCTCCCAAGAACAAGCCAAAAATCGCCGTGGCCGTCTATGTGGAGAATGCCCGCGGCGGCGGCGGATACTGGGCGGCACCGATTGCCAGTCTGGTGATAGAGAAATACATACGTGGAGAAGTGACGCGCAAGGATGTGGAGCGGATGTACCGCGAGGCCACACCCTGCCAAAAGCTGCCACTGCCAAGAACCATCAAAAAGAAAAGGAAATAATGGAAAACAAGATAGACTGGATATCCGTTGCGCTATATGCCTTCATCCTTATTTTTGGATGGTTCAACATCTATGCCGCCTGCTATGACGACGCGCACACGGCCGTTTTCGACCTTGCCACCAACCACGGCAAACAGCTGATGTGGATAGGCGTGGCGGCCATTGTCGCTCTGCTGATCACACACATAGACCCGCATATTTTCTCCTCGACGGCGTATTTGATATATGCCGGTGTCATAGGGCTGCTGATACTGACTCTGTTTATCGGCACGGCGACCAACGGCGGCCTGTCGTGGATAAAGATTGGCTCGTTCAAGTTCCAGTCGTCGGAGTTTGCCAAGTTTGCCACGGCGCTGGCGCTGGCAAAATATATGAGCGCCCTGGATCTCGACTACAGCCAGCTGAGGACAAAAATAATAGCGTGGACCATCATCCTGATTCCCGCAGGCATAATCCTGCTGCAGCACGATGCCGGGTCGGCACTGGTGTTTGGCAGTTTCCTGCTGCCGCTATACCGCGAGGGTATGTCGGCAAAGATACTTATTACCGGTCTTATAGCTGCCGTTCTGTTTGTCTTGGCTCTGCTGATCAACAAGTTCATCCTTGTCGGTGTTCTTGCCGCCATAGGTTTGTTTTACCTCTTTGTGTGGCTCAACAAACGCACACGGACGCACTATGTGTGGGTGACGGTGGCTTTTCTGGCCTGCACAGCTTTTATTTTCTCGGTAGACCTGGTATTCGACAAAGTGCTGGAGCCGCACCAACGCGACCGCATATACGTTCTGCTCGGGAAAACAGACGACACCAGCGACACCGGCTACAACGTGCACCAGTCGAAGATTGCTATCGGTTCGGGCGGCCTATTCGGCAAAGGGTTCCTGAACGGCACCATCACCAAGGCCGACTTTGTGCCTGAACAGGAGACCGACTTCATTTTCTGCACCGTCGGCGAGGAATGGGGCTTTATAGGCTCACTGGTGCTGATTGCAGCCTACATAAGCCTGCTGCTCAGGATAATAAGACTTGCCGAACGGCAGTATTCGAAGTTTTCGCGATTCTATGGCTACTCTGTGGCAAGCATACTTTTCCTACACTTTTTGATCAACATAGGTATGGTGCTTGGCCTGTTGCCTGTCATCGGCATCCCGCTGCCGTTCTTCAGCTACGGCGGCTCGTCGCTGCTGGCTTTCACCATACTGCTGTTCATATTCCTGCGTCAGGACCAGGAGCGCACCACACCAATTTAAACACAAGAAAATACAAACCATTCTATGGCAAACAAAAAAAATAACGAGGATCATTGTTCTTTCTGCGGCCGCCCCGCGTCGCAATGCTCTATGCTCCTTACCGGCATCGATGGATTTATATGCACAGACTGCATTGCGCAGGCCAATCTGATTATCAACGAACAGAACCACCAGCACAGCAAGAAGTTCAGTTCCACTGTGTCGGACATACCAACACCGGCGGAGATAAAGGCTCTTATGGACCAGTACGTCATTGGCCAGGACGAGGCCAAAAAGGTGCTTTCCGTGGCTGTTTACAACCACTACAAACGCCTTCGCTACTACGAATCGACCGGCAGCAAAAACGACGTTGAGATCGAGAAGTCGAATATCATACTGGTCGGCGAGACCGGCACCGGCAAGACACTTATGGCCAGAACCATAGCCCGTATGCTGCAGGTGCCCTTCTGCATAGCCGACGCCACAACGCTGACCGAGGCTGGCTATGTGGGTGACGATGTTGAGAACGTGCTGGTACGCCTGTTGCAAGCCGCCGACTACGATGTCGCTGCCGCCGAACGCGGCATCGTTTTCATCGACGAGATAGACAAAATTGCACGTAAAAGCGACAATCCCTCAATCACACGCGATGTATCGGGCGAGGGCGTTCAGCAAGCAATGCTGAAGCTGCTTGAAGGTGCCGTGGTCAACGTACCGCCACAGGGAGGCCGAAAGCACCCTGAACAACAGATGATACAGGTTAACACACGCAATATACTCTTTATCTCGGGTGGTGCCTTCGACGGCATAGAACGTGACATTGCACAGCGTATGAAATCGAACGTTATCGGTTTCAACGGAACAAAGACCCGCGAGGAAATCGACCGTCACAACCTGCTGCAATACATACTGCCTATGGACCTCAAAAAGTTCGGACTTATTCCAGAACTGGTGGGCCGATTCCCGGTGCTGACACACCTTGAGCCGCTGGATCGCGATGCATTGCGCCGCATCCTCACGGAACCCAAAAATGCCCTTGTCAAACAATACCAAGAACTGTTCAAAATGGACAATGTAACTCTTGAGTTCGACAAGGGAGCACTGGATGCAATTGTGGACACCGCCGTCGAGTATAAACTTGGAGCACGAGGACTGCGATCCATAGTGGAATCGATAATGAACGACCTGATGTTTGAGTTGCCATCGCACAAAGGTGAGAAAATACGCATAACCAAGAAGATGGCCACTGAAAAACTGAGCCGTTCGAAAATTGTCTCAAATTAAACTGGCAGAACGGAGCTTCACATTTTAAACAATCAGCAACGCTATCGCTGGACAGCTTTGTAGGTCAGGAACAGACCTATGGGTAGCATTACGAACGTGGACACCCACATTCCAACACTGCCAAGGGCGCCTTCGCGGACAGCTTTTTCGGCAATCATACCGACCACATAGTAAAGTACAAAGAAGACAACCGAAGCTACCAAAGGCATACCAAGACCGCCTTTGCGGACAATGGATCCGAAGGGCGCTCCGACAAGGAAAAGGACAATGCAAGCCAGGCTGAGAGTCCACTTGCGATGCCACTCAATGTAGTGACGGTTGATGTATTCGGTTTGTGACTGGAACACCTGACTATGAATCCCTACATCGCTGAGACATCGCTCGGCCTTGCTGAGGGCATCGGTGTAGACTCGGTTGTATTCACGTGTCGGAAGCGAGTCGCACAAGTCGGCACAGGATTTCTTCTCACCGCCTGTAACAATGTATGAAGGCATAATATTCCTTATATTCTGCTTCTGCGAAGCCAGCGATTCACTACGCTGATCCTTGAGGCGGACGATGTTGGAATCAAGCTGCCGCGTATTCATCATCTGATAGCCGCCCTGAAAAATACTTTCGTCGGACTTGTCAAAAGCAAATCCAGACAGGTCGAAGGTCAGTTCATTCTTTTCGAAATAAATACGCGTGAAAGGTTTCGACTCTGCGTTGGCATTTGCATCGTTCTCGCTGTACGAGCATCCGTCATACAGAGTGAAGAGCAAATAACGTTCGTCGGGGGTGGTTTGCATCGTACCTTTGCGCGCCACAACAATATCGGGCTGGCTGGAAGAACCGCGATGGTCATAGATAGTGATATCGTGAAGCGTTTTACCGTCAGGATCTTTTTGGTTGACGCGTATCACGAAACCATCGATTTCGGAATAGTATTCTCCCGGTCGTATATTCAATGCCGGTTTCTTGCGTGTTATGTCGTAGAGTGTGGCACGATACTTCAGCACGGCCGAAGGCATAACATAGTCGGCAAAAAGGAATGCCACGACAGTCATAACGACGACGATGACACCCATAGGCATCATTGCACGCCAGAGAGGAACACCGCCGCTTTTTATTGCTACAAGTTCATAATGCTCACCGAGGTTGCCCATCGTCATAATGGAAGCAAAAAGAACTGCTATGGGCATAGCCATAGGAACAAAAGTTGCCGAGGCATCGAGCATCAGCTCGGCAATAATGCCAACAGACAGTCCCTTGCCGGCAATGTCGTCGACATATTTCCAGATGAACTGCATAAGCAAGACAAAGACAGCGATGAAGAATGTGAGAACCAATGGACCCACATAAGACTTCACTATCAGTTTATCGAGCTTTTTCATCTTCGGCGAAATACAAATTCAGAATGTCAAAAGGCAGAAAAACCTATTGTAATCAGAATCCTAGCCAGCGCAGAATATCGTTGCCATTAGCTACAACAAGCAGCGCCAGCAGCAAAACCATTCCGACGGATTGTGCCACATCAAGGAACTTGTCGCTGGGTTTGCGACGAGTGATGATTTCCCAAAGTGTGAAAAGGATATGTCCACCGTCGAGACCCGGTATGGGAATCACGTTCATAAAGGCCAGAATCAAGGCGAGAAGAGCAGTAATGGTCCAGAACGAATACCAGCTCCACTTGTCGGGGAAAAGGCCGCCCAGCGTGCCAAAACCGCCCAAGCCTTTGTAACCGTCGGGAGTGAACAGGACACGCAACGAGCGTACATAGGTAGTCATCTGGTTCCAGCCATAGCTAATACCGACAGGAATGGCCTGCAAAAGGGTGTAATCGGTATGGACACACTTAAAGATGTCCTTGTAATCTTTCAGGTAAACCCCTATCTTGCCTTTTTTGTCAACTTCCACACTAGCACTGTCCAAACTACCGTCGCGCCATAAGCCTATGTTTATCGTCTGACCGCTTAAATCTTTCAGACGGGCAGAAATCTCAGTATAGCAAGACATAGGCTCGCCATTGATGCTTACGACACTGTCTCCGATCTGCATACCACCACGTTTGGCACGCGAGCCGGGACCGAAATCCTTGACCACGAAAGGTGCACGGACAGTGAAAAGCAGATTGGTGTCGCGCGGGTTGAGCTTCGTCAACAAGTCGCACGAGATAGGCAGGTCTACAAGAAGTACAGTGTCACGTTCGACGACTTCAGCAGAGACAGATTCACTAACGGCAGTGCTGTCATAAAAAACGGTATCTGCAACAGTCTGATGTCGCAACACAGTGACCACGCTTGGACGATCAAGCAACAGTTTGTGTTGTGTCTTGACTATGTCGTTCATTTCTTCGCCGTCGATGGCATAGATTATGTCACCTTTCTGAAATCCCTCGTTTTGCAGAATCTCGTTATAGTCATAGCCTAACTGAGCATTCTGCAAAGGCAGGTCGTTCTTGCCCCAATGGGCAAAGATGCAGGAGTAGATGAGAAGTGCGGAAATGAAATTTACCAGCACACCGCCGCTGATGATACAAAGTCGCTGCCAAGCTTTCTTCGAGCGATATTCCCACGGTTGGGGTTCGGATTCAAGGTCATCGGAATTCTTGGTTTCATCAACCATTCCAGCAATGTCGCAATAACCGCCCAGCGGAATCCAGCCTATTCCCCACAGGGTATTGTCCTGGTCCTCGGGAGAAAGGTTTTTCTCATCCCATTCATCGGGAGTTGTGGCATTGAAGAAAAGGAAATGCCATTTGCCGTTGAACTTTTTAGCTTTTAGGATTGAAAACTTCCAGTTGAAAAAAAGGTAGAAACGACGCACACGGGTCTTGAAGAGACGTGCAAACAGGAAGTGACCTAATTCGTGCGTAATGACAAGCAGTGAGAGGCTTAGTATCAGGGCCAGTATTTTCATTATTTGTTTATTTATTCGTTAATTCTTTACGGACTTCACAATCGCATTCCATCAATTGTTCAAAAGTCGGTTTTTCAATAAAATGCGCCTTCGACATAGCATTGCCTACAAAATCGGCGATATCTATGAAACGTATACGACCATCTATAAAAAGTTGCACCGCAACTTCATTGGCAGCATTCATAACACAAGGCATATTGCCCCCGCGTTCTATGGCATTGTAAGCCAACGGAAGGCAGCGAAATGTCTCGATATCAGGACGGAAGAATGTCAACTCGGGATGTTCCCAGAAACTGAAACGCGGTATGTGGCTTTCAATGCGATATGGGTACGAAAGGGCATATTGTATCGGGGTTTCCATTGTCGGCGCACCTATTTGAGCTTTGATCGAGCCATCCTCGAACTGAACCATTGAATGAACAATGCTCTGAGGGTGCACAAGCACATCAATACGGTCAGTTCCAACGCCAAACAGCCACTTAGCCTCAATGACCTCCAGCCCTTTGTTCATTAGGCTGGCAGAATCGATGGTAACCTTGCGGCCCATATTCCAATTAGGGTGTTTCAACACTTCATTCAAAGTTACATTTTCCAGTTGTTCGCGTTTGCGTCCAAACAGCGGACCGCCAGAGGCAGTAAGCAGTATTTTGTCAATTCTGTTCTGCATTTCGCCCTGCAGACATTGGAATATGGCA
>JAEEGK010032890.1_pt1 | contig 10117 bp, 12 predicted proteins | sample 8958771 | NCBI WGS metagenome assembly JAEEGK01 (sample SAMN16246547, study PRJNA631951) | gut metagenome | biome: gut microbiome; feature: rumen; material: SC-attached | host: Bos | place: Iran: Karaj | collected 2018-10 | reverse complement strand
GAACCGGCCGTTCCGTCTTCGGCAACATCATTCCGACCGCGACCGGCGCTGCGAAGGCTGTCGGCCTGGTCATCCCCGAGATCCAGGGCAAACTGACCGGCATCGCTTACAGAGTCCCCATCGCCGACGTTTCCGTCATCGACCTGAACGTCAAGCTGGAGAAGCCGACGCACTATTCTGACATCTGCGAAAAGGTGAAGGCTGCAGCCGAGACGTACATGAAGGGCGTCATCGAATACGTGGACGACGAAGTCGTTTCTTCCGACTTCATCGGCGCATCCACCCCGACCTGCTTCGACGCGCGCCAGGGCATCGAGATGAACGAATACTGGTTCAAGCTCGTAGCCTTCTACGACAACGAGTGGGGCTACACCGCCAACATGCTGAGACTGATCGCCCACATGGCGGAAGTCGACGCGAAGTAGCGCGGCGCAAGCACGAGAATCGCAGAAAACGCAATGAAAGGACCGAAGGGAATTCGGTCCTTTTTCTTTACTTTTTTCAGCAGCAGCAGAATCCCTGCATAGATGCCGCCTGTCAGCATGGAACCACAGGCGATGCACAGCAGGGGACGAAAGCCGAGACAAAAACCCAATGCGCTGTACAGTTTTACGTCGCCCATGCCCATCAGCGGAATGAGAACAGCCGGAATCACTGCAGCAAAAAGTCTCGCGCCAAGCGGTGTACTGCTCAAAAACGGCGCCGCTGCCAAAATCGCTATCGTATACCGGTCCGGAATGGTAAGACTGCGGACGTCTTCGACTGCGATCCGCACAAGCCAGAAAACCGTCCAAATAAAAAATATGGTATCCATATTTGCAGGATACCATATTTTGGTAAATATGCAAGATTTTCTTTATCTCTGTCCGCTGGCGTTCAGCACGTTGCGGATCTTGTGCTGCACCATGCGCTTGATGGCGTCTCTGGCCGGTCCCAGATATTTTCTGGGGTCGAAGTCCTCGGGATGCTCCACGAAGTGGCGGCGGATCTCCGCGGTCATCGCCAGACGCAGGTCGGTGTCGATGTTCACCTTGCAGACGCCGTGCTTGACGGCTTCGAGGATCATGTCTTCGGGCACGCCCTGGGCGCCGGGGATGTTGCCGCCGTATTCGTTGCAGCGGGCGACGAACTCGGGCAGGACGGTGGATGCGCCGTGAAGTACGAGCGGGGTGTCCGGGATCAGCTTGTGGATCTCTTCGAGCCTCTCGAAGTCCAGATAGGGCGTTCCCTTGAATTTGTAGGCGCCGTGACTGGTGCCGATCGCGACGGCCAGCGAGTCGACGCCGGTGCGTTCGACGAATTCGGCCGCTTCTTCCGGCACGGTGAACGTGGCGGAACGCGCGTCGACCTTGATGTTGTCTTCCACGCCGGCCAGCTTGCCCAGTTCCGCTTCGACGACCACGCCGTGGGCGTGCGCGTATTCCACGACCTCTTTGGTCAGGCGGATGTTCTCTTCGAATTCGTGCTTGGAACCGTCGATCATGACGGAGGTGAAGCCGTCGTCCACACATTTCTTGCAGATATCGAAGTCTTCGCCGTGATCCAGATGCAGGCAGATATCGATGCCGGTATCGATCATGGCAGCTTCCACCAGTTTCGTCAGGTAAGCGGGCTTCGCGTATTTGCGGGCGCCTGCCGAGACCTGCAGGATCAGGGGAGCGTTCTCTTCCTGAGCCGCTTCCACGATGCCCTGGATGATCTCCATGTTGTTGACGTTGAACGCTCCGACTGCGTAGTCCTTGTTCAGCGCCTTTGCGAACATTTCTTTTGTGGTTACCAGTGCCATAATTACCTCCTACATGAGAATGTTGATGATCTGTTCGGCAGAACTGCCTTGCGGGATCTTATAGGTTCCGTATTTCATCTTCATCGTCGCGCCCAGTTCTTCGACTTTTTCCATGAACGCGTCCTCGTCGCTGATGATGCCCTGCGCCTTCAGGATCCTTGCGATCCCCAGCGCGGAAGATCCTTTCGGGATCTCGACGACGTAATTGCCCTCGGCGTCGGTCTGCGCCGTCTGCGTGGGGTCTTCCGCCGGCTGGCCTTCCGCCTGCGATCCGTCCGCCGGTGTCTGTTCGCCCTGGCCTTCTTCAGAAGGTTCCGTCGTGATGTCCTCCGGGTTTTCGTTGAAATCGTCCACGTTGGTCGGCGTCAGATCCACGTCGGAGAAGTCGACTTCCCCGGTCTGGGTCTGGGTTTTTCCGGCTATATAATCCGGGTATGCCATGATGTTCGTGACCCGCCAGAAGATGATCGCCCCCGCGACCGCGATGATCAGCAGGGCAACAAAGATATCGTTATAGTCGTAGATCAGATCCTTGATTTTTTTCATGATGTTCCCCTTTCTGCAAATTCCAATACCACCAATAATTTTATCACACCGCAGGCTTTTATGGTATACTGTTTTAGTTATGAGAGAAGTAACGATCACCGCAAACGACGCAGGACAGCGGCTGGACCGCTTCCTGAAGAAATACCTGTGCAACGCCCCGCTCAGCCTGGTCTATAAGGCTGTCCGCAAAGACGTAAAAGTCAACGGAAAGCGGGCGAAAGAGGAGACGCTTCTCGCGGAAGGGGACGTGCTGCAGCTCTATCTGTCCGACACGGATCTGGACGCGCTGACGCAGAAGAAGCGCCGGACGGCCGCTAAGCGGCAGTTTGCCATCGCCTGCGAGGACGAAAACGTGCTGGTCGTCTGCAAGCCCTTCGGCCTGCTGGTCCACGGGGACAGCACCGAGAAAAAGGATACGCTCGCGAACCAGGTCGTGGACTATCTGATCGAAAAAGGGGATTACGTGCCGCGGCTGGAGAAGAGCTTCGTGCCTTCCCCCGTCCACAGGCTGGACCGCAATACGACGGGCCTCGTCGTGTTCGGCAAGAACGCACAGGCGCTCCGGACGCTGAGCGCCGCTCTCGCGCAGGACAGCGGGTTTACGAAATATTACTTCACGATCGTCTGCGGCGCGCTGAAAAGGGAACTGCACCTGAAGAGCCGGCTGCTGAAGGACGAAAAGACGAATAAGGTCCGCGTGCTGCCGGAAACGTCCGCCGAAGGCAAAGCGATCGAGACCATCGCGCGGCCCCTGTACACGGACGGAAACTATACGCTGGTCGAGGTGGAACTGGTCACCGGACGCAGCCATCAGATCCGTGCCCACCTGAAAGACGCGGGGTACCCCCTGATCGGGGACGCGAAATACGGAGACCGCCGGCGCAACGCGCAGATCGCGGACCGCACCGGTCTGACGACGCAGCTGCTGCACGCGGGGCGTCTTGTCTTCACCGGGCTCCCGGAGCCCCTGGCCTATCTGAACGGCCGGCAGGCGGAAGCGCCGCTGCCGCCCCAATGGGCCTTTATCCAGAAAGAGTTATTCGGCAAGGAGATCTTATGAACGAGACGAACATCAACGAAACAGTTGAGACCATAGAAGAAAAAACAGAGGCCCCGGCGATCCCGGAGCAGCCGCAGGAGCAGAGCGAAGAGCCCCAAAAGGGGCTGAGCGAGAACGCGAAGGAGTGGATCAAGGATATCCTGATCGCCATCGTCGTGGCCTTCCTCGTGCTGCAGTTCATCAAGCCGACCATCGTGCAGGAGCACAGCATGGAGAACACGCTGAAGCCGAACGACTATCTGTTCATCAGCAAGCAGAGTTACCGCCTGTTCGGCGATCCGCAGCGCGGCGACATCATCGTGTTCCACAGCGTGCTGACGACGGCCGACGGCGCGGAAAAACTGCTGGTCAAGCGCATCATCGCGCTGCCGGGCGACACGATCTGCATCACAGGCGGCGTCGTGTACGTCAACGGGGAACCGCAGGACGAACCGTACACGAAGGACGGCTATACCGGCACGGAGATGGAAGAGGTCACGGTGCCGGAGGGACAGCTGTTCTGCATGGGCGATAACCGCCAGAATTCCCGCGACAGCCGCGACCCGCTCATCGGCTTCGTGGACGAGGACGACGTGCTCGGCAAGGCAGTGCTGCGTCTGTTCCCGTTCTCCAAATTCGGAGGATTGTACGACTGATGGAAAAACTGATCGAAAACAACAAAAAGGCGCGCCACGACTACTTTATCGAGGATACCTACGAAGCGGGCCTCGTGCTCTCCGGGACGGAGATCAAATCCATCCGGGCGGGCGGGGTCAGCCTGCGGGATTCGTTCGCGAAGGTGGTGAAGGGCGAAGTCTTTGTCTACAACATGAATATCGCGCCCTACGAAAAGGGCAACCGCTACAACACGGACCCGATGCGCCCCAAGAAGCTTCTGCTGCATAAAGGAGAGATCCGCAGGCTGGACGCCGCGGTGACGCAGGACGGTCTTACCCTGGTGCCCACGAAGGTCTACCTGACCCATAAGGGGCTGGTCAAACTGGAACTGGCCGTGGCCAGGGGCAAAAAACTGTACGACAAGAGAGCGGATATCGCAAAGAGAGATGCTGACAGAAACATGGAACGCAGCATGAAACGTTAGGGAGGAAAAGAATGTCTTACGAACTCGCAAAGGCTTATCTGGAAAAAGTGGGCGGCATGGAATACGTGCACCACAGAGAACTGTACATCGACACCGTGGAAGACGCCGCGAAGTCCATCGGCTGCACCGAGGCGGAGATCGCGAAATCCCTGACGTTCATGGTCGGCGAGCAGCCCGTCATGATCGTCATGGCAGGCGACACCAAGGTGAACAGCAGCAAGTTCAAGAGCTACTTCCACTGCAAGCCCAGCATGATCCCCAGAGACAAAGTGCAGGAACTGGTGGGTCACGAACCCGGCGGCGTCTGCGCCTTCGGCATCAAGGACGGCATCGACGTGTATCTGGACGTCTCCCTCAAGCGCTTCGAGATGGTGCATTCCGCGGCGGGCGACGACTACACGACGTTCGATTCCAGCCCGGAGATCCTGGAAAAGTACACGCCCTGCAAAGGCTGGGTGGACGTCTGCAAGATCCTGGGCGAAGAGTAGGGCATCTGCTCTTCATTAGGACAGTCGGAGCAGGGAGGCAGTTATGTTAGACATCAAGATCACCGGCGGCAGAGTCGCAGACATCAGAAACAGACAATTGAAAAGCGTGGACGTCGGCGTCAAGGACGGGAAGATCGTATAGAGCCGACATCACCATCTTCGACCCGGAGACCATTATCGACAAGGCGACGTTCGCGGATCCGCAGCTTGTGCCGGAAGGCATCAGCCGGGTGATCCTGAACGGGAAGACTGCCCTGATCGGACAGACGATCGTAAACAGCGGCTGCGGACGATATATCCGCAGACCATAAGATAAGACAGAACGAGGAGGCAATCACGATGTCAGAATGGTATCAAGAAGCGAGCGACGCGATCCGGGAGGACATGATCGCCCTGTCCGATTCGTTGTTTTCCCATCCGGAGCTGGGATACGAGGAATTCGCGTCTTCGGAGGATCACGCGGCGATGCTCCGCAAGTACGGTTTTACGGTGGAAAAACCTTATCTGGGGCTGGAGACCGGTTACCGCGCGACTTACGATTCCGGCAAGCCCGCCCACGAGGCAAGCGCCCCGGAGATGGGCATCAACGCGCTGGACGCCGGCAACGTGTCCTACGTCTGCCCGACGATCCACCCGTATTTCCCCATCGGCACGGATCCAAGCGTGGCGAACCACACGAGGGAATTCGCGGCCTGTACGCAGACGGATTTCGCGAAGGACAACATGATGACTGCGGCCCAGGCCATGGCGCTCGCGGGCTACCGCGTCATCACGGAACCGGAAACTCTGAAGAAGATCCGGGACGAGTTTGAAGCGATGCCGAAATAAGGGTATAATATTATTAATATACTGTTAACGTCAGAACCAAACGCAATTCGGAGAAACGCTATGGACAGAAAAACTTATAAACAGCTGGACGCCTGGTGGCGCGCCTCGAACTATCTTTCCGCAGGACAGCTCTATCTGCTGGAAGACCCGCTCCTGAAGGAGCCCCTCACCCGCGACAAGATCAAGAAGAAGATCGTCGGCCACTGGGGCACAGTGCCCGGCCAGAACTTCATCTATACGCATCTGAACCGGGTCATCAAAGAGTACGACCTGAATATGATCTACCTGTCCGGCCCCGGCCACGGCGGCAACGCCATGGTCGCCCAGAACTGGCTGGACGGATCCTACACGGAAGTGTATCCGAACATCACGCAGGACGCCGACGGCATGAAGAAGCTGTTCAAGCAGTTCTCGTTCCCCGGCGGCATCGCCAGCCACGTGGCGCCCGAAACGCCGGGCTCCATCAACGAAGGCGGCGAACTGGGCTATTCCCTGGCTCACGCGTTCGGCGCGGTATTCGACAACCCGGATCTGATCGCGGCCTGCGTCGTCGGCGACGGCGAAGCGGAGACCGGCCCCCTGGCCACGTCCTGGCATTCGAACAAGTTCCTGAATCCCGCGAGCGACGGCGCCGTGCTGCCCATCCTGCACCTGAACGGCTACAAGATCGCCAACCCGACGATCTTCTCCCGCATCTCCCACGAAGAGGTGGAGAGCTTCTTCAAGGGCTGCGGCTGGAAGCCTTATTTCGTCGAAGGCGACGACCCGAAGAAGATGCACCCGGCCATGGCGGAAGCGCTGGACGCCTGCATCGCGGACATCAAGGCCATCCAGAAGAAGGCCAGATCCGGCAAGCTGAAGAAGAGACCGATGTGGCCCATGATCGTGTTCCGTTCCCCGAAGGGCTGGACCGGCCCGAAGGAAGTGGACGGCAAGCCCATCGAAGGCACGTTCCGCGCCCATCAGGTCCCCATCCCCATGGACAAGCCCGAACACGTGGAACAGCTCGAAAAGTGGCTGAAGAGCTACAAGCCCGAGCAGCTGTTCAACGAAGACGGCACCCCGAAGAAGGAAGTGCTGGAACTGGCGCCCAAGGGCGACCGCCGCATGGGCATGAACCCCCACGCGAACGGCGGCAAGCTGCTGAAGGAACTGCGCCTGCCCGACTTCCGCAAGTACGGCATCGACGTGCCCGCGCCCGGCGCGGTGGAGGCGCAGGACATGCTGGTCCTGGGCGGCTACGTGCGCGACATCTTCAAACTGAACGAAGAAGCGAAGAACTTCCGCATCTTCGGACCGGACGAGACGGCTTCGAACCGCCTCACCAAGGTGTTCGAAGAGACGAACAGAGACTGGAACGCCGAGATCATCGAAGGCGACGAATTCCTGGCCAACGACGGACGCGTCATGGACTCCATGCTGTCCGAGCATATGTGCGAAGGCTGGCTGGAAGGCTATCTGCTGACCGGACGCCACGGCTTCTTCCACAGCTACGAAGCGTTCATCCGTATCGTAGACTCCATGTTCTCGCAGCACGCCAAGTGGCTGAAGGTCTGCAAGGACCTGCCCTGGAGAGCGAGCATCTCGTCCCTGAACTACATCCTGTCGTCCAACGTCTGGCAGCAGGACCACAACGGATTTACGCATCAGGATCCGGGCTTCCTGGATCACGTGACCAATAAGAAGGCGGACGTGGTGCGCATGTACCTGCCGCCCGACGCGAACTGCCTCGTGGATTGCTTCGATCACTGCATCCGCAGCAAGGACTACGTGAACGTCATCGTTTCGTCCAAGCATCCGCGGCCCCAGTGGCTGACCATGGAACAGGCCGTCAAGCACTGCACGCAGGGCATCGGCATCTGGGATTGGGCCTCCACCGACCGGGGCGAAGCGCCCGACGTGGTCATGGCCTGCTGCGGCGATACGCCGACCCTGGAGACGCTGGCATCGGTCACGATCCTGCGCGAAGCGTTCCCCGAGCTGAAGATCCGCGTCGTCAACGTCGTGGACCTGATGCGCCTGCAGAGCGACCGCATCCATCCGCACGGCCTTTCCGACCAGGAATACGACGCGCTGTTCACGAAAGACAAGCCCGTCATCTTCGCGTTCCACGGCTATCCGACGCTCATCCACGAGCTCGTGTACCACAGAACGAACAAGAATTTCCACGTGTTCGGCTACATGGAAGAGGGCACGATCACGACCCCGTTCGATATGCGCGTGCAGAACGGCATCGACAGATTCTCCCTGACGATGCAGGCGCTGCTGCAGATCGACCTCGGTGACCGCGACAGCCACCTCATCCAGCTGATGAAGGATAAACTGGTGGAGCATAAACAGTACATCGCGGAATACGGCGAAGATCTGCCCGAGATCCGCAACTGGAAATGGACCCCCGCGAAGACGGAATAACAAAGACTTGACAGGGACGGTCCTCCTTGGCCTAAACGGCATGGGAGGACCGTCGTTGAATTTAAGAGACTCCGGACCTCCTCCATGAAAGACCTGACTGATCCATCGGAACAGAAAAGACGGGAAGAAAAGCTTGCCGAACGCAAGGCTGCGCTCTCGGCGGTTTTGGTGTGTCTGGCAGCGATGGGGATCGTGTTCTTTATCATGTACAAAGAACAAGTCATCCGCATGATGACGGATCCGAAGTATGCCAGAGACCTGATCCGGAGCGTACAGCCCTACGGAGCTCTCGTTTACGTCGCCGTACAGGCGGTGCAGATCATCATCGTGGTCATTCCCGGGGAACCGCTGGAACTGGCGGCGGGGTATGCCTTCGGCGCCGTAACGGGATCCCTTCTGTGCCTGCTGGGCGAGAGCCTCGGAAGTATCGCGGTGCTTTTGATGGTGCGGAGATTCGGGCACACCATCGCTCTGCATTTCTTCTCCGAAGAAAAACTGGAACGTTTAAAATTCCTTCATTATTCCCCGAAAAAACTCCTGATCTTCTCCATCATCTTTATCCTGCCCGGATCCCCGAAAGCGCTGCTCTGCTATTTCGCGGGACTGACGGACATCGATATCCACAAGTTGATGATCATCTGCACCCTGGGGCGCATTCCTGCCATCGTAACCTCCACGATCGGCGGCAACGCCATCGGGGAAAAACAGTATGTGCTCGCCGCAGTCCTGTTCCTGATCACGGCTGCGCTCAGCGCGGCCAGCATCGCGATCTATAATCATATTTGCGAACGGCACAACAAGGATGTACAATAGACTTCATGTTCGGCATTTCTTTTTTGATCAACAGCATACTGTTCGGAGTCGCGCTGGCGATGGACGCTTTTTCCGTGTCCGTGGCGGCAGGGCTTGCGAATCCCGGCATGCGGAAGAGCCGCATGGCGACGATCGCAGGCACGTTCTGCTTCTTCCAGATCGCCATGCCGCTGATCGGCTGGCTGTGCGTGCGCACGGTCGCGGAACGTTTCGCGCTGTTCCAGAAAGCCGTACCCTGGATCGCGCTCGTTTTGCTGCTGTTTTTAGGCGGTAAGATGATCGCGGAGGAACTGGCGCACAGGGACGCCCCGCAGGAAGAGGACGTGGAGGATCTTGGCGGAGGAGAACTGATCGCCCAGGGCGTCGCCACGTCCATCGACGCGCTGTCCGTGGGTTTCGCGATCGAGGAACTTCCCTGGCAGGCGGCGCTGACGGAGGCGCTGATCATCGGCGCGGTCACGTTCGCCATCTGCATGGGCGGGCTGCGCCTGGGCAGATCGCTGGGAGAAAAGCTGGCCGGAAAGGCCGGGATCGTCGGCGGGGTCATCCTGATCGCCATCGGGCTGGAGATCTTTATCAAGGGAGTTTTGTAACGGATTTGTAATAGCCTGCGGAGACTCGCTGTGCTATAATACCTATGCTTTGGAAGGCAAAGCACACCTTCCCCCATGGGGGCGTAAAGGTTTCGACGGGGGTGTGGAAGTCGGATAAGCGAGCCGCTGTTGGCCCAGTCAGCGTAAAACAGAGCCCGTTAAAAAGAAACGATAATTCTAGAAACAATTTCGCATTCGCAGCTTAATTAGCTGCCCGCGCGTCGGCCTCGGTTCGCCTGCAGGCTGAGATCCCGGCGTCGACTATGCAGGAAACCGTCGAAGGGTGTCCGGACTTCGGGGGAGCAATTCGGACTGGGGGGACCTTTAGCCTGCCTTTCGGCGACTGGAAACCCGAGATCCAAACGAAAGGCTGCGCTCGGAGAAAGTCGGGTGGAAATGCTTTCGGACGTGGGTTCGATTCCCACCGCCTTCACCAAAAAAGACCCAAGGGGACTGTCCCCTTGGGTCGTTTTTATTGTCCGATGATCTATCGCTTGCTGAACGGGCTTT
>JAEEGK010032888.1_pt1 | contig 10118 bp, 9 predicted proteins | sample 8958771 | NCBI WGS metagenome assembly JAEEGK01 (sample SAMN16246547, study PRJNA631951) | gut metagenome | biome: gut microbiome; feature: rumen; material: SC-attached | host: Bos | place: Iran: Karaj | collected 2018-10 | reverse complement strand
AGCTATCGTTTAAGAAAAAATCACTTAAGATACCCAACACTAAAACTAATATGATTGATGGGTAAAGTTTGTATTTCATTTTTAATTTAAAAATACAAGTAACTAATAAATAAACGTCTAAATATATTACTAACAAAATTAAAGCTCCTAAAAAATGATTATTCATGTCTTCTCCCTATAAATTGTCATCCTCACAAACATTAGATAGTCACTTTGTTGCTTAAGCTATAGACATTCATACTGTCTATAAAATGACCCCAATAACTAGAACTTACCTCAACCTCTTTATAATGCACGTTATCAAGCTTTACGCTTCCGCCTCTATAGCCCTTGCTATAGCCAACTACATGTTCTAGATTAATTACGTAACTTTTTGTAATTCTTACAAAGCAGTTAAGCTTTTCTTCTTCTACAAATCTTTCCCAATCGGAAATGTTTCTTGTGCTCTCCACCTCAGAATCTCTAGTTACTACAATGCTCTTTCTGTGTCCCGCTTCAAAAAGAACAATGTCGTTTATTTTCAAAACTAGCTTCTCTAATTTTGAGACAGGTACTTCTATCAATCTATTCTTGGTTATTTTCTTATGCGCAGCAGATATCATTTCATTGAATCTGTCTTTATTAATTGGCTTTCTAAGAAATCTAAAAGGTAACACTTTAAAAGTGTCATCAATAATTCCATCTTCACCTGTTAAAAAAACAATTAGTCCCGTAAAATTATTCTTTCTTAAAATCTCTGCAAGCTGCAGGCCATTAATCTCTGGCATTAAATGATCTAGAATTATTAAATCGTAAAAATTATAACCTTTGTTTTTCAGAGTCACCAACAGATCAATACTTGAACTATATCCGTCATACTCTATGCTGTCGTCAATATCTTGAATGCGCCATCTTACGTCGTCTATCACTATGCTGTCATCATCACATATGGCTATTCTCATAATTTACCTCCATTATTTAGTTAAGAAAAATAAAAACTAGAAGTTAAAATTTTGGTATATTATAGCATGAACGGAAACTAATATCTAGTAAATACAACTTATACATTTATCTTATAAGTTTATAAAAATTTTATTAGCACTCGGCTAATTTGAGTGCTAATTTTTATTGACTTTCAGTCATTTTAAGTTTAAAGTATATTTTGTTGGGCGAAAGCCTAGATTCTAATACTATTACAATCAAAGGAGTGGATAAAATGGCTAAAGAACACGGTAGTTTATCAATTAACAGTCAAAATATTTTTCCTATTATAAAAAAGTGGATGTACTCAGACCACGATATTTTCTATAGAGAATTAATCTCTAATGCATGTGATGCAATTACTAAATTAAAGAAGTTATCACTTATTGGCGAATACGAAGAGCCAGATGACATTGAATATAAGGTTAAAGTAGAAATTAGCTCTAAAGATAAGACTATCAAGATTATTGATAATGGTCTTGGTATGACAAGTGAGGAAGTTAACGAATATATCAACCAGATTGCTTTCTCAGGTGCTGAAGCCTTCCTTGAACAGTACAAGGATAAGACTAATGACGATCAGATTATTGGTCACTTCGGTCTTGGTTTCTACTCAGCTTTCATGGTAGCAAACAAGGTTACTATCGATACTTTATCATATAAGAAGGATGCAACAGCTGTTCACTGGGAATGTGATGGCGGTACAGACTATGATATGTCTGATTCAGATAAGACAAGCGTTGGTACAGAGATTACTCTTTACTTAAACGATGATTCTTATGAATTCTGCAACGAATACAAGGCTAGAGAAGTTCTTGAGAAGTACTGCTCATTCATGCCTGTTGAAATCTTTATGGAAAATGTTGACGACGAGCCAAAGACTGTCGACATCCCTGAAGAAGAATTACAGGAAAAGGACGTTGTAGTTAAGCGTTTTACAAAGGATGCAGTAACTGAAGAGGTTGAGGAAGATGGCGAAAAGAAGACTGTTGAAAAAGAACCAGCAAAGAAGATGGTTACAATCAACAAGCGTCCAGAAGCTCTAAACGACATTCATCCATTATGGACAAAGCATCCAAATGAATGTAAGAAGGAAGACTATATTGAGTTCTATCACAGAGTATTTAAGGATTACAAGGAACCACTCTTCTGGATTCACTTAAATATGGACTATCCATTTAACTTAAAGGGTATCTTATATTTCCCTAAGATTAACATGGAATATGAATCTGCTGAAGGAACAATTAAGTTATATAACAATCAGGTATTCGTAGCTGATAACATCAAGGAAGTTATTCCTGAATTCTTACTCCTACTAAAGGGTGTAATTGATTGTCCAGACCTTCCACTTAACGTATCTCGTTCTGCCCTTCAGAATGACGGTTTCGTTAAGAAGATTAGCGACTATATTACTAAGAAGGTTGCTGATAAGTTATCAGGTATGTGCAAGACTGATAGAGAAAACTACGAGAAATACTGGGATGACATTAATCCATTCATTAAATATGGTTGCTTAAAGGATGAGAAGTTCGCTGAGAAGATGAACGACTACATTATCTTTAAGAACTTAGATAACAAGTACTTAACACTTAAGGAAGCCCTTGAGGAGAATAAAGAAAAGCATGAGAATACAATCTTCTATGTAACTGATATGCAGGAACAGAGCCAGTATATCAACATGTTTAAGGCAGATAATATCGATGCATTAATTCTTGATAACAGAATTGATCAGCCATTTATCCAGAGCTTAGAGGGTAAAAACGAAGGCTTAAAGTTTAGCCGTGTTGATGCTGCTATTGATGATAGCTTTAAGGAAGAAGTTAACGAAGATGAATTAAAGGATATCTCTGAAAAGCTTACAGATACATTTAAGAAGGCCTTAAACAATGACAAGCTTAATGTAAATGTAACAAAGCTCAAGGATGAGAACATTTCCTCAATGATTACTCTATCTGAGCAGGATAGACGTATGCAGGATATGATGAAGATGTATGGCATGGCAGGCATGGACCCATCTATGTTTGGTGCTAACGGTCAGACCCTTGTACTTAACGCTAACAACAAGTTAGTTGATTACGTTGCAAAAAATCCTGAAGGAGAGAACACAAAGCTCTTCTGTGAACAGATTTATGACCTTGCTTTACTTGCTCATGCACCACTCTCAGCAGAGGCTATGACAGCATTTATTTCAAGAAGTAATAAAATTATGGAATTACTTGCCAAATAAAAAAATTTAACGTAAAATAAAGCTAGTAAATTCGTGAAAAATAAGGGTTTTCCTACTTTTATGCGAATGTACTAGCTTTTCTTTTTAGCTAGACATTTTACGAACTTATAATATTTACAATTAGGGGTATAAAGATGGCTGACAATCGCAAATACAGATATAATGAGGAGTTCAACGACGATTTTCTAACAGATATCGATGACAGCGTAGATGACGGTATCTATTTTGAAAATCCTGACGACTATGACGACGATTTAGATTACTCTACTTCAGCTAGTAAATCTAGTTCTAAGAAATCATCTAGTGATGATTCTTCTAAATCAAATGCTTCTTGTAAGAAAGGCACTAAGAAGCTTATTGTAAAGGAAATCCTAAGCTATATTAAGATTTTAGTTATTGCTGCTGTTATAGCACTTATCATTACTAAATTCGTTATTATTAACGCTCAGGTTCCAACAGGTTCCATGGAGAACACAATTAATGTTAATGATAGATTAATAGGCTTTAGACTCGCTTATATCTTCTCAGAGCCTAAGCGTGGCGACATTATCATTTTCAAATTCCCAGATGATGAAGAGCAAAACTTCGTTAAGCGTGTAATTGGTACACCAGGAGACGTGGTTACAATCTCTGAGGGCAAGGTTTATGTAAATGGTGAAGAATTAGTTGAGGACTATATAAAAGAGGCCATGGTTGACGATGGCACAAGCCAGACTTATATCGTTCCTGAAGATAGCTACTTCGTATTAGGGGATAATAGAAATAGCTCAAAAGATTCTAGATTCTGGGATACAACTTCTTATGTAACTAAGAACGAGATTTTAGCTAAAGTAATCTTTAAGTATTATGATGGTGAAAATTCAAAACCAACCTTTAGTCTATTTAGCAGAAGCTAGTCAAACACTGCTCTAGTTTAAGTTAGTCTTAATTTAATCAATAAGTAAAAAAAATCGCTTAGTAAATAACTAAGCGATTTTCTTATTATTATAATCTTTATTAAACTCTAAAATTATGCTCTTGAAAGATATTCACCAGTACGTGTATCAATCTTAATTGTATCACCCTGGTTAACGAATAATGGAACATTGATCTTAGCGCCTGTTTCAAGGATAGCTGGCTTTGTAGCACCTGTAGCTGTATCACCCTTAACACCTGGCTCAGATTCTGTAATTACAAGTTCAACTGTAATTGGTGGCTCGATAGAGAATACGTTACCGTTATGTGAACATAGCTTAACTAATTCATTCTCCTTAACGAACTTAAGTGAATCACCAACGTTATCAGCTGATAATGCGATCTGATCGTATGTCTCTGTATTCATGAAGTAGAATAAATCTCCATCAGCGTAAAGATACTGATATTCCTTCTTTTCGATGTGAGCTAAATCAAACTTTTCTGTTGGTCTGAAAGACTTTTCAACAACACCACCAGAAACGATGTTCTTTAACTTTGTTCTAACAAAAGCTGCGCCCTTACCTGGCTTTACATGCTGGAATTCAATAATCTGCCAAATGTTTCCATCCATCTGAATTGTAATACCATTTTTAAAATCACCTGCTGTAACCATGCTTGGTAAACCTCCTAAATAAATCAATTATGTTATCTGTTCTTAAATAATATATAAACTTATGATAACTCAAATCTTAAGAAAGATTATCCCCTCCTAAGATACGCAATAACCTTATTAATTTTATACTAATAAAGGCCATTTGGCAACTATTTTTTATTAACCATATCCATTAATGCCTCAAGTCCGTATAAATATCCCTTAAGTCCAAGGCCTACAATCTGTCCATCACAAACAGGAACTGTAACTGATGTATGTCTAAAGTCTTCCCTTTTATGAACATTTGAAATGTGAAGCTCAATCTTCTTAATATCAGCTACTGAAGCTAGGGCATCTCTAATGGCATAAGAATAGTGAGTAAAGGCACCTGGATTAATTAAAATTCCATCCACCTTCTCATAGTAAGCTTCCTGAATCTTATCAATTATTGCTCCCTCATGATTAGACTGGAAAACCTCTACTTCTATTCCTAACTCCTTAGCCTTAGACTCAATCATGGAAACTAAAGTCTCATAGTTGTCATTACCATAAATTCCTTTCTCTCTAATTCCAAGAAAATTAATATTTGGTCCATTAAGAACTAATAATTTCATCTTAACTACCACCTTTCATTTACTACACTTAATTTTAATTCTTATCTCTTTAAGATAATTTATGAATTAATTATATCCTTATACATATCTTCAAAATCTCTATTGGCTGTATCCACCTTTACAGTAGCCGCCTTTTTATAGATTTCTTCTCTCTTCTCCATAAGCTCATCGATTCTATCAGACAAGTTAACATCCTTTAAAAGCGGTCTGTTATTGCTTGATGAAAGTCTCTTAATAAGCTCACATTTAGGTGTCTCTAAATAAACGACCTTACCCATATTAGCAAGTAACTTCTGATTTTCAGGCTTTACAACAAGGCCTCCACCAACTGAAATTACGCAGTTAGTAAGCTTTGCCTGAAGTTCCTTAACCACGCTTGTTTCAAGCTCTCTAAAGTACTCCTCACCCTTAGTTTCAAAAATTTCGTTTATAGACATATTTTCCTTAGACTCAATATAGTCGTCGGTATCGATAAATTCCATGTCCTTGTGCTTTGCAATCCACTTGCCAAAGGTAGACTTACCGCTTCCCATAAAGCCTATTAAAATGATGTTTCCTGCCATATGGGCGCGCATCTTAGTATAAATCTTTTGGCACTCTGAAGCTGAAATCTTAGTGTCTGTCCATAATTCGTAAGCACAAACGCCCTGGTAGAGTAACATTTTCAAACCATTATAAGCTTTCTTGCCGGCCTTGTTACATAGCTTCATAAAGCGGGTTCTGTAAGGATTATAGATTATATCCACCCCTGCTGATAGCTTTTTGTAAAATGCATCATCGCTTATAATTACATCCTCTACGTTAGGATATAAGCCTACGCTAGTACACTGAATGCAAAGGCAGTCATTATCCTCAATTCGCTCATATTCATCAAGGCCTAAAACCTCAACAATATCTGAATTAAAATGTGCATTAACCGCTTCTTTAATAGAATTAGCCTTATCAAGACTTCTATTAATTACAAAAACTTTTTTAGCTTCCCTGCTGGCACATAAAAATGTAATTGCTCTTGCAGCTCCTCCTGCTCCAAGAATAATACATGTCTTATTCTTAATGGATAAGCCCTCATCCATTAATTCACGCTCTAGTCCAAGGATATCAGTATTGTAACCCTTAAAGCCCTTCTCATCCCTTACTAGAGTATTAACTGCCCCAATGGCCTTAGCTAATGGGTCAATTGCTACTAAACTCTCCATTACTCTTTGCTTGTGGGGAACTGTTACATTTAAGCCAACAATTCCAAGTGAGTAAGCCCCTTTAATGGCACTATCCACGTCTTCATCCTCAACTCTAAAGGTTGTATAAACCATATCGATATCCTTTAGCTTTGATAAATTGTTGTGGATTAGTGGGGAAATAGAGTGTTCAACCGGATTTCCAACAAGTCCGCAAAGCTTTGTTGTTCCCTTAATTTCTTTCATTTTCCTTCTTCCTTAAAAACCTTTTGTAAGACTTTAAAACAATCCACTCAAGTCTTCTTTTTAATACTATCTGAATCTCCTCATGCTTTGCAATAGGTTTTACTAATATTGAGAAAATTCCTGCTCTATTAGCGCCCCAAACATCAGTAAAAATCTGGTCTCCAACAAAAAATGTTTCATTAGATCTTGTATTCATAATGTTCATGGCCTTGTGATAGTTTCTAGGATTTGGCTTGCCTGCCTTACTAACGTACTTAGAATTAGCTGCATTAGCTAGAGGTCTTACTCTTTCTTCGCCGTTATTAGAGATAATGCAGGTTTCAAAACCTATCTCGTGTAATCTCTCAAATAAATTCTTGCATCTTTCATCTACCGGTGCATTATGTTCTACTAGGGTATTATCTATATCAAAGATAATGCCTCTATAACCACCGTTATAGAGGCCCTCATAATCAATATTATACGCAGAATCAATATACAAATCCGGATAAAATCTCTTTAACATAAAAACTCCTTATAACAATAGATTGCTCTATTTTAAAATTTTCTTGATTTCATCCATAAATGTGTTTACATCCTTAAATTCACGATATACGGAAGCAAATCTTACATAAGCGACTTCGTCTGCATCCTTTAATTTATCCATAACGATTTCGCCAATTGTATTAGTAGAAATTTCTTTCTCTCCCATATTAAATATCGTATTCTCAATTTCGTCAACCATAGAATTAATCTTTGAGATAGAAACTGGTCTCTTATGACATGATCTAACTATGCCTGCCACTATCTTCTCTCTATCATATGGTTCTCTGTTATTATCCTTTTTTATAACAATAAGCGGTAGGGTCTCTACTTTCTCATATGTTGTAAATCTCTTACCACAAACTTCACACTGACGACGTCGTCTAATTGAGCTATCGTCTGTTGGTCTAGAATCAATAACCTTAGTATTATCATTACCACAGAATGGACACTTCATGTTAAGCACCTCCGCATCTTTTATTTAAATCAATTATATGTAATTTTTTAAGCAACGTCAAGTTTATATTTACTTGTCAAGTATACATAATTACTAGATTTCGTAACATTTTCAATAACACTTTATTATATTAGTTTTGTTAAAAAATTAACCGAGTCCTATTGAAAAATAGCCCTCCTTGAATTAAAATTGAACTAGATTGTTTTAACGTGACAAAAAACTAAAGGGGTTTTTATATTCATGGAGACAATACTTTTTATTGGAGGAAAACTATGAGTAAAAAATACGTAGCATATGTGGGAACATACACACAGGAAAAAAGTAAGGGCATTCATATTTATGATTTAGATGTGCCAAAGGGACGTATTACTGAAAGAGATGAGATTGAAATCGACAATCCTTCTTATGTGACTACATCATATGATAAGCAGTTCCTTTACTCTATTTGTGATCAGGGTGTTACTTCCTTTAAAATATTAGAAGATGGTTCTTTAAAGAAGCTTAATACTGCTTCTATTAACGGTATGAGAGGCTGTAATATTGTTACAACTAAGGACAATAAGTTTATGGTTGTTGCAGGTTATCACGATGGTAAGATTACAGTTTTAAAGATCAAGGCAGATGGTTCAATTGGCGGCATTGCTGATGAAGTATTCCATAAAGGTATGGGAAGTATTGCTGAACGTAATTCAAGACCACATGTTAGTGGAGTTTGCTTCACACCTGATGAAGATTTACTTTGCGCTTGTGATTTAGGTATCGATCAGATTAAGCTTTACGAATTTGACCACAAGACTGGTAGAATTAAGCTCTATGATATTATTAGATCACAGCAGGAATCAGCTCCTCGTCAGCTTTTATTTAGTGCAGATGGTAAATTTGCTTATGTTGTTTGCGAGCTTAAGAACTACATCAACGTATACGAATATGACAAGAATTCAGATAAGAATAGATTTGAACTTATTCAGAACATTTTCACTGTAAGAAAGGACCACAAGTCTAATAGTGCAGCAGCTTATATTACCTTTACAAACTCAGGCAATAACTTACTTTGCTCTAATGCTGGTGATAACACTCTTACAGTTTATAAAGTAGATAAGAAGACAGGTAAGTTATCAGCTCTTAATTCCTTACCTGTAAGTGGCGAATATCCTAAGTTCTTAGGTGTATTCCCAGATGACAAGCATGTAATGTGTATGAATAACGAGAATAACACAATTACAATTTTTACTGTTGATTATGAGAAGGGCTTAATTGTTATGAATGGTAAGCCACTTAACATTTCTCATCCTAACAATATGGAGATTGTTGAATTAGAAGACTAATTAGAATTTAGTCAAGACTCGCTCGCGAGTCTTGCGCGCCGGATTCGGGTCTGCTTCAGCAGACAAATTCCTATCCGAATCCGTGCGCATCCTCGCGGAGCGTTTAACTCAGTCGGGGTACAAGCTCCGACTGAGTTAAAAAATATTGTGATTCTAATATAAACCCTAAGAAAATTAAGTTTATTTTTCTTGGGGTTTATTTTTTGTATTTTTTTTGAAATAAACATTGATATTTTATGATTTTAATAGTAGAATACTTAAGATTAAAAATTAATTGAGATTTACGGAGGCATTATGAAACATTTACTTAGTCCGCTAGATTTAAGTGTTGAAGAATTAAATAACCTACTTGATTTAGCCAGAGATATTTCTCACAACCCAGATAAGTATTCTAAACGTTGTGAAGGAAAGAAATTAGCTACTTTATTCTATGAACCTAGTACAAGAACCCGATTAAGTTTTGAAGCTGCTATGCTTAACTTAGGAGGGTCTGTATTAGGTTTTTCTTCTGCTAACTCATCTTCCGCTTCAAAGGGCGAAAGCGTTGCAGATACAATTCGTGTTATTTCGTGTTATGCAGATATCGCTGCTATGAGACATCCAAAGGAAGGTGCACCAATGGTTGCTGCTTCTGTTTCTAGAATTCCTGTTATTAACGCAGGTGATGGTGGTCATCAGCATCCAACTCAAACTCTTACAGATCTTATGACAATTAGAGAGCTTGGTGGTTCCCTTGATAATTTCACTATTGGTCTTTGTGGCGATCTTAAATTTGGACGTACTGTTCATTCTCTTATTAGTTCCCTTGTTAGATATTCTAACATCAAGTTTGTTCTTATTTCTCCTAAAGAACTTAGAATTCCTGATTACATCAGAGAAGATGTTTTAAAAGAAAATAATTGTGACTTCGTTGAAGTTGAAAGCTTAGACGATGTTATTGGCGATCTTGATTTCCTTTACATGACAAGAGTACAAAGAGAAAGATTCTTCTCTGAAGATGAATACTTAAGAATGAAGGGCTTCTACGTTCTTGATAAGGCAAAGAT
>JAEEGK010032886.1_pt1 | contig 10118 bp, 12 predicted proteins | sample 8958771 | NCBI WGS metagenome assembly JAEEGK01 (sample SAMN16246547, study PRJNA631951) | gut metagenome | biome: gut microbiome; feature: rumen; material: SC-attached | host: Bos | place: Iran: Karaj | collected 2018-10 | reverse complement strand
CTTGATGATAAATTAAATTGTTAACAATTCTTCTTTAGTATTCACATTGCTCATTAAATTGTGATAGAATACATCATGTAGATTTTATATATATTTTATTTCTATATTTTGTATGGTGAGCAGATGTTACGTTTTTTAATGGCAATTATTTTAAATTTAAAACGTGGGCCTAAGATTGTTTCGGACATGCGCAAGATGTTCAAGCACAAGGATAAGTACCCAGAGAAGGTTCGATATGCTTACGCTATCAAGTTTATCCAGTATCTTATGCACAGTGCTCGTATTTCCACCGAGGTTTACGGCACGGAGAATCTCCCTGAGGAGGGTGGATATGTTATGTATCCCAACCATCAGGGCAAATACGACGCACTAGGTATCATGTATGCCCACAAGAATCCATGTACTTTTGTTATGGACAAGGCCAAGTCCTATGGATTTTTAGTTCGAGAACTAGTTGATTTACTTGGAGCCAAGCGTTTGGCTTTAGATGACGTACGACAAAACATCAAGATAATGGACCAAATCACCAAGGAGTTGAAAGAGGGCAAGCGCTTTATTCTTTTTTCTGAGGGTGGTTACGACAGAAACGGCAATATCGTTCAGCGTTTCAAGCCAGGCAGCTTTAAATGCGCCATGAGAGCAGGAACACCTATTATTCCCGTCACTCTAATTGATTCGTATGTTGCCTTTAATAGTCTTAAGCCAGGTCCGGTCACTACCAAGGTTATCTTTGGTAAGCCTATTTTCTATGACACATACAAGGAGATGAAGACTCCAGAGGTTGCAGATTTAGTTCGCAGCACAATCATTTCAACCATGGAAGAATACGGCGTGTTTGTTAATTCTAATAACTCACCAGACCTATTGACATAAAGGCCAATAGATAGTATCATACCTAAGTCTGAGGACAGTTATTAATTACAAATTTAATAAGGCAGTTCATTTGTACCATCCTGCCTCTAAACAAAACCAGGACTAATCAACTTTAATACAGGTATTTTCTGGCTATATGGTACATCCATATAGCTTTTTTATTGCAAATTTATAGGAGTCTTTATGTATTATTTAACATCGGAAGCATCCTTTGACGGTGCGCATTTTTTATATGGATATCAGGGTAAATGCTCAAATTTACATGGTCATAGATGGAGAGTTGTCTTGAAGGTCAAGGCAGAAGCTTTGCAGGAACAGGGCCAGCATAAGGGCATGGTTATGGACTTTAACGACGTTAAGGATGCACTTAAAAAGGAAACAGATTTCTTTGATCATTCTTTTATTTATGAAAAAGGAACTTTAAAGGAGACAACTGTAGCAGCCCTTAACGATGAGAATTTTTTAATGAGAGTGGTGGATTTTAGACCTACAGCTGAGAATTTTTCAAAGTATTTTTATGAGAAGTTTTTGGCCTATGGCTTTGACGTTGACGAGGTGACTGTATACGAGACACCAAACAATTGCGCATCTTATCGAGCTTAATAGTTCGTGCAAATAAATTATTTTATTATTAGATTTGAAAGGGATATATGGCGCTTTTTAATGTAGTAGAAAAGTTTGTAAGTATAAATGGCGAAGGGCAACACGCCGGGGAACTTGCAGTATTTATCAGGCTTAGAGGCTGTAATTTATCCTGCAGCTTTTGTGATACAAGATGGGCTTGTACTGATGATGCACCGGCTGAGACTATGACAGAGGACGAGATTGTTTCCTACGTTAAAGATACCGGTGTTACAAGAGTGACCTTGACTGGTGGAGAGCCTTTACTTGCAGATGATATAGATGTATTGCTTAAAAGAATTTCTAAAGAAGCTGACATAAGGGTAGAGATTGAGACCAATGGAAGTGTTTCAATTGAACCATTTTACAATATTAATAATCCACCGGCTTTTACACTGGATTACAAGCTTGAAGGCTCTGGCATGGAACAATATATGAATGTAAATAACTTCAAATATTTAATGCCAAAGGATACTGTTAAGTTTGTTTGTTCAAATGTTGGCGAGCTTGACAGGGTGGTGGAGATAGTTGATAAATATCATTTATCCACCAAGGCAAAGGTTATTATAAGTCCAGTCTTTGGTCGAATTGAGCCGGCTGACATGGTTGATTATTTGATTGCAAACAAGAGAAATGATATAAGGATGCAGCTTCAGCTGCACAAATTCATTTGGGACCCAAACAAGAGAGGTGTTTAAAGTGGCTATAAACAAAGATTTAATAGAGGAAAGCATTAGAAATATTATTATTGCTTTAGGTGACGATCCTGAACGTCCTGGCATTAAGGACACTCCAATTAGAGTTGCCCGTATGTATGAGGAAGTTTTTGAAGGAATGAACTACAGTAATCAGCAGATAGCTGATATGTTTAACAAGACCTTTGATGAGGATTACTACGAGGACAATATGGATGATTTGGTTGTAGTTAAAGACATCGAAATCTTTAGCTACTGTGAGCACCATTTGGCTTTAATGTATGACATGAAGATTAGCGTAGCATATATTCCTTGCGGAAAAGTTATTGGCCTTAGCAAGATTGCTCGTATTGCAGATATGGTTGGAAAGAGACTTCAGCTTCAGGAGCGCATTGGAAATGACATTGCCGAGATAATACAAATGGTTACCGGTTCTAAGGACGTAGCTGTTTTGATTGAAGGTAAGCACTCATGTATGACTGCAAGAGGTATCAAAAACAATTCTGCTAAGACCTACACACAGACTCTTCGCGGCAGATTCAAAACAGATAAAGATTTGATTCAAAGAATTCAGTAATTTGGAGGCAAAATGAAAGCGTTAGTATTGATAAGTGGTGGAGTGGATAGTACCACCTGCCTGGCATTGGCTGTTAAAGAATATGGCAATGAAAATGTAATAGGCCTTTCTATATTTTACGGTCAACGCCATAAGAAGGAGATAGAGGCCGCAAATGCAGTTTGCGATTATTACAAGGTTGAGCATATAACATTGGACTTATCTACAATGTTTCAGTTTAGCGATTGCTCCCTTTTAGAGCATTCTGATGAGGAAATTCCTGAGGAGGCTTACAGCGAGCAGTTGAAAAAGACTGATGGAAAGCCGGTAAGCACCTATGTACCTTTCAGAAATGGATTATTCTTATCAAGTGCCAGTGCTATAGCTTTATCAAAGGGCTGCTCAAAGATTTATTACGGTGCACATTCTGATGACGCAGCAGGAAATGCTTATCCAGATTGCTCAAAGGAGTTTAACGATGCCATGAATACAGCAATTTTCGAGGGCAGTGGAAAGCAGCTTGAGATTGTAGCTCCTTTTATCGGACTTAACAAGGCTGGAGTAGTTGGAATGGGTATTAAACTAGGTGTTCCTTATGAGTTAACCTGGAGCTGCTACGAGGGACACGACAAGGCTTGTGGAAAATGCGGCACCTGTATTGACCGCAAGAAGGCGTTTGAAGAGAATGGGGCGGTTGATCCTATTTCTTATGAATAGATTTTAAACGAATAGCTTTTAACTATTTTTTTGTGATTAATATAGAATAATAATGGTTTCGTGACTCTGTCCCCGTGGACCAATAAAAATAAATAAAAATGATCCCTTGACTCCGTCCCCATGGATCATTATGGAGGTAGAAAATGGCAGATAGAAAAGACGAAGGTACTTTAACCTTACTTGGAAATAAAAACAATGAATATCCAGATAATTATGCACCTCAAATGTTGCAGACTTTTTTAAATAAACATCCTGAGAACGATTACTTTGTAAAGTTTAACTGTCCAGAGTTTACATCACTTTGTCCAATTACTGGCCAGCCTGATTTTGCAAATATTATTATTTCTTATGTGCCAGCTGAAAAGATGGTTGAGAGTAAATCTCTTAAGCTTTACCTTTTTAGCTTTCGCAACCACGGAGATTTTCATGAGGACTGCGTAAATATCATTATGAAGGACCTTATCAAATTGATGGATCCAAAATATATCGAGGTTTGGGGCAAGTTCACTCCAAGAGGAGGAATTTCCATTGATCCTTACTGCAATTACGGCAAGCCAGGTACCAAGTGGGAAGAGGTAGCCTTTAATCGCATGGCAAATCATGATATGTATCCGGAGAAAGTTGATAATAGATAATTGTTTTAAATTTCCCTGAAGCCTTGTTACCTAGTCCATATACGTATATAATATTTAGTGAATTTAGTTATATGGGATAAGGGTATTGAATAATGGACAAGTCGCAAAAGAAAAAGATTTTCTGGATGTGCTTTTCATTGGTTCTTTCAATTCTGACGATATGGGCAGTTTTGAGGCAAAGTGAGAGCATGTCGATTGCAGCTTTGATAGATATTATTAAATCAGCCGATAGAAAGTGGATGCTTGCAGCATTTTTATCAGGTGCCTGTTATATTCTATTTGAAGCAATTGCAATATGTTCTATTTTAAAGGGAATTTCATACAAGAGAAGTCTTGCAAAGGGGTTACTTTACAGTACTTCTGATATTTATTTTTCAGCGATAACTCCATCTGCCACTGGTGGACAGCCTGCCAGTGCTTTTTTTATGCACAATGATGGAATACCTGCAGGAGCAGTATCTGCCACATTGGTTCTTAATGTTATGATGTACAATGCATCTATTGTTGCACTTGGAGTGATTGCTATTATCCTTGATCCAAAGGGATTTTTAGGATTTCATTTACCAGCAAAGATACTTATTTCTTTAGGCTTTGTTGGACTTTCATTACTTACGCTTTTGTTCTTTTCAGTTCTTCGAAGAGGCGATAAGGTGTTCCAGTTTGTGGAAAAGGTACTTAGATTCTTACATTCCAAAAAGCTTTTACACAGGTTGGATAACAAGCTTTTAAAGCTTCAAAAAATAGAAAAGGATTACAACAACTGCTCTAAGCTTATGCACGGGCAGTCCGGTATTTTACATAAGGCATTCATTTGGAATGTAATTCAGCGTGCTTCGCAGATTATTGTTCCAGCATTTGTATATCTTGCCTTAGGTGGTGAAAAGGTTAATACAACAATCCTGTTTGCCAAGCAATGTTTGATTACAATTGGTTACAATTATGTGCCTATCCCTGGCGCAATGGGTATTTCTGATTATCTGATGATTGACGGATTTTCAAGTATTTTCACCAAGAATCAGGCATTTCAGTTGGATATGATAAGTCGTGGCATCACCTTTTACTTAAGTGTTGCAATCTGCGGTGTTATCACTCTTATAGGTTATTTAATAGGGAGGAAGAAACAATGATAGGAGTCTATGATTATACAGTTATACTTACATACCTTTCAACAATTTCTGGTGTTGTAGGTATCATTATTACAATGACAGGTATTGGTCATCCATACTGCGGTACTTTATTTTTGATGGTATCGGGTTTGTTAGATGGTTTTGATGGCAAGGTTGCCCGCACTAAGAAAAATCGTTCAGACTTTGAAAAGAAATTTGGAATTCAGATTGATTCATTTTCAGATTTAATCTGTTTCGGTGTACTTCCAACATCAATTGGTATGGCACAACTTAGGACTAGCGGTATCCTTACTGAAGTTAAGCGAGGTACAAGGCCAGATAATTATGCATTAGTATTACTTTTACTTTCAATTGCAGTATTTTACGTACTTGCAGCTTTAGTTCGTCTTGCCTACTTTAACTCTACAGTAGAGGAGAGAGCAGAGGAAGCCAAGGAAAAGGGTAAGGAATATTACACAGGCCTTCCTGTTACTGCATCGGCCCTTGTTTTCCCACTTACACTTGTATTCCACTGGTTCTTAAGGGCCAATCTTACAATCTTTTATTTCTGGGTTTTATTTATAGTTGGTTTACTTTTTATTTCCAACTTAAAGGTACCAAAGCCAAACAAAAAGCAGTTTGCTGTTATTGTTTCTATTGGAATTATTGAGCTTATTGCGATTTTATTTATTTTATACGGTTAAATTATGGGATTTTTAGAATTTTTATATCAGACAAAGCCAGGGCGAATTTTACTTCGCCCTTTAATTTCAAAACCGGTTTCAGATCTATCAGGTGCATTTATGGATTCAAAGCTTTCCAAGTGCCTGATTAGCTCTTTTGCCAAAAAAAATAATATTAATCTGGATGATTATATCTTAGATGATATCAACTCTTTTAATGATTTCTTTTGCAGAAGGATTAAGCCAGAGCTTAGACCTGTTGACGCAGATGAGAGCAAGCTTGTATGTCCATGTGATGGTTTACTTAAGGTAATACCTATTACTGATGACAGTGTTTATCCTGTTAAGCAAAGTATATTTACTACAAAAGGGCTGCTTCAGGACAAGGTGCTTGCCAAGTCTTTTGAGGGCGGTTATTGTCTCGTATATCGTCTATGCGTTAATCACTATCACCGATACAGCTATTTTGAATCGGGAACAAAGTCAAAGGATGTGGTTATACCGGGAATTTATCATACCGTTAGACCGATTGCTCTTGAAAATGGGCCTGTGTTTGCCGAAAATGCCCGTCAATATACAGTTATTGATACCAAGCAATTCGGCAAATGTGTTCAGATGGAAGTTGGTGCCATGCTTGTTGGCCGAATAGTTAACGACCAGCCTGAGGAAGCATCTGTTATACGAGGCATAGAAAAGGGCCACTTTGAATATGGTGGTTCCACAATAATTTTATTGATACCAAAGGACAAAGTTAATATTGAAACCAAGTTGCTTGAGGCATCTGAGCAGGGTATAGAAACTCCTGTGGTGCTTGGCCAGGCTATTGGAAAAACAGTTGAGGAATAAGGGTGTAAAGCCTTTATTCCTTTTATTTTTGAGATGATTTATCAATAATAAAAAAATATAAAAATAGGTGTTGACTTATGTAATCCATTAGTATATCATAACCACAGTTAGCGATAGCTAACTAATAAATAAGAGAGAGTAATTTAATGAGCGAAGAAGTATTTGGAATGTTGAAATCTATGGATAGGCGAAAGATTGAGCTGCAGATAGCATTACAGTGTGCGCCAACAATTGCCAGATTAAAGACCTCCAATCTTCTTATTATCTCTAGAGAGCAAGAGGACAACGTAAGATATATTCTTAGACAGCATCGATTGTTGGGGTATCGATTAGTCTACGACAGAAATCGAGTAGTTTTCCTGGTGTTCAATAAGGATATGCTCATGAATTACTTGTCACACTATGAAGTTTCCAGGTTTCTTCTTGAATATGGATACGATGCAAACGACTTTGGAAAGTCTCTTAGACAGTTCAAGGAAAGATATGATGCATATGTCCATAACAGAAAGAACTTTCCTCATGAGATGGGAGTGTTTTTAGGATATCCACTATGTGATGTAAAAGGCTTCATAGAAAATGGCGGAGATGGCTTTATTCTTTCGGGCTATTGGAAGGTTTACCAAAACTTAGAACAAGCACGTAAGCTTTTTAATCAGTTCGATAAGGTAAAAGACGACATGGTCCGTAAACTTTATTTCAAAGGAGAAAGATGTCATGAGTAAAGTTAATGTAGTGTTTTGGTCTCAGTCAGGAAATACTGAGAGCATGGCAAATGCCGTAGCAGCTGGTGTAACAGCAGCGGGCAAAGAAGCTAACGTAGTATTCGTAGCTGACGCTTCTATAGATGAACTTAAGAATGAAAAGGCTTTTGCTCTTGGATGCCCGGCTATGGGTGCTGAAGTTCTTGAGGAAGCAGAGATGGAGCCATTTGTTTCAGATTTGGAAGGCTTCGTTTCAGGAAAAACAATCGGTCTTTTCGGCTCATATGGCTGGGGGGACGGACAGTGGATGCGCGACTGGGTAGACCGCATGACAGCTGCAGGTGCAACTGTTGTAGGTGGTGAAGGCGTTATGTGCCAGGATGCTCCAGACGGTGCAGCCGAAGAAGCTTGCAAAGAGCTCGGCAGAGCTTTAGCAGCAGCAATTTAATATCGCTTATTTCCTTTTCCCTGAGTTTCTAACCGGGTTTCTTGGGGAAGTTATTAGACTCCTTTTACAGCCTCTAGGTATGCCAGTGCCTAGAGGTATTTTTTGCGCTTTTTATTGCTTGTTTTTCTATAAAACAATAAATATGTCTTGTTTTAATTGACATTAAGGTTCTATAGTTTTAACATACAAAATGCAGTGTTTAAGTGAAATTATAGGAGAATAAGATATGAGCAAAGTGTATTTTGTTAATGGGTTTATGGATGCTGGAAAGACAACCTTTATTCAGACTCTGATAGAGGAAGCATATTTTAAAATAGATAAAACTACATTGCTTGTAGTTTGCGAAGATGGCGATGTGGAATATGATGACTATTTAATGGACAATTTAAATGTCCAAGTTCGTTATATCGAAGATCCAAAGGATTTTAACGCCGAGCATTTGGCTGCCATAGAAAACGAGGTAAAGCCTGCTCGAACAATCATTGAGTACAACGGAATGTGGTCAAATCAGCAGCTTGATTTGCCATGGTATTGGGATGATATAATGCATATTCTAATTATTGATGGTGCCACCTTTGAAATGTACTCAAAAAACATGAAGGCTCAGCTATCTGAAAAGATTAAGGAATCTTACATGGCTGTAGTTAACAACTGTGATTCTGTTATGGATAAGCTTGCAAATTTCAGAAGAAATATTAGAGCAGCCAATCCAAATATCAATGTTGTATTCAGAGACAAAGAAGGAGAGGAGCTCAATATTCGCTTCGATGAGGATTTGCCTTACAACATAAATGATGAAGTTATAAATATAGTAGATGATCAGTTCTCTACTTTTTACATTGATTCAATGGAAAATCCCGACAGATATGTGGGCAAAAGGGTTAAGTTTATAGCCCAGGTCAAGAAGCCTTCTGACGGCCGTAAGGGCGTATTTTTAGCTACAAGACAGGTTATGACATGTTGTATTAATGATTTGTCTTTATTTGGCATTATTTGCGATTTTGATGGGGCTGACTATATCGAAGAGAACAGCTGGGTAGAAATAGAAGGCGAAATCCAAAAGGAATTCTTTGAAAAATTTAATGTTGAGGCTCCAATTTGCAATGTTTCAAGAGTCAAGGCATGTTCTAAACCAGAAAAAGAGATTATTGATGTAATCTGATTTTATATTAAGTATTTATTTTTAGATTTTGACAGGAGGCAATATGTTTTTTAGTAAAAAGCCTGTAACTATCATTACTGGATATTTAGGCTCCGGTAAGACTACAGTTATAAACGAGCTGTTAAAAAACCAGGATAGCGAAGGTTTGGCAATTATAGTTAATGACATGGGAAGTGTTAATATTGATGCTTCTAAAATAAAGAATAACCCTGTAAACCAATACAAAATGGTTGAGCTTTCCAATGGCTGCATTTGCTGCACACTTCAGGAAGAGTTTATGACTCAGATTGAGGAATTATCCAAGGATAAACAGGTTAAGCGAATTCTTGTGGAGGCATCTGGTATAAGCAATCCTGCATCTATAGCAGAGGGATTTTTGATGTACCAGGAGAATAAGAAGTCCTCATTTTACTTAGATTCAATCACTACAGTAGTTGATGCCGACAGGATTTACAGTGAGTTTTTGGATGACATTGAAAATGATTCTAGCGAGGATGCAGATGTCATTAACCTTGTAATGGATCAAATTGAGTTTTGTAATTCTGTTATCTTAAATAAGTGCGACCTGCTTCCTGCCGAAAAGATTGATATGGTAAAAAAGGCCATTCGACAGCTTCAGCATAAGGCCAATATTATAGAGGCCACCTACGGTGTAGTTGACGTAGACTTGATTTTTAACGGAGACAAGTTTGATTATGATGAGGTAATGAACTCGTCTATGCTTCAACAGGCTCTTAATCGCGAGAGAAATCTTGAGGATTCTGGAATAGAAGAGTACGGCATCAAGTCCTTTGTCTATGAAAATATGAAGCCTTTTGACCAGAATTTATTTAACAAATTTTTGGAGGATTATCCTGAGGAAATAATTAGAGCAAAGGGATATATCTGGTTTTCTGATGACGATATTCATGTACAGTTATTTGAGCAGGCAGGTAGAAATGCCTCAATTTCAATTGTTTCCAACTGGGTAGCTTCCTTTGATGAAAAGGAAAAGCAGGAGGTCTTTGACAATTATCCTGACATTTTAGAAGATTGGGACGAGAAATATGGAGACCGACTTAATCAAATTGTATTC
>JAEEGK010032885.1_pt1 | contig 10119 bp, 12 predicted proteins | sample 8958771 | NCBI WGS metagenome assembly JAEEGK01 (sample SAMN16246547, study PRJNA631951) | gut metagenome | biome: gut microbiome; feature: rumen; material: SC-attached | host: Bos | place: Iran: Karaj | collected 2018-10 | reverse complement strand
TTCCGCGCCAGAATGAAGAGTGATAAAGGCCGCAATGTGTTGGCTCGTCGTAGAGCTAAGGGTCGTAAATCACTTACTGCCTAAGGAGTTTAGATGAAAGTCATTAATCGCATCAAAAAAAGCGATGATTTCGCATTGACGATTAATAAAGGCTTTTCCTACAGATTACCTAGTTATATTGTTCATGTGAGAAAAACCGAAAACAACATTACGAGAGTCGGTATCTCTGCATCCAAGAAATTAGGTCATGCGGTTACTCGTAACCGTGTCAAACGTCAAGTGAGAGCTATTTGTGATGAAGTAATTGATTACTCACAAAGATCACTTGATATTGTCATCATTGTTAAAACAAAGTTTTTAACCACATCATTTGATGACAACAAATCACAATTATGTGATTTAATGAAAGGGCTATAAAATGAAAAAAAGCACAAAAATTGGATTAGGTATTGGTGGTCTCCTTTTAGGAACACTACTTTTATCTGGTTGTACAAACTCTTTCTGCTCAACAGTAGACAAAGCCCATATCCTTTATGCAATCGATCATGGTGTTTGTGAATACTATGGTTCTTTGGAAGAAGCTCAAGCAGCTTCCGAAGCTGGTAAAGGTAATTTTGTTGGACAAGTTCCAGATACAAACATTTACTATGCTGCCGGATTCTCTAACAGTGGTAATCTTAAAAAGATTAGAGCTGCCGCTGAAAGAGAAGGAATCAGTATCCCATCCATTAAATACTATGTTGCTTTAGACAACGTTGTATTAGATCACGCCATTAAGCAAAAAGCGGCCGATGATACATCAAAGACAGTTGAACAAATTAAGGCCGATCTTACAGTTGAAGAAATCGGTAGCGCAAAGGAAAATAGCGGATTACTTTACGACTATGGCTATTTGAAGTTCTATGGAACAAACACCAAAGAAAGCAAAAAGTTATGGGAAAACTGGGTTTCATTCGATAATGAAGTCAGGACAACATATGTTGGTACATTAATTAGTGATATTGCGGAATGCCCAAACTCCGACTATCTCACCTATTACAAAAGACAAATGACCAACACTATTGGTGGCTATCGTTCCTGTCTTGCTTTAACAAAAGGCAATTATGGAAAATATGGCGCTGAAGAAATCGAAGTCCAAATCCAAAGTAAGAGCTATGGCTACGCATGGAGAAACGGTCCGTTATCTGGCTTATTAGTTTGGCCAATCGGTGCATTACTCGATGTAATCACAGTTGGCTTTGCCAAAGGTGTCGGACAAGGTTGGGCACAACTACTTGCTATTTTGATTGTAACAATTATTGTTAGAGCATTAATGTTAGTTGCTACATTTAAGCAAACCACAGCGTCTTCCAAGATGCAGGAATTACAACCAGAACTCGCTAAGATTCAAGCGAAGTATCCAAATTCCAACACAAATCAGTATGAGAAACAACGCTTAGCGATGGAAACTCAAGCTCTTTATAAGAAGCACAAAATCAATCCTCTTACCTCTATCTTGGTAATGATTGTTCAATTCCCAGTATTCATCTGCGTATGGGGCGCAATGCAAGGTAGCGCGCAATTATCATCAGGTGAATTCTTACACTTGAACTTGGCTACATCTATTAGTTCAGTTTTGACCAATTGGTCAAACTGGGCACATCCAACTTCAGGTGTCTGGACCGCTTTAGTGCTCTTCTTATTAATGGCGGGTGCACAAACCGTTGCTATGTTATTACCACAATGGCTTAATTCCGCGAAGAAAAAGAAAATTGCAAAATTGGGCCGCAACCCAGCACAAAAAGAATCAGACAATAAGATGAAATGGTTCACATACATTATGTTAGCCATGATTATCTTCATGGGATTCTCTTTAGTGTCTGCTTTAGGTGTTTATTGGTTAGTTGGTGCTTTATTCTCTATCGCACAAACACTAATAACACACGCGATCATGAATCGCAAAAAACACAAATAAAGGAGACAAATGATGAAATCATATACTGGAAAAACAGTTGAAGAAGCATTAGCTACAGCCAGTGAAGAAAGTGGTACTCCTGTTGAAGAACTTATCTATGTTTTAACTGATAAAACAAAAGGTATTTTCGCCAAGAAAGTTGTTGTTGAAGTTTACGACTTATCTGATGTTATTAAATATGCTGAAGACTATGTCTTATCGGTTGTTGATAATTTAGGTATTGAAAGCACAGTTAATACAAAACTTGATGATGATATCATCCGTATCACCATTGATTCTACTCACAACCCAATTTTAATTGGTAAAAACGGTAAAACACTTCTTGCTTTAAATGAGTTAACAAAACTCGCTGTCTGCAATCATTTCCACAAGAGATTTAGAGTCTTGCTTGATGTTAATGGTTACAAAGACAACAAATACGATCGTCTTGCTCGTATTGCTCGCAAGTGCGCTCATGAAGTCCAAAGGACTAAGGCAACATATACATTTGACCCTATGCCAGCCGATGAAAGAAGAGCGATTCACAACGCATGTTCTGGAATGCCAAACATTCGCACCGAATCAATCGAAGCAGGCACACGCCGTAGAGTTCAAATCATTTACGTTGATTAATTAAGAATGCGCCCTTTATTGGGCGCTTTTTTGGAAAGGTATTTATGTTCGAAACAATTGTCGCGTTAGCAACACCTCCAATGAAATCCGCTTTAGCCATCATTAGAGTATCTGGTGATGATTGTTTTTCGATCGTCTCTAAATGCTTTTCCAAAGACATCACAGAAATCAAAGAAAGAACCCTTTTAGTGGGGTATATTGAAGACAAAAATAGAAATCAAAAAATAGATGAAGTAGTGGTAGCGGTCTACAAAGGACCAAAGAGCTTTACTGGGGAAGACCTGGTAGAGATCATTTGCCACGGTTCTATGCTAATTTCCCAGCAAATTATCGATATTTTAATCGCAAATGGCGCTAGATTAGCTACAAATGGAGAATATTCATCACGTGCTTTTATCCACCAAAAAATTGACTTAATTCAGGCAGAAGCGATTAACGATATCATTAATTCAAGTACTAAAGAATCAAAAGATCTCTCTATGCTCTCTTTAACAGGTAAAACAAGCGAATTATTGATGCCTGTAAAGACCCGTTTAGCCGATATTATCTCCTTGATTGAGGTAAATATTGATTACCCTGAGTATGAAGACATAGAACAGGCCAATAAACAGCAAGTTATTACTATCTGCGAGGAAATTATCAATATGATAAATAAACTCGTTGACGATGGCGAAAAAGCACGAATTATCAAAGATGGCATTAAAGTTGCGATTGTTGGTAAACCAAATGTTGGAAAATCATCGCTTTTAAACGCTTTAGTAGGCGAAGAGAAAGCAATTGTTACAGATATTGCTGGTACAACCAGAGATGTTGTAGAAGGTGAAGTTAATTTAGGTGGTGTTGTTTTGCACTTACTTGATACCGCAGGTATCAGAGATTCTAACGACGTTGTTGAAAGCATTGGTGTTAATAGGGCCAAAAAAGCAGTTGATGAAGCAGAATTAGTTATTGTTGTCTTAGACGGAACTAAAGAACTTGAAGAAGAAGATCAACAAATTCTAAAGCTTACAGAAAAATCTAATAGAATTATTATTTATAATAAAGCAGACAAAATTACCAATAAAAATGATGGTAATATTTATGTTTCTGCACTAACTCAAGATATAACACCTTTGATTAAAGAAATACACCGTGTTGTTGGATTAGATGAACAAACATTTAAACAACCAGCTTTAGCGAACACCAGACAAATTGGTTTATTGAAGCAAGCCAAAAACTCACTTTTAAAAGCCAAAGAAGATTCTGCTAATGATTTACCAGTAGATTTAGTTTCTATAAATCTCATGGATGCTTATTACGCTATCCTTGATATTTTAGGAGAAAGAAATAAAGCGGATTTAAGTAAAGAAATCTTTTCAAGATTTTGTGTAGGAAAATAACATGATTTTTGACACTCATTGCCATTTAAATCACGAAGATTTGTATAATCGCTTAGATGAAGTTTTAGAATCCGCCAAAAAAGTCGGTGTAGAGAAGATTTTAGTAGTGGGCTGGGACAAAGCGAGCTCTTTAAAGGCCATAGAATTAGCTGAACAATACGATTTTATATATGCTGCAATAGGTTTTCACCCAACTGAACTAGAAGGAGTTACTGAAGCTGATTTTGAGGAAGTAATGTCTTTTGTTGATAATCCGAAAGTTGTTGCTATTGGAGAAATTGGCTTGGATTATCACTGGGTCAAAGATCCAGGTCTAAGAATTTTACAAAAGCAATGGTTCATAAAGCAAATAAACTTTGCAAATCTCCATCAAAAACCCATTTCTGTGCATAATAGAGAGGCTTTCGAGGATTGTTTGAACATTTTAAAAGAACACCCACCATTATATAGTGGTGTGATGCATTGTTATTCTGGCAGTGTCGAATTATTAAGCGAGGTTTTGAAATTAAACATGTATATTGGACTTGATGGTCCTTTAACCTTCACTAATGCAAAGACACCAAAAGAAGTTTGCGAAAAAGTTCCACTAGATCGTTTACTATTAGAAACAGATTCCCCATATCTTGCTCCTCACCCATTAAGAGGAACAATTAATGAACCAAAAAACATTGCTTTAGTTCTCGATGAAGTAACTAGAATTAAAGGACTTTCTAAAAAGCATATCAGTGACGTTATATTCGAAAACTCATGCCGGCTTTTTAATATTAATTATGAAAAGAATAATTGATGGAATAATTGTAGTTGAAGGTACTGGTGATTCTTCGTACCTATCATCTTTCATTGATGCATTATTTATAGAAACGAATGGATATGATGTTAAAGATGAAGATATAGATTTTCTTCAACATTGTAATAAGAAAATAATAATTCTTACTGATAGTGATGAAGCAGGTGAATCTATAAGAACAAAACTTAATAAAAAGCTCCCCAATGCCATAAATGTTCGTGTGAATTCAAACATGTGTAACAAGAATGGCAAACATGGTGTAGCAGAATGTAAAAAGGAAGAAATATTAAATGTTCTTAAAGAACATTTTATAAAAGAGAATAAAACAACCAAAAAGATGTCTTTGAGCGACTTGATTTCCATTACAAAAGGACAAAAAGAAATCAAAAAATGGATTTCAAATTTCTATCACTTAGGGACTACAAATAATAAAGAAATATTAAAAAGAATTAACTTAATTGGTTTGACGGTAGGCGATATAAAAAAGGAGGTTTCAGATCAGTATGGAAATAAATAGAAATAATATATTAGAAATTATTAGAAAATCTGGTCTTGAACCCGATAAAGATTATGGTCAAAACTATTTATTAGAAACAAGCGTATGCGAAAAAATAGTTAATTGTTTAGATGTCGAATCAAACGAAATAGTTCTTGAAATAGGACCTGGTATTGGTTCATTAACTCATTTCTTATCATTGAAAGAGGTAGAGCGTTTAGACCTAGTGGATATCGATCAAAGAATGATAAACTTTTTAAAGATTATTTATAACCAAAAGAACATTAATTTGATTCTTTCCGATATACGAAAATTTGATGTTTCTGGCTATGATAAAATTATTGGAAATCTACCCTACAACATAACTACTGAAACCGTACAATATTTGTTAGAACATGCTAGAAAAGCCAAAAAACTTGTTTTGATGTGCCAAGCAGAAGCGTTTCCTCGTTTTTCTGATGTCTCAGGTAAAGAATACGGACCCTTATCTATTTTCATCCATTTATTGGGAACTGTTAGCAGAAAAATGACAGTTAAGCCTGGATCGTTTTATCCGGCGCCAAAATGTTCATCAATCGTATTCGAAATTAATATCTTGAACGCTTTTGACTTTGACCACATTTTTTCAATTTTCAATTTTTCAAAATCAATGTTTTCAAACAGAAGAAAGACGATTCACAATAATCTATCATCTTTATTAGATGATAAAGAATTGTCTTTGAAAATATTGGGTGAGTTGAACATTCCTGCTAACAAGAGACCTGAAGAATTGTCTCCAGAGACATTTGCCAAAATGTACGACCATTTAAAAATGTATTAGTAAATTGTTTTCTTTGAAAACGTTAGATAAAATAAAGTTGCTTAATGAAAGAGAAAAATATTATATGAAAAGTTTGTTGTTAAAAAGTTATGCAAAAATTAACATTTGCCTTAACGTTGTTGGCAAAAGAAAAGATGGATATCATGAGTTAGACATGATTATTCTTCCACTAAAACTTCATGACTCCATTTTGTTTACCGAATTACCACATGCAAAAGATCATTTCGTAACAATTGATGACTTTTCACTAGGTCTTTTTAAATATAACATCGCGACAACCGCTATTGAAAAGATGCAAGCTAAATACGGATTCAGCAATAAATTTAGAATTACCATCCATAAAGTTATACCTATGCAATCTGGTTTAGGTGGTGGTTCTTCTAATGCAGCTGTTGTAATTAACGCAGTTAATTCTTATTTGAAGTTAAATTTACCTTATGAAGAACTTGTTTCTTTATCTACTGGCTTAGGAGCAGACATTCCTTTCTTTATTACCAGTAAACCAGCTAGATGTAGAGGTATCGGAGAAAAGATTGACTTTGTCAATGTTAAGAATGATTACTATGTTTTATTAGTTAAACCAGATGCTGGTTGTTCTACTCAAGGTGTCTATGAAGTGTCTGATCAAATGGACTTACCAATGGGAGATGTTGAAAAAGTCAAAGAAGCCTTAGAAACAGGCGATGATGATTTATTGGCAAAATCTATATTTAACGCTTTAGAAAAACCAGCTATTTCTTTAGTTCCTGAGATTCAAATTATCAAAGATAAACTTAAGTTAGCGGGACTTAAAATAGTACAAATGACTGGTTCTGGTTCTTGTGTCTTTGCTTTAAGCACTGATAAACGTTTAATTTATAGCGTTGCCAGACAGTTAGAAAAACAATATTTAGTAGAAGTTACTAAAGTAATTAGATAAACGGAGGACAGTATGAATAAGTACGCAATCATTTTAGCAGCTGGTAAAGGAACCAGAATGCAATCAATCGATCCTAACCATTCTAAAGTTTCATATCCAATTTTAGGCAAACCAATTATTAACTACGTTTTGGATGCATTGAAACCATTAGGCTTTAAGAAAGAAGTAGTTGTCGTTGGTTTTGGTGGTGAAATTACAAAAAGTTTAGTAGAAAAAGAATGTGATGTTGTTTGGCAAAAAGAAATCCTTGGCACTGGACATGCTGTTCAACAAGCCGAACCATTACTAAAAGATTTAGAAGGCGAAACTTTAATTATTTATGGAGACACACCTTTGGTGACACCTCAAACAATATCTTCAATTCTTCATATTCATGAGAAAGAAAAGAATGCTTTAACTGTTGTTTCCTCAATCCTTCCAGATGCTAGCGGATATGGCAGAATGATTCGTGAAGAAAAGAGCAATCACTTATTAGCTATTAGAGAAGAAACCGACTGTTCTGAATACGAACTAGGAGTTTCTGAAGCTAATACAGGTATTTGTGTTTTTGATAATAAACTTTTGTTTAAATATCTTAAAAAAATGGATAACAAAAATAATAGAAAATTATTTTACTTATCACAGTTAGTCGAGTTAATGCTTAAAGACGGCCTTCCTATCGGCTCTTACGTCGTTGAAGACATGGTTGAAGTATTTGGTATTAACGATCGCATTCAGCTCGCCTACGCGGCTAAAATTATGCGTAAACGCATTAATAACAAGTTAATGTTGGAAGGCGTTTCTATGGAAGATCCAGATTCTACCTATGTTTCACCGACTGTCAAAATTGGAAAAGATACCATTATCTTCCCTAACACAACATTAATTGGCAATTGCGATTTAGGTAGTGCTAACGAAATAGGACCAAATGTTGTTTTAGAAAACGTTAAAGCCGGTAATAATAATAAAATTTCTAATATTACTATTAGAAACAAAACTATTGGCGACAATGAAAATCTTGGAGAATAAAAATGCTCATAATTGATTGTTTTGGTCATAACATTTATGTTGATAAAGATTTAATTGGTTATATCCAAGAAAACCAACTTATCATTAGTGGTAGGAAATTTGCAGATATCACAGATGATGGCATTATTTCTTTTGGCCAAAAACAACTTGGATATGTTGATGATGATGGTTCAATTATCATTAACGGAAGAGAGATTGGCTATATTGATGGAGAGAACAATTTTGTGTTCTATAAATCGTTCGCCAATATTGCAAAATAACTAGGAATTGCGGTAGTTTTTGATGAAAAAAGAGGAAAAAACATTAAAAAGTAACGTTATTTATGATGGTAGAATCCTTCGCCTGAATTGCGATGATGTTATTACAAGCAAAGGAATAAAGACCAAAAGAGAAGTTGTTCATCATCATGGTGGAGTCTGTGTTTTGGCTGTCGTAGATGGCAAAATTCCAATGGTCAAACAATTTAGATACTCCTATGGAGAAGAAATGTTTGAACTTCCAGCAGGTAAATTGGAAAAAGATGAAGACTCTTATACCGCAGGTATTAGAGAACTTGAAGAAGAAGTTGGTCTTAAGGCAGAAAAATTAACATCTTTAGGATGTATGTATCCATCTTGTGGGTACACAAATGAGATAATTTATTTATATAAGGCGGAAAACGTTTCCAAAACCCAAATGCACCTAGATCCAGACGAGGATATTGATGTGTATTATTTCACCTTAGATGAGATTTCAAATATGATTTTGAATAACGAAATTAGAGACGCAAAAACAATTTGCCTTATATATAAATATAAGGAATCACTAAAATAATTTGAAAAGAGGAACTTGATTATGCAATTAGTTATTCTAGCAGCCGGTATGGGTTCAAGATTCGGCGGTTTAAAGCAAATGGAACCTATGGATGATTACGGAAATTTCATCCTTGACTACTCAATCCACGATGCAATACGTGCTGGATTCGATAGTGTTATCTTCATTATCAAAAGAGAACATCTCGAGATTTTTAGAGAAACAATTGGCAAACGTGTTGAGCCATTAATTAAAACCGAATATGCTTTCCAAGATCTCAATGACTTACCTGATGGTTTTAAATGTCCAGATGGAAGAGTGAAACCTTGGGGTACCGCACATGCTATTTTAGCGGCAAGAAATTTGATCACTGACAATTTCATCATCATTAACGGCGATGACTACTATGGCCAAGAAACTTATGAAGTCGCAGCAAAGTATTTACGCAATTTACCAAAGAATAGTGAAGGCAAGTACGCAAACATCGCATTTGGCGTTGCCAATACATTAGCCAAAAACGGCTCTGTAAAGCGCGGAGTTTGTTTCTACGATGAAAATCACTTCCTCACAAAAATGATTGAATCAAGCGTCTATAAGGATGAAAAGGGCGCCATTCAAGCAGAACCTCTCGACGAGAATGAATCAAAATTTGTTTGTGCTCCTAGCCAACTCGTTTCTATGAACTTATTTGCGTTTTCAAGAGACATAATTCAAAAACTTCAAGATAGATTTCCAATCTTCTTGAAGGAAAACATCCAAAATCTTAAATCTGAGTTTTTGATTCCTGAAGAAGTCTCTCGTTTAGTGGGCGAAGGAAAAGCAACATTAGAGTTAATTAGCACTCCATCCGTTTGGTATGGTGTGACATATAGAGAAGACAAACCATCTGTCGTTAAAGCTCTCAAAGAATTAACCGATAAAGGTCTTTATAAAAAAGGACTCTATTAATTCATTCAAAATTAACCAAAAAATCAAAGGAAATAGGCTATGCCTATTTTTCTTTTGGCTTGAATTCATATTTATTGATTTTAAACATAAAGAAAACCCCCGGTCGAAACCAGGGGTCTTTTTAGCTTAGGAAGCAATTATTTCTTTCTTGGGAATCTAATTGCAGCTTGAGCGGCGGCTAATCTAGCAACTGGCACACGGAATGGTGAACAGGAGACATAGTCTAAGCCAGCTTTGTGATAGAATTCGATGGAGTTTGGCTCGCCACCAGTTTCACCACAGACACCAACGTGTAAGTCTGGTCTTGTGCTACGGCCGTCTTGGACTGCCATTTTAACAAGTTTGCCAACACCTTTTTGATCGAGTGTCTTGAATGGATCTTCTTCTAAGATCTTGTTCTTGTA
>JAEEGK010032880.1_pt1 | contig 10119 bp, 7 predicted proteins | sample 8958771 | NCBI WGS metagenome assembly JAEEGK01 (sample SAMN16246547, study PRJNA631951) | gut metagenome | biome: gut microbiome; feature: rumen; material: SC-attached | host: Bos | place: Iran: Karaj | collected 2018-10 | reverse complement strand
GCAAAATCCACAATGTCCCGAGCAAGAAGATGGATTACATCCTCTTGGCTGTCATTATGGTTGTGGCTGCTGTGCTTCGTTTGTGGAAACTCGGCCAAGTCCCCTTTATGCACGATGAGTTCAGCGCGCTGCTGCGTACCCGATTCGACAACTTCCACGATTTCATCCAACAGGGCATCATGCCCGACAGCCATCCCATCGGAGTGCAGCTGTTCCTCTGGGGTTGGGTGAAACTTTTCGGATGGAGCGAGTTTTGGGTCAAGCTACCCTTCGCACTGATGGGAATCGGCTCCATATACCTTATTTATTTAATAGGGCGGCAGTGGTTCAACCGAAAAGTGGGTCTGTTCTCAGCAGCCTTCTTTGCCGTCAGCCAATTCACTATATTTTACAGTCAGTTGGCGCGACCTTATTCGGCGGGGCTGTTTTTCGTTTTGCTGATGGCGGTGTTTTGGTACAAGGTCGTTTTCGGGATGAAAACGCCGACAATGAAGACATACATCGGTTTTGCGCTTTCGGCATGGGCCTGCTCGCTGATTCAGTATTTCTCCATCGCGCAGGCAGGACTGATTTTCCTTACCGGATTATTCTTCCTACCTAAAGAAAGACGCAAAGCCTACTGGCTCAGTGGAATAGCCGCAGTGGTCTTGTTTGCTCCTACCCTACCCATTTTCTACCAGCAACTCTTCTTGAGTGGCAGCATCGGTGGTTGGCTGAGTGCACCCAAGTTCACCTTTTTCACGGATTTCCTCCAATACACGATGAACTACTCGCAGTTATTTATGTTTGCCACAGGCATCATTATCCTATTGCCGCTTATTCTAGGCAAACGTAGCAAACTGCGTCAACCCTTGCGTTGGGCGGGTATCGCCTGGTTTGTCATCATCTTTGCCATCGCGTTCATCTATTCCTTAAAGCGCGAACCTATTTTGCAACATAGCACGCTGATTTTCAGCTATCCTTTTGTTATCATTGTGGCTTTCTCTCTGTTTGGCACACGCACCTTGTCGCCATGGCAAACTGCGCTGGTCGTTGCCGTCATCCTCTTTGTCGGTACCACCTCGCTCATCATGGAACGCCGCCACTTCGACTTGATGTACCATCAAGGCTATGACCAGATTGCCTCCAAGATGAAGCAGGACAAAGAAAAATATGGCGACAAGATCCAGTTTGCCACCCGCACTGAAATCGGCGAGGCTGCAGAGTTCTACCAAGCTCAAACTGATGTCGACAACCGTGTGGTCTTTAACCGCTACAGCAACCTCGGCGAATTCAACCAATGGCTTTACGAGCACAAGGAAAATCCCATGCTGGGTTTCGGCTGGACCGACTACGTCAATCCCATTTGGGAAGTCACCGCCGTGGGCAACTATCCTTACCTCATCGAGAAGAAAGACTGGTTCACTTCGCGCTATTTGACATTGAGCAAGACCCCGATTGAGGGCAGCCAGTACATGCTTCAAGCGCTTAGTGAAGACACTTGTCGTTATGTTGAAGGCCAAGAATGGGGTGAAGTTTTCACCTTCCCGTGCGACTCGCTGCCCAAGGATATTGAGGCATTGGGAGTCATAGCCCATTTCACCAACGAGGTCGAAATCAACAACTGTGTTGTCGTCATCGAGGTCCACGATGCCACGACCGACTCCATCGTATTATGGCACAGTTCCCTGCCCGAAGACGGGCATTTCCTCTCAGGCAGCCATATTGTTGCCGATGCCCTTATTTTCGGAGAAGACCTTTCGCCTGTAGGCAAGACCATCAAGACCTTCCTTTGGAACCAAGACAAGAAGCCCCTTGTCGTGACCAAGATAAGCTATTATTTCACCAACAAAAGTCATGTACTGACGGGATTATACGAGCCGCTCAACTAAGAGAGAAAAATGGCAAGTTTTTTGAGTGGAAAAAGAAAAATAATTACTTTTGCACCAAAATTCAAACGACTATGACTGAAGATTCTCAATTTGTATTAGACGAGGCCACTGAAAGCATGGACAACACCATCAAGCACTTGGAGCATGAATTTCAGGGCATCAGGGCAGGAAAAGCCAGTCCGGCTATGCTGAACGGCGTTATGGTTGAATACTATGGTACGACGGTGCCTATCGAGCAGACCGCCAACATCGGCTGCACCGACGCCCGCATGATTGTGGTGCAACCTTTCGACAAGAGTGCTCTCGGCAACATCGCTAAGGCCATCTTGAATGCCAACTTGGGCTTCAACCCCATCAACAACGGTGAAATCCTCCGTATCGCAGTTCCCGCTTTGACCGAGGAACGTCGTAAAGAACTGGTGAAGCGCACCAAGAACGCTGCCGAGGAAGCCAAAGTCGGCATCCGTGGCATTCGCCGCAACGCCAACGACGACGCCAAGAAACTGGAGAAAGACGTGATTTCGGAAGATGAGTCAAAACTCCTGCAAGAGGAGATTCAGAAACTCACCGACAAATACATCAAGAAAATCGACGACCTCACCGATTTGAAGTCGAAAGACATTCTTACGGTATAAATCGCCAGTTTTTTCGTGAAACAAATCAGTAGAGACGTAGCGCGCTACGTCTCTACATTGTTTTATAATACGTTTTCTATCGCCATATTGAACAGCTGACTGAGCGTCAGGCCAAAGCACCGTGCCTGTGCGGGGATGATACTGGCTTCCGACATGCCTGGAACAATGTTGGCCTCGATGAAGAACACGCCTTCATCGCTGACGATATAGTCCATGCGGACAAAGCCCTTGCATTCCAGTTTCTCATACAACATTGCTGTCGTCCCCTTGATTTCGGCCTCAATGGCCTCGTCCACCTGTGCGGGTGTAATCTCGTCGCACTTGCCAGCGGTGTATTTGGCCTCATAGTCGAAGAATTCGTTTTTGCTGCAAATCTCGGTCAAGGGGAAGACCATCATCTTGCCTTTATATTCCATGGCACCACAGCCGAACTCACGCCCGTCGACGAACTTCTCGCACATCACCTGTCGGCCAGCGGCCCTCGCGGTATAAATGGCAGGAGCGAGCTCCTCCGCCGTTTTCACCTTGGTCACACCTACACTGGAGCCATTGCAGGTCGGCTTGACAAACAAAGGCAATCCCAGTTTCTTGATGATCTCGTCGGCATCGTATTTCTCACCCTCATTGATCAGCACCGAAGGCGCCACCCTGACACCGTAGGAAGCCACAATGCGTTTGCAAAAGTCCTTGTGGAAGGTAAGAGCGCAAGTGGTCAAGGGTGACGAGGTGCAAGGAATACCCATTAGCTCAAGATAACCCGACAGCGGTCCGTTTTCGCCTGGTTCGCCGTGCACCGCGTTGAAGGCCACATCGAATTTCGTCCTGTGTCCGCCTACAGAAATGGAAAAGTCATTCTTGTCAACATCCACCCGGGTACCATCTTTCAAGAGTCCATACCACCCCTTTTTCGATACCACGATAATCTTCGAATTATACAGTTCCGGATCGAGGTTTTGCTTCACCACTTGAGCGCTTTTGACGGAAATTTCGAACTCTCCAGAATCTCCGCCACAAATTATAGCCACGTTTTTCATATTTTTTGTAATTTTGTCGGTTTTAAGGTCAGAGCAATAAAAAAGCTCAAAACAGAGTTGTAAAAACACGGCTAAAATAGGAAAAATATGGGACGCTTTCACTTCCTTAAGGAAAAGAATTTTTACATCAACCTGCTCATCATACTATTGTTATGTGGTGTGTTATTATGGATAACTTTCAGGCTATTAGATAGATACACTCGTCACGACAAGGTGTTTACCATGCCTGATTTTGTAGGTCAAGACTACCGTCAGGTGAAGCATGACTACTCGAAAGAGTTCAACTTTATCTTGATTGACAGCGTTTATCCCAAGGGACAACAGCCTGGAAGCATCTACCAACAAGACCCCTTGCCGGGCTCGAAAATCAAAAAAGGCAGGAATGTATATGCCATTATTGTGGCCGTAACGCCCGAAAAAACCGTAATGCCCAACCTTAAAGGCATCTCTTTGCGCGAAGCGATCGGCAGACTTGAATCGAGCGGCTTGGATGTTGACTACTTGGACTATGTGAGCTATTCCTATAAGAACAACGTCATCGACCAGTATTATCAAGGTCAACCCATTGAAGAAGGGACTGAATTGGTGAAAGGAAGCAAAATCATGCTCCGTGTTGGTATTGGCGACGACAAGGCCAAAGTGAAAGTGCCCAACCTCATTGGCAAACACGCTGACGAAGTGAAACGGATACTCAACCTCGCGGGCCTCAATATTGGTTCGGAAGAATGGGACGACAGGGACAGCCTCCAATACATGTGTGTCATGAGAATGAGTCCTGGCCCAAGCTCAGGTACCGTCAACGCAGGCACTTACATCGATGTTTGGTACCACTCGAACCGCACCATGGATTTCAACAAAGAAATGGATGTGCTTCTGCATGAGGACTCCATTTTTAACAAGCCCCAACCTATTATCATAGATACAATTACAGATACGATTTCTGAAACTATTGAAACCAACGACTATGAATATGAAGATGAATTTTAAGGTTTTCGCATTGGCTCTGGCTTTTGGGCTGTTCGCCCTTCATGCCTCAGCACAAGAGATACTGACCAACTATAGGACCACAACGGAGAAAGCGCCCGTAAAAAGAGGCGTTGCGGAAGCCCGTTTCCTTCCCTTCTTCGATGATTTCAGCCACTCCGACTTGTATCCCGACTCGACGAAGTGGACCGACAACAACGTGTTGGTGAACGATGGTTTCCCACTCTGCCCTCCCAATCGCAACGGAGCCACTTTCGATGTGTTGGACGCCAATGGAAAAGTTTACAGCTATGCCATCAGCAATGCTTTTGTAGCAGAATACCTTACCTCGGCCCGCATCCGGCTCGATTCCATCATGGAGCCTGAGCCTCGCGCCCTTACTCCTGCCGATTCAATCTATTTGAGTTTCTATTACCAGCCCCAAGGCAATGGCAATGCGCCCGAAGCACAAGATTCGCTCGTGTTGCAATTTGGCACGACCACGGAGCATCAAGAGTTTCTGTTCCTTGATTATCAAAACTATAACATCTCCGACATCTTTGCCGAGATGCAGGTTGACACGCTGTTCCCTGGCGACACGGTTTGGGCTTCGGTAGGTTGTCAGCCTGGGCTTTTCACCATCATCACTGATACGCTGACCCCTATGACGCAAGGCAGCATCGCCGTGCCCTGCGACTCGGTGTTTACCACTGTGGCTGACACTACTTGGTACCACATTTGGAGCGTACCTGGTCAGTGCTTGGACACCTTCATGGCACACAACGGCGGCCAGTATTACGAACAGGTCATGATTCCCATCCTCGACACGAAGTATTTCCAGGACAATTTCTATTTCCGCTTCTACAACTATGCCAGCATCGTCAATTCAACGCTGCCCAATAACCGCAGCAATGAGGACAACTGGAACATCGACTTCGTCTATTTGAACATCAACCGTTCGGCGACCGACATCGACTATCCCATGCTGACTTTCTCGGGCAGAAGGCCTTCGTTCTTCAACCGTTACCAGTCTATCCCCTATCGCCAATATCGCATCAACCCGAATTCCGCTGTGCGCGAGAACTTGGACATCGACATCGCCAACCTTGACGGCATCGACCATGAAGCCTACTATTATTATAAGGTGGACCAAATTGGCGGCAATCAACATTATACACGCACATTAGACCCAGTTACCATTCATCCTTATCGTGAAGCGGGCTTCCTGAGCTGTCCCGAATATGGTGAGTCGCCCGCCTGTCCTTATGTTGGAGAGTTGTTCACCCTGAACATGTGGTATGACTCGGTGTCCTATCAAGTCAGCCATTACGTCTACGACTCGACCGCCAACCCACCCATGGTGGATTCGATGGTTTACCGCATGGGCATGTACAACTATTACGCCTACGACGACGGCATTCCCGAGTTGGGCTACGGCTTGAGCAATCCAGGAGGCAAGTTCGCAGTCAGGTTCGACATCAGTGAATACGACACCATCCAAGGCGTACAGTTGCTCTTCAACCACACCCTCAACGACGCCAACAACAAATACTTCGACATCGTGGTTTGGAAAGACGAGAACGGAAAGCCCGGTGATGAAATCTATCGTCTCAGCGGACGACGCCCCGAATGGCAAGAGCAAATCTACCGTTTCAGCTATTATAAATTCGACGAGACCGTAGCACTCGCCAGTGCCTTCTATATCGGCATTGAACAAATGGAAGGCGGCCTTATCAACATCGGCTTCGACACCTCGATCGACAATAGCCAATACAATTTCGTCAACGCCAATGGCTCGTGGCAGCAAAGCAGCAAACGCGGTTCTTTGATGATTCGTCCTGTGGTGGGCGCTTCCTATTACATCGGTCTCGACGAACAGGAAAGTGCCACTTCACTACGTTTGTATCCGAATCCTGTCAACCAGGTGCTCCATCTTGAAGGTGATTTCGAAAAGGCTCAAATCAGTATTTACGACCTCACGGGACGCAAAGTGTATCAAGGTGAGTATCAGCATGAAATCTCCGTAAGTAGCCTCAACGACGGATTATATTTCATTCATGTCATCACTGCTGAAGGCCAAGTCATCAACCAAAAATTCATCATCCGCAAATGAACGACGACCTCAACGAGACCCTTGACTACGAACTAACTCCAGAAAGCATAGATCCCATGCCACCCCTTGCCCCTCGCGGGGATGACATGCTTTCTGAAGCCGAAGAAGGCGGTGAACTGTACGAACATATCCGCATGGTGGTTGACCAAGGGCAACAGCCTGAGCGTATCGACACTTACTTGACCAACCATCTCTCCAACATCTCGCGCAACCGTGTGCAGAATGCAGCTAAGGCAGGCAATATCTTGGTGAATGAAAAGACTGTAAAGTCGAACTATAAGGTAAAGCCGAATGATGTAATTTCCATTGTTTTCACCTATCCGCCACGCGAGACTGACATTAAGCCCGAGCCTATTCCATTGAACATCGTCTATGAAGATGATGATGTCATTGTCATTAACAAGCAAGCGGGGTTGGTGGTGCATCCAGGCCATGGTAATTTTGATGGCACACTGCTTCACGGTTTGGCCTACTACTTTGAACAGACCCACCAGAACATTGAAAATCGGTTTGGCTATCTTGTCCACCGTATCGACAAAGACACCACGGGCTTGATGATTGTGGCCAAGAACGAAGCTGCGCAGGCCGTGTTGGCCCACCAATTCTTTGTGCACAGCATCCATAGGCGCTATTATGCTTTGGTTTGGGGCGACTTTAACGAAGACGAAGGCACTATCGAAGGCAACATCGGGCGCAGCTACAACGACCGCCGCAAGATGGCCGTTTATCCCGATGGTGACCACGGCAAGGAGGCCGTCACCCATTGGAGGGTGCTGGAACGCTTCGGTTATGTGACCTTGAACGAATACCGTCTGGAGACTGGCCGCACCCACCAGATTCGTGTCCATTCGCAATACATCGGCCATCCTTTGTTCAACGATGCGATGTATGGCGGTGATGTCATCCTGAAAGGCACCACCTTCTCGAAATACAAGCAGTTCATCGACAACTGCTTCAAGATCATGCCACGCCACGCCCTGCACGCCAAGGAGTTGGGCTTTGTGCATCCCACCACCGGCAAAGAGATGATGTTCACCTCCGAGCTGCCCGACGACATGAAGCAGGTGCTTGAGAAATGGAGGGTATATCTGAAAGCTAGGAACTTGTTGGAAGAATGAAAAACAAGCTGTCAGCTATCAGCCGTCAGCTATCAGCTTAGTATACACTAAAGCTGACGGCTGACGGCTGAATGCTTAAAGAAGCGGAATACTACTATTACTTCACCCCTAGATTGCTTCGTCGTGCCTCCTCGCAAATGCTCTGCATTCGACGGAGTCAATGACGCGAAAGCGTCATGCCTTCTTTTGTTTCTCTGCCAAAGCCTTATCCAAGTCGAGGAGGAAACTGCGGGTCTTGTCCAAGGTTTCCAGCATGATAATGCGTTCCTCGTAGTCGCTGAAGCGTTCCTTGAGGGCTTGCTTGGCGCCAGCCAGCGTGTAGCCTTTCACCTTGAGCAGCTGGTAGATGACATGGACATAACGGACGTCGCGCTCGGTGAAGAGACGGTTACCTTTCTTATTCTTGCGCGGACGCAACACATCGAATTCCTTTTCCCAATAGCGGATCATTGAAGTGTTGACGTTGAACATCGCGGCCACTTCGCCGATGCTGTAGTAGTATTTGCTGGGGGTGTTCTCTTCCATGATTGATATATCTGTCGCCCCTACGGGGCTGGGGTTGGTACTCTTATTCTCAGGCAGGGACTCACGTCGCCTGTTTACTGATATGTCGTCCCTACGGGACTAACTGCAACTGACATCAGTCCATCGTCGGCGTTGGTAAGGTCGAAAGTCGTAGGACTTGGCTGTATTTGTCGGGCGAGAGGTCGCCGTAGAGGAAGTTGATCGGGTCGATTTGTTTGTCGTTCTTCAGCACCTCGTAGTGCAGGTGGACGCCAGTGGCCTTGCCTGTGGCACCGATGTAACCCACCACGTCGCCGCGTTTCACCTTCTGTCCCTTGCGCACTGCGGGCTTGTTGAGGTGGGCATAACGGGTCTTGTAGCCATAGCCGTGATCGAGGATCACCATGTTGCCATAGCCCCATTCGTTGCTCTGCACGTCGATGACCTCGCCGTCGCCGGTCGCGTAGGCCTCGGCATCCAGCGGAGCCGTAAGGTCCAAACCGCTGTGGAACTTCTCCACCTTGTAGATCGGGTCGGGACGATAGCCGAAATAGGACGAGATGTATATGAGGTCCGACTCCTTCAAGGGGAAGATGGCGGGGATGTGCGCCAGCATGTCGGACTTGTTGCGGGCCTTGTCGAAAAGCTCGTCGTACGACACCGACTGGTTGTAGAGCTGGCTAGCGATGACGTCAAGCTTCCGGGCCGTGTTCACCACCATGCCCGAGTTCATGTAGCCATACAAGTCGACATAACGGTCGGCATCCAGGAAACCCGAACGGCGCACCTGGCTGGGGATGGGATCGGCCTCAAACATCACGCGATAGATGTCGTTGTCGCGTTGCTCCATATCGGTCATCAAGGCCTCCAGATCATCGAGACGGTCGTTCAAGATCTCGTATTTCAGCTTCATGTATTCCAACTCACGCGCCTGTGCCTTCTCCTTTGGTGACTTCAAAAAAGTGAAGAGCAACACGGCAAAGAGGAATGCCCCACCCAAAACAGTGAGTGAGATCAATACGACACGCCAAATTTTGTTGCCAAAATTAGAAACCATGGTGCAAAAATAGAATATTTAACGTAACTTTGCACGTTTTTTTAAATCATTTTTTGAAGTAAAATCATATAACTCACTATAAATGAACGCTTACGAAATCAGAAATAGCTTCTTGGACTTCTTCCGTTCGAAGGAGCACACCATCGTGCCGTCGGCACCCATCGTCGTCAAGAACGACCCCACCCTGATGTTCACCAACGCTGGCATGAACCAGTTCAAGGACATCTTCCTGGGCAACCAACCCTCGAAGTGGAAACGCGCCGCCGACTCGCAGAAATGCCTGCGTGTGTCGGGCAAGCACAACGACCTCGAGGAAGTCGGCCACGACACCTACCACCACACCATGTTTGAGATGCTGGGCAACTGGTCGTTTGGCGACTACTTCAAGAAAGAAGCCATCGCCTACGCTTGGGAGTACCTCACCGAGGTGGTGAAGATCGACAAGGACCGTCTCTACGTGACCGTCTTCGGCGGCGACGAGAAGGACGGCCAGCCTGCCGACATGGAGGCCTACGGCTATTGGAAGGAGCACGTCAACGAAGACCGTATCATCTACGGCAACAAGAAGGACAACTTCTGGGAGATGGGCGAGACGGGTCCCTGCGGTCCCTGCTCGGAGATCCATATCGACCTGCGCGACGACGCTGCCCGCAAGCAAGTGGCTGGTCGCGACCTCGTCAACATGGACGACCCGCAAGTGATTGAGATCTGGAACCTCGTGTTCATGCAATACAACCGCATGGCCAACGGCCAGCTGGTGGAACTCCCCGCCAAGCACGTCGACACGGGCATGGGCTTTGAGCGCCTCGTCCGCGTGCTGCAAG